>Ga0136642_1000700_pt1 | contig 16146 bp, 15 predicted proteins | sample LowCatLa1302831Y_FD_115313 | JGI IMG/M metagenome (GOLD analysis project Ga0136642, IMG submission 115313) | Freshwater microbial communities from Lower Cathedral Lake, Yosemite National Park, California, USA - 13028-31Y | ecosystem: Environmental > Aquatic > Freshwater > Lake ... | reverse complement strand
GATTGCTTCGACCAATCCATGCTCCTTTGCACAAAATAAATCCGAGTCTTCTATTTTGAGCGAATTTACAAACTCATTTAATGTAATTGCATCCTTACACTCTTCGTTTAAAAACACATTAAAATTAATGGTTTTGTTCTCAATATTGTTCTCAACCTTCTCAATATTATTCGTAATTGTTGTGGGTGTTTGCTTTAATTGTTTGTTTTCCTCTAAGAGCTGTTGATTCTGCTTCATTAAAAATGTACACATTTCTTTACTATGTTCTAGTAAAGAATTGTTCTGTTCTAATAATACGTTATGTTGATGTAATATAACGTTAGATAATGGCATATCTGGATTTGAAACTATCGACAAGTTTGTACTAACGATAGGTATTTTAATTTTTCCATTATTTGGTATTTTAACTGATTCCCAAATATTTTTTAAATCTTTGTAATATTCACTTGTTACATCATCAGTTAGGTTTGTAAATATTACCTGGTTATTTTTAAAAAACATTTGCTTTACTCTACTTGGAGTTCTCGGATTTACAAAATAAATAAATCCCTTTATTTTGTTCTCATTTTCTATGCCAAAAACATGATATTTCGATTCCACTGATTTTAGTTTTTCACTTATTTCATCATTATATTCTAATTCATAGTGAAATTTACGGGTTCTCTTATTTTCCATTATAAGCTATACCTACAAAACATTTTATATCATTTGACATAAATTTATTTACTGCACAGATTTTTTCTAAATGCACAGATTATGTGTGTTACTGCACAGATAGAAATTGACATTTATTAATTAAAATAAAATATTTCATTATCTATTATGCTTTGTCTTATTAAAAACTTTAATAAATAAACATTTTGCGTAATTTAGTCAATCTGTGCATCTGTGCAGTTAGGGTTATGCAGCCAAAATTATGCAGTGTCGCGTTTTATACTTTTGATGGTTTTGCTGCATGTCAGTCACAACGACCCTTTTTAAAATTCTATCCTGGCTTTTTGAAAAATGGACAACCTGGACCTTGTCCATTTTCTAAAATTTCTGGACTTTATTTTCTAGGATTGAGAGAATATGGATTTTTTCTCGTTCAAACTGCCCTTTTTTTTTTTATTCTTTTTGACACTCGAATTTCTTACTGTTCCAACTCCACAGGAAGCCAAGCTATTTTTTTTGTAATAAGACCTGAGAATTGACACTGAAGTTTTTAATAGTGTGCCTGGATTTATTGTGCAAAGTGCAGGAGCTGGTGGAACAGTTTTTACATTGGGCCCGGGTACATATTTTATAAATTATGAGACAAGTCTTGCATCGGCAGGTTCTCTGGCAATTTATAAAGGACCTACCGCAGCCTCTTTAAGTATAGATACAGATACTATTTCGGGTTCAACTACGGCGACTACTTGGATTCATGGTAATTCGATTGAATTTGTTTTATCATCTTTGGTTATTGCTATTTCTTCTGTTGTTGGAACTGCTTCGGTAACAACAGCTGGTACTGCTAGTGAATTTATGATTAGAATAATTTTTTTAAAAATAGTTTAACTGGTTCTTTCATATATAATAACTTAATGTTGTTATTGTATATTCCATAAGCATATAAAACGATGACTACGTAATAAATTTAAACAATATTATAAAACAAGATGGAGTTACTAAGTGATGAACAAAAACACATATTATTTGAAATAAAAAAAGGGCGAAATGTTATTGTAGATGCAGTCGCAGGAACAGGGAAAACTACGCTTATTTTGTCTATACCTTTAGTAAATCCCAAAAAACAGTTGTTACAAATGACTTATAATAAATCATTAAAACACGAGGTTCGCGAAAAAATAGATAAAATGTCTTTGAAAACGATAACGGTACATACATATCACAGTTTGGCAAAGAAATATTATGCGGATGACGCCCACGTAGATTCAGGAATTAAACGCATTGTTCTCAATAACACACCACCAATAAAAGTGCTTCCCAAAATAGATATTTTAATACTGGATGAGTTACAAGATATGACGTTTTTATATTTCTGTTTCATGATAAAATTTGCCAAAGACCTCGGTTTTAAGATTCAGCTACTAGGATTGGGTGATTATATGCAGGGGTTGTATGAATTTAAAGGGTCAGATATTCGTTTTTTGACTCATGCCGAAACAATTTGGAAAACTCACCCAAATTTGAGAACTAAAAAGTTTGTAAAATGTACGATGAAAACCTCATATCGTATTACAAATCAGATGTGTTCTTTTATAAATAATGTGCTATTAGGAGAACCAAGGATGAATGCTTGTCGGAATGGAGTAAATGTGCAATATATACGTAATTCTGCCTATAATATTAAAATCATAGTTTGTGCCGAAATATTAAAATTACTAGAGGCAGGTGCAAATCCAAGCGATATTTTTATAATTGGACCATCGGTAAAGGGTCCCTATTGCAGTATTCGTAAATTAGAGAACATGTTGGTAGAAAAAAATATTGCCTGTCATGTACCTATGTTGGAAAATTCGAATATTGATGAACGCGTAATTGATGGTAAGATTGTGTTTTCTACATTTCATTGTGTGAAAGGTCGACAGCGTCCTTATGTATTTGTGGTGGGGTTTGACAATTCCTATTTTAAATATTATGCCAAGACTTTACCAAGGGATATTTGTCCAAATACAATTTATGTAGGTTGTACCCGAGCAACACATGGTCTTTATGTATTAGAAAGTAATACCAAACCCGAAGACCGACCCTTGGAATTTCTTCATATGAATCATTCTCAAATGAAAGAGCAATCATATATTCAATTTCGCGGCATCCAGCAAAGTATTTTTCAAGATGTGGAAGAAACGGGTACAAAATTAGTTACACCTTTAACGCCAACCGAAATGATTAAATTTATTCCTGAATCTGTTCTCGAAGATATATCCTTGGTCTTAGAAAAAGTATTTATTCGAGAACCTACTCAAATGCTGGAATTAAATATACAAAATGTGATTGAATCGAAAAGTGGTTATTTTGAGGAAGTAGGTGATTTAAATGGTATAGCAATTCCAGCAATGTATTATGATTTTTTGATGACTGCATGGTCCCCTCCCAATTCGGAGGAATCGAGTATCATGCATGATATTTTACAAACAAATATAGATATGCATGGCGAAATAAAAAATGAGTATTTAAAGACGATTATTGAGAACCTGCCTAAGAAGATAGAATCAATATCTGATTATTTGTTATTTGCCAATGTGAATTTGGCCATTCAAGAATCACTTTATTTTAAATTAAAACAAATTCAACCCGATGAATACAACTGGTTAACGCAAGATATAGTGACGGAATCCAAAAACCGGCTGCGAATGACAGTAGGTAGGGATTGTCAAATTGAAATGCCAAAAATAGAGGAATATATAATTTATGGGTCGATGGATGAACAGCATGTCCAAATTGACCAGTTATTAAGTCCGCTTTTTGACGGACGAAAATTTCGGTTCACTGCTCGTGTAGATATTATAACTGAGACTATTTTATGGGAATTGAAATGTACGAGTGAAATATCAAACGATCATAAATTACAGTTAGTTATCTATGCTTGGCTCTGGAATATGAGAGTAAATCCATCTGGATTTCAAGATGGTCAGGAAAAAACATTCAAAATATATAATGTTCGGACAAATGAACTATTGACGCTGAATGCCTCAATGGAAGAGCTGAATTTTATTGTGATTTCAATCTTGAAAGGGCGGTTCCAAAGGGAGGGAGATAAAACAATAGAGGAATTTTTGTATGACTGCGAAAATGCAATGAATAAAATATAACTATTTTTCATACCAAATCTCATGTTTGAAATGAAAATATTCTAAGTAGATTTATTGGATTAAACTTACTCAGTAGAGACGGTTTCGTCGTTCTTAATGAAGCGTTTAACACACTCCCAAATCTTAGCAGACTCATCCATACTATACGCACCCCGACGCTGAGCCATGTTTAAAAAAGCAACCATTAAATTTAAGGAAACATTATCATCAGTAACTGGGACATTAACAAGGCGAACCTGTGGAACCTCCTTGGACTTAGTCTCATCTACGGTATCGGGCTCTTGGGTCATGGTAATATTATCCATATAAAAAAACCAAACATTTTTCTAAATAATTTTAAACGCATTGGATTTATTGGCAAGAGGTATGAAGATGGCAACAAGAATCATTTTTATAAGAAGTTTTTTTACAGTATCCGCCATTTTTTAATGGATTTCCACAAACGTATACATATTGTCCATGGGAAAGCCGCTTTTTATTAGAATTCCAAGCGGCACTTGCTTCGTCAAAGTCGATAAATACGTCTAATTCAGTAAATGATACAATTTTAGATTGACTACGGGTCTTCATAGGATTTGTTTTAGAGTAGTAGTATTCATTGTATGTATTTCAATTTTTTTACTGCGTAAATATATAATGAATATGAACCATGACGATGATGATTATTCTTTAAATAATTCTACCTCTCCTAACAAAGTAGTTATTTATGATGCAAACGAAGACAGACATGTTATTGATTATACAGATATAAATGTAGATTATTCAAAAATAGATAATTTATCACCAGGTTGGTGTATGATGTTGGTTTTTCAAGATAATTTAAATCGGCAAATCGGATTTAATCGTTGGAAAAGGTATGTTTCTGCTAATTTCTGGAATTACTTGACTACTCCAATTAATTTTACCATTACGTTATTTACTGCTATATCAGCTGGACAAACTGGTACAGGTAGCGTATTTTTATCAAATACACAATTATTCGCAATTTTATTTGCCTCTTTTATATTATCAACTATTAATACATTTTTTAAATTAAAAGATAAATCAGAAATTAGTTTTGAAATAGCAAAACAATATGATGCATATGGAGCGAAATTCGAGAAAATATATTACACGAATATTAAAAGTCAGTCTGACGTAGAAACCCGATTACAAAGTTATCAAGAACTTCATGAAGAAATTGGTACATATGTATCGAGCGAAAATTTTGAAAAGGTTGATTATTTTTCTGATTTATTATTTGTTTGTTTTAAACGGGTTTGCTATTGTTTCATAAATAATAATTTGAAACAGGTTAATGCAGATGAGAGCTTTTGGTACTTGGATGGTGTAAAAACGGCACAAACCAAAGAATTGATGTTGAATACTCAGAGTTTGTTTGTCTATGATTTTACTAAATTTAAGCCGAAAAACAATTTCTTTGGATTATTTGGAAAAAAAGACCAAAAATATGCTTTGCCCAAAAATGGGATTGTAAAATTAAAAGATGGAAAAATAGTGGAGATTAATAATCAAATTGTGCATTCAGAAAATATATCTACGTGTATTAGCTGTTTTGTAACTGAATCAAACCAGGAATGCTGTGCTCGAGTTAATAAATGGTGTAATTATCACTTTTGTAATGCCATTTCAAATTGTTATCAAAAAATATGTCATTGTGAATGCTGTGAAATAAGACCTGACAAACCGAATGGAACTTCTAGAGAGGTCGAGACAAATGATGATAATAGTGATAACTCGTTTGAAGAAATGCCCCATAGTATGATAGAAATATCGCATAGAGTTTGATCAAAATGTATAAGATTCCTGTAAACAATAAAGTTATTTATAGTCTAATTATATATTATTATGTGTTGGAACCAAGATATATCAATAAATACCTTCCTATTTGCTTGTTTAGCTTTGTTATTTATTTTTTTAACAAATACATTTACTAAGTATAAGAGTAAGACCTTTGATAATCCGTTTGTTTATTTATTTCTATTAGTGGTTTCATTTATGCAAATGATAGAATTTTTGTTATGGAGGAATTTAAAAAATAAAATTATCAATGAACGTCTTTCAAAAACCGCATCGTTTTTAATTACATTGCAGCCGATGATTCTTATGTTTATGATACCGAATTTGACTATTAAATATTGTATGTTATTGTTTTACTTGTTATTTATAATAGTTTATTTTGAATATAAACTAATTTATAATCCGATTCATTTTCAAACAACTATAGGAAAAAATGGACATTTGTCTTGGGAATGGATGAATTTTACAGGATATGAAAATATTTGGTGTGTAATATATTTGTCATTTTACATATTGTCTGCAATTTTAATGAACGATTTTTTGTTGGCATCGGTGATAATATCATCGGTACTTATATCATTATTTTATTTGTTTAAATACAATACCTTTTCTACAATTTGGTGTTGGGTGGTTAACATTTTTTTGCTATATTTTATAATTGATATATTGTTAATCCAACCCTATTATGAGTATAACTCCCTGTGTTAGATTTACTATATCAAAATAATTAATGTTTGAAATGATAAAGTGTAAAAATATTTACAGCGATTCTAGATAGATTTTTCGGTTAATATATTGTAACAAAATGCTATAAAATTGTAAATAGGTCAAGTTTGAGGGGGCGTTTTTACCCATGGTTACACTACATCCGCCAGTTTCTAAATAAGAAACATCAAATTTATGTATGTTTTTTGAGAACGCATAAAAAAGAATATCACGGACGTTCCCCATATTTTCTGGTTTCACATGTAAATGTAATGATATTTTTGATGGTGGAATACCAAAAAATAAACAACTATCGAGTATATAGGAGAAATCATCTATATGTAATGTTCCCATAGTATCGGATAAACAAAGCTCATCAAAAATAAAATCAGTATGGTAAGTCAATATTTCTTTCAAGATGAAATCATTGTCGATTTTTCCCGAAATAGGACATTCATTGGTACAGGAAATATAGAGTTTTGTTTGATAAAGTTGAGAACCAGGTTCTCGAATTATCATATCAATCATAGTTTGGAATTGTTGCTTCGCATCTTGAACTGATTTCCTAGTGTTTTTAAGTTGAAATTCATTCGAGACAGACGTAATAAAGGAAAAATGCTGTACATTATGATCAAATGCGAGTTTTAGTTTTTCTATGGAGGAAATCAGCATAAATAGTTTGGGTATTTTTATATTTGAAATATCATCTAGATCACGACAACTTTCGTGACGTGTTTGAATATCGTGGATTTTTTTATTTGCATGATTAAATAACACTAATGAGTCGTTGAAAACGGGTAGGATTTTTGATGAAACGAGAGAACCAACTTCTATTTTTGTGGCAGTATTTGCATGAATTATGGAATGAAATAGTTGGATTTTTTTTGGAAGGGGGAAGTTCTCTGATTTGGCTGATTGAATCCCATCGCGAAGAGAAACATCGAATAAAATGGGGTTCAATTTGTCTAAAATGGCTTTCCGTTTATAACAGTGTTGAATAGATTGTTTAATAAGGTAACCAGGAAACATTTATTTGTATATTATATTTGTAATATACAAAAATACAGTGAAAAAACCATAAATTATATTAATTCCATACCAGATATTTCTTTCATCATGCGTCTGCTGGTAGTTTCTACGAGAAGTCCACCATTTGCATAAATTCCATAATTAGTATAGTAGTTTTTGTTTTCCAAGGCAAGATGCCAAATATTGTGAAGTCCTTCTTCTTTATAGGGTGTTGCACGTTCATCTATAGCAGCAATTAATCGGATTTTATCATCTGTAGTATAAATATCTCCCATAAATTCAATGGTTTTTTCGGTCTGTTCGGGTGTTAATTCGTCAACAAGAATAGAATGGCAACCTGTAATTATTAAATCATCGGTTAATTCAGGATAATTCTCAGTTGAGCATTTATATAAACGTGCTTTTGAATTAATATTGTGTCCAGGGTTATAAATTTTAGAATGACCAATCATGTCAACAGGTAAGTATCCGTGTAAATATGTTTTTACAAAGGTGCCCTTTCTAATATCTTGGATTTTTACATAGGTTTCTAAATCTTCAATAAGACAAAGAATTTTTGAATCTTCTTTGAAGCAAATAACTGTATAAATTACTCTGGTACTATTGGGTATACCCCAATATTGTCTCCAAGTTGTACTTCCGCTTTGTATAGAAAATGGGTTTTGTAAATTTTTAGACAAGGTAATCTTTGATAAACTAGTACAACCACTAAACGCACCTTCACCAATAAAAGTTACTAAATCTGACATAGTTATTGTTGTTATAGACGTATCATTTTGAAAAGCATAGTCACCAATGCTTGTAACGTTGGCTGGGATGGTGACAGTTGATGGCATATACTATATATAAATATTTTTTTCTTCAAATAGGTCTTAAGCTGTTCAATGAAGCACAGCCAGCAAATGCGTTATTTCCAATTGTTGTCAATGTACTTGGTAACAAAACACTAGTGAGAGATGTACATCCAGAGAAAGTTCCATTAGGTATACTTGATATCGAAGAGGGAATGGTAATCGTTTGTAAATTAGTACAATCTTTAAACGAATTAATTCCTAGTGAAGTTACATTATTGGGAATAGTCACCGTGGTCAAATTTGTACAACCAGAAAACGCATCTTCACTTATAGAAGTAACGGTACTAGGTATGGTGACGGTAGTAATATCAGTATTACCTTGATAAGTATTACCTCCAGTATACCAATTTGTATGAGTAGAAGGGACGTATACTGAAACCAAAAACACTTGAACCGTATTATTGGAAGCAGTGACAGTGATAGTGATAGTATTATTACCGATTTGTAAACTGGTTTCACCGGAATAAGAAACCGTAAAAGTTTGGTCAGATGAGGTTACTTCAACTGTAACCGATGAAACTAAATCGGGTGAATAATAAGTACCTTCTATAGGAATATAGGTTCCATTTATCAAAATTGTAATAGTATTTGCTGTTGCTGTTGCAAAAATTCCGAAATTAGATACTGCAGCTATAGATCCTTGATTATTTATTAAAATTGAATACCATTCTTGACTCTGTACTTGTAATGTATACAAGTCATTAAATAATGACCAGGTATTTCCACTGTCATTAGATAAATAAATACCACCTCCTAGAACAGTAGCTGCAATTTTTGTACCATCTCGGCTATAAGAAATAGAACTCCAATTTCGATTTTGAAGACCGGATAATCCATTATTTCCATCATCAGGAACAAGTGACCAAGTAATTCCAGTATCGGATGATAAATAAATACCACCACCATTACCATCCTCATAATAATCAAAAACAACTGCAGCAATTTTTGTACCATCTTGATTGTAAGAAATAGACTTCCAATTTTTGTGTTGAAGACCTGATAGTCCATTATTTCCATCATCAGGAACAAGTGACCAAGTAATTCCGCTGTCATTAGATAAATAAATGCCCGTGTTACCATCTTCATTATAATCATAAACAACCGCAGCAATTTTTGTACCATCTTGACTACAGGAAATGGAATTCCAACCATTAACTTGAAGAAGTGATAATCCATTGTTTCCATTATCAGGAACAAGCGACCAAGTATTTCCACTGTTTGATGAAAAATAAATACCTCTATAACCACCCTGATCTGAGCAAGCAGCTATAAATGTTCCATTTGAACTTGTAGTAATCGAAGACCAAATAATATTTTGAAGACCTGATAGTCCATTATTTCCATCATCAGGAACAATAGACCAAGTAAATCCACTATTTGATGATAAATAAATACCGCCACCATCACGATAATGAGAGAGAACTGCTGCTACAAATGTACCATCATAACTTGCACTAATAGAAGACCAATTTTTAGTTTGAAGCCCATTTAAATTATTATTTCCATCATCAGGAACAACAGACCATGTATTTCCGTAATTAGATGATATATAAATACCAGTGTTAACTCCAACTCTAGTTTTTGAACATGAGTACAAATATTGCATATTTGTACTTCCACAAATACTAACAAATTTTAAGAATTTAGTTTTGTTATTCGAAAATTGAAAAACATTATTATTTTTTGACCAAGTATCCCCACTATCACTAGATAAATAAAAAATACTACCGTCATTTCTTGTCAATGCTCTAGCAGCAATGATTTCGTAATTTAAACTAGCATTAATAGATCTCCAATCTAATCCAGAAAGTGGTGTTCCTATAGTTTTATTTGTCCAATTAGTACCGGAATCGGTAGATGTGTAAATGTCTCCATAGGAAGGGATAGCTACTAATTTTGTTCCAGTTGAATCGCTCGCTATGCCATACCAGATTAGTCCAGAAAGTGGTGTTCCGATAGTTTTATTTATCCAGTTTACACCAGAATCAGTAGATGTGTATATGTCTTCTTGACTAACGACAGCTACTAATTTTGTTCCAGTTGAATCGCTCGCCACTCCATACCAATCCAAACCAGAAAGTGATCTTCCTCCAGAAGGTGAGTTCCCATCTGTTTGGTTTGTCCAACTAACGCCATAATCATTAGATATGTAGAGACTTCCTCTTGTAGTAACAATCAAATGTTGTCCAGTGGAATCACCTCTTAGAGTCGGATTCTCTAATAAAACAGGAGTAGCATTATTAATAGACATTTTTATCCAACTAACACCAGAATCGGAAGACGTATATATATCTCCGTTATGTAAATATGTATTTCCATCAACAGCTGCTAAGTATGTTCCAGTAGTATCACTAGTTACATTCGCCCAACTTAACCCACTGAGGGGAGTTCCGATAGTTTGGTTTGTCCAATTATTGCCAAAATCATTTGATGTATAAATATCTCCACCCATAACAACAGCTACTATTTTTGTTCCTGTTGAATCGCTTACGATGCTAGAAATAACATGACCCGCCGGTGACAAATTTCCAATTTTTTTACTCCAAGAAACTCCTGAATTGGTGGAGATGTAAATATCTGTATTGTTACTCATTACTACACTCGATCGTGCAGTAGCAATTAAATTTGTTCCTGTTGAATCAGATACTACATCCGCCCAATTTAAATTATTATTGATTCTTAAACTATCAGCACGAACAACCCAAGAAATGCCTGAATTTGTGGATGTATAAATATCTCCACCAGCTACAAAAGCAACTAGTTTTGTTCCAGTTGAATCACTAACAATCTTTGGCCAAAAAAATCCACTCAATTGTGTTCCTGCAGTTCTGTTTGTCCAATTTAAACCAGAATCAGTAGATGTATAAATGTCTCCATAAAGAGTGGCGGCTACTATTTTTGTTCCAGTTATCAATGACTAAATTACAAAATTTTACTGCATTACCACTTGAATCAAAGCCATTTATGGGGCAATTATTCACAGGTCTTTTAATAGGAGGATGTACAGATAAGCCTAATTTACTAGAAATGGTATTAATTAAATAGGTATCATCGGTTCCCCAATTCGCATATTCCGAGCCACTTATTTTGATGGGTCGCGTATCAATTGTTTGCCCATCCGCATCATACAAAATACAATGAATGAGATTTTGGAAAAGGCATCGAAATCAGTTATATTATAAGTATAACTTGTTGCATATTTTGGTGGCATAACAATAGGAGTTGGTGCTACAGAAATCGGCTTTTTATTTAAATTCATTTATATATATTTTTAGTTTTAAAATTAAGCTAAATAAACACACTCCTATTATGCTTTGTAATTTACAAAGTATAATAAAAAACTACAATATCAGTATACAATCATACAAAAATCAGATTTTCAAACAAAGAATGCTCTGGTATTTCTCATTCATTAATTGAATCATTTGTTCCGCTTTCAATACCTTATTTTCTTTTAATATTTGAGAACCTTCTGCTATAAGTTCTTTTGAGTTACGTACAATAAATTCTGAATAACCATAGGCTTCATGAATAAGACTAGAAACCTCATCATCAATCATTTCCTTGTACTTTTCACTGGTACTAGGATAGATGAGTTTTTTACCCATACCATAATAACAAACCATACGTTCGGCCAATTTAAGAGCTTCTTCAAAATCATTGATTGCTCCCGTACTGACAGAAACACCATAAAATACTTCTTCGGCGATTCTTCCTGCTAATAAAATCATCAAGTGTTCAAAAAGAGATTCACGTGTCATAATATTATCACTTGAACCCTCAAAAACAGTATATGCAGGATTTTTGGGAGAGGACAAATTAATGACAATTTTTGTCATTTTAGAATGATGTTTTGCTAATAATCCCACAACTGCATGTCCTAACTCATGAATTGCGATTTGATCAATGATATCATTCGTATATTGATGTTCATTAGGTTGCCAACCTACCATCATTTTGTCCAAGACATTATCAATATCATCAATCGAATATTGCTTTTTATCATAACGAAGAGCGTATAACATGGCTTCATTTAATAGGTTCTCAATTTCTGCTCCAGAGAGGCCTTTTGTTAGTTCAACCACATCATCAAACACCACAGTTTCGTCATTTGGCTTACCCTTAGAATGAATATTTAAAATTGCACGACGAGTAGAAGTATCCGGGTTGCCAATAAAAATACGCTTATCAATACGACCAGGTCTCATTAAAGCATTATCTAAAAGGTCAGCACGATTTGTCGCACCGATAACAAAGACGCCTGATGTATTTTTAAAACCATCTAAGGCGACTAAGAGTTCGTTTAAGGTATTATCACGTTCATTACCAGAGGTTTCTCCGTCACCACTACGTTTTCGACCAAGAGCATCAATTTCATCAATAAAAATAATACAAGGAACGTTATCTTTGGCTAGGGAAAAGAGTTCGCGAATACGACCTGCACCAACACCTACATATTTATCCTGGAATTCGGAGCCCGAAACAGCAATGAAACTACATTTAGCTTCACCTGCTAATGCTTTAGCGAGTAGAGTTTTCCCATTACCCGGGGGTCCTTCTAAAATAAGACCTTTGGGAACACGTACATTGTATGGTGCATATTTCGTAAAATTCGACAAAATATCGATACATTGATTTAATTCTTGTTTAATATTGTCATAACCGCCTACATCTTTATAACAAAACCCGGATTTTTTAACAACTTCAAAGTTGTCAGATTTCTTATTTCTACGCATGGGTCTGCCAAAAAAGTCGCGTTCATCATCCTCGTCCTGGTTATCACCATTATTTGCTTGTTGAAATTGCTGTGACAATCTCATAATAGTTTGTTTATCCATAACAATACGAACTCCGCCCGGTAATAAAGTATGTTTTTTAAATGGATTTGGCAAATCTTGAGTAGAATTATTATTCAATGCGTTACGAATCATATCGCCAATGATATCTTCACTTTCATCATCATCTTCATCTTCATTGTCGCTAGCAATTTTTTCTGATTTGGGAAGTAAATCATTAAGTGGATTGCCCGGTAATGTCTGATTCCGAGAATAATACTCTCTCGTGTAACGTGAAATAGGGTATTTTCTAATGGAATTTGAAAAAATAGACTCACGAATGGGTACGGGAAGTAAACAACTAGCAAGCCCCAGAAAAGATAATATATTGAAAACGAAATTCATTATATTATGAATGAACAAAATTTCTATATCAGTTTAACATGGACATTTTATATACATCTATTGCAAAATCCCGGTTCTCAAAACCCATGACTCTGGACCACTTACCTGGTGTATTCTTTTTATAATTAGAAAAAAACCAGTGAATTTTATCAAGCACAGATTTATCTAAATCAGATATACTCTGTATATTTGTACTATCTTCTGCCAAAACACAGAGAATCTTTTCGTCCATGCCCTTTTCGTCTTCCATTACGAGAACACCAATAATAAAAACCTCATAAAAAGCATTATTTTGAATTAATTTATCAGTAATAATAAGTGCGTCTAGGTCATCTCCATCCATTGCCAGGGTATTGGGAATGAATCCATAAGCATAGGGATAAATAAAAGGGTCGGGAAGTATTCTATCTACAAGTAATTTGTTTTCATTCTTATCAAATTCATATTTGATAGAACTATGCTGTTCAATTTCAATATACACACTGACTTTTGTAGTCATAAATAATATAATTTGTGAAAAAAATAAGTTTAGTTTTACGAAATCAATGCTATTTTACTATAGTAGCTGCAGCAACAACTGTAATAGAATTCGTTTGTTTTCTTGCACAACCACGCTTATGAGCAGCTAATGCTTTTAGATTATTCGCATTGAAGCTCTTACACATATCACATTTTAATCCTGGTTTTTGAATTGAAAAAACAGATAGTATACTCGAACAAATTTGGTTGAAAAGACACATTTTTATAGAAAAAAAGGAGAACAAAACTTTATTACACATTAAAAAAAAAATGCGTTAAAAATTCTTGTTTTATGCATTTTGTCTACTTGTAAAGAAATTTTTATTGTAAATCAAAATATTTATAAGCTATTTTGCTAATAAATATTTAGAGTAATAACAATAATTGAGTAACAAACAATCTCTTATAAATATATATGTCTATGTTTTGGATAAATAATACAGAATTTAATGAAACTGTTGAATTAGTTGAAAATAAAAATGATAACGCATACAATTGGAAATCGCAAAACATTCATTATTCCACGCACAGAAAGAGAACCACAAACAAATATAGAAATTGCTATCTACGAAGTAGCTCGTTATCCAAAATTAAAATACTTTTTTCCTGAATTATCCGAGAACCTGGACATTTCCTACAATAATCCTATTTCTTCTGTATCGAATTCTGTGTATTTATTTCAAGAGAAGGCTTAAATGCTGGTGATATGGTAGGCTGCTTTACCTTTTTACACCCACGTTTATGAGCAGATAGGCTTTGTTTACTACCCGCGGTAAAAACATTGCATAATTCACACTTGAAAACCCGATTTTTTACATAAGCATACTTAGGTTCTAGGTATTTATCGAGAACAGGAAGTCTCAAATCCTCGATTTGGGTAGTCATTTTCTTTTGAAAATCCTTTAACGTGGTAATCATGTTCTCCTTTTGTGTTATAAATGCCTGGTATTCTTCATTAATGTCATCTAAAACTTCCTTGGAAATGACATTGTTCTCTTCATCAGTGTTTAATTCCTGGATTTTAAAAGATAAACTGTCGATAATGTCTACGGCAATCTTAATTTTATCAACCGAATACTCACAATTTTGTATATAAACCAGAACATTTCCTTTGTTAATATCAATTTGAAAATTTTGTTTGAAAGAGATACCAGAATGTTGTGAGATAAAAATACCATTCATGTTTTGGTTCTCTATATCACGGATAAATTTGGCTATTTCATCCTTTGGAATATTATAATCATACTCTTTGTTCTCAAACAAGATCGTTGGTTTCTCACATCTTTTCATAATAAAATCACCAGATGCTTTAGTTCCTGTAGTTTTTGTTATTTCAGCATTTTGAAATATGCTATTGAGAACAGCACATAAATTCTGTTCTCCAAATTTACCTTTATTACTAGAACCTTTGTATTTATTGAGAAATTCGTTTAGTTCATCAAATAGTTTACTCTGTGTTAGCAGCGAATTAGATGAAGATTCCTTCAAAATGTCCATATTTTTACTAAGTCTGTCTTCACTAGCAGTAACAAAAGAATAAAGAGGTTGTTGTATAGACTGCATCATCAGGTTATATTTTGATTCAAAACTTAAAATGAAATCATGAAGAGATTTCTCACTATTCATGGATTTTGCTAGCTTGGCAGTATCCTCATTTATCAAAAAATGTAATTGTTTAAAGTTCTCTTGAATCTGCTTATTTACTTGTTCCTGATTCTTAGGAATGACATCATTTAAGATAAGAGATGTTTTATCTATCAAATGATTATTGTTCTTATCAAGTAGAGAACTTATCTTTTCACTGGTTGTTAGAGAACTGTTTGTTACAACCTGTCTTACGTCTTCAATATAATCTTTCTTGAGTGTTGCTAACTGCATCATCATATTATTAGCAATATCAGCATTTAATTTGGAAACATTATCATTTATACTCGATAAGCTACTCTTAATAGAATCAATCTGCAATTTATTTTCATTCATGTATGATAATAGTTGTGAATTAATATTAGAACTAATATCATTAGACATGTTATTGAACATGCAGTTAAAAAAATCAATCAATAATAAATTAGCTGACTCGATATTTATAGTTTTGTTCTCATTATAGAAAGACCAAATCTTTTCGTTTTTTATAACAATTTCGTACTCATTAACAGTCTTATTCATAATCAGTATTCAAATATATAAAGTTCTCTTTAAGTTATTTAAAAAGTGAGTAAGTTTGTTCACTTTTTAATCAAACTTGTTAAAAACTTACTC
>Ga0136642_1000699_pt1 | contig 16154 bp, 10 predicted proteins | sample LowCatLa1302831Y_FD_115313 | JGI IMG/M metagenome (GOLD analysis project Ga0136642, IMG submission 115313) | Freshwater microbial communities from Lower Cathedral Lake, Yosemite National Park, California, USA - 13028-31Y | ecosystem: Environmental > Aquatic > Freshwater > Lake ... | reverse complement strand
TACTGCAACCGCTGCAACTAATATAACGTTACCTACAAGTGGTACCTTAGCTACCTTAGCTGGCACAGAAACCCTTTCTGGCAAAACATTAACAACACCAGTTTTGGGAATTGCTACTGCTACTTCAATTAATAAGGTAGCTTTTACTCAACCTGCAGCCGGGTCTACTTTAACGTTAGCGGATGGTTCTACATTAGCTACCTCAGGTGCTTTTTCTCAAACCTTAACTGCCACCGGTGCTACCAATGTAACATTACCTACAACGGGTACATTAGCTACCTTAGCTGGCACAGAAACGTTTACTAATAAAACATTAACTTCGGCAACATTAACAACGCCCGCACTTGGAGTTGCTACTGCTACGTCTATTAATAAGGTAGCTTTTACTCAACCAGCAGCTGGATCTACTTTAACGTTAGCGGATGGTTCTACATTAGCAACCTCAGGTGCGTTTTCTCAAACCCTAACTGCCACAGGTGCTACCAATGTAACATTACCAACAACGGGTACCTTAGCTACCTTAGCTGGAACAGAAACCCTTTCTAGCAAGACATTGACAGCACCTGTTTTGGGAATTGCTACTGCTACATCTATTAATAAGGTAGCTTTTACTCAACCTGCAGCTGGGTCTACTTTAACGTTAGCGGATGGTTCTACATTAGCAACCTCAGGTGCGTTTTCTCAAACCCTAACTGCCACCGGTGCTACCAATGTAACATTACCAACAACGGGTACGTTAGCTACATTAGCTGGCACAGAAACATTTTCTAATAAAATATTTTCTAACAAAACCACCTACCTAAGTGACCTTTCTGTTAATACAACTCTTTTTGTTGGCGGCGATTTGTCATTAAATCAACGCATTTTCTTACCATTGAATTCTATATACGCAGGCGGGGCTCTTTTTTCAAGCGGAGGAAACAATTCAAATGATGTCTCTTTTAATAATCGTGTTTTTGTAACAAATGATGTTTTATTTGGTAATCGTTTATTTTTAACAGCTGATGCTTCTTTCAACGGCAATATGTTCGTAAATGGTACTTTGGCTATCGGTAAACCAACTGTCACCTCAGGATTTTCCTTAGATGTAAACGGAGGTGTTCAAGCAACTAACTATAACTTGTTATCAGATTACCGAATTAAGTCCAATGTCCAAGAGTTGGACGAAACTTTCCATGTGGATAATTTACGGCCCGTATCTTATTTTAACACAGTTGCTCAAAATCAAGATATTGGGTTGATTGCTCACGAAATTCAAAAACATTATCCTTACTTGGTATATGGTGAAAAAGACGCAATTGATTATCAGTCAGTTAACTATACAGGTATTATCGGCGTGCTCATTCACGAAATTCAGAAATTAAAGAAACGCGTTGCTGAATTAGAGAACAAATAAAACAGCTTGTAATAATATAATTTGATTCGTTTTTACTATTTATACACCGATGAACATTTACACCGATAAAGATTTAAATCCGCACCTGTAGGGTGTGTTTTAATTTAGTTATCGGTAACGTTGCCCTTGAAGACTGAAACGCCCCGAGGAACGAAGGCGGTTTATAATCTTCAAGGGTGTAAAAATAATGTTTTGTAAATATATACACATGTCTATTGCAACGCTAAAAAAAAAGACCCAAACCCAATACAATAATATGAGTGTAAATTCGAAACATGGATTCTCATTAAATGGAACACGTCGCAGTCAGGGTTATGTAGGACAAACTTCATTATCCCGTTCCATAAATAGAACCCTTTTTCGTGGCGGTGTAGCAAGAGGATTTGGTGGATGTTGCGGAACGTTTCCTCAAAACATTCTTAGTTCAAGTGATGTTACAACTTTAAATGATCCCGAAATAGTAAAACCTTCTGTTATTAATACGCTTGGGATGATTGAAGAACGATACCAATATTTATTGAATCATCAAACAGTCAAACCAGACGCAAATCAATATTTTAATACACAACACCAACATACAACAAGTTTAGGTAAAAAGACCATCCTATGTGCAGATAAATTACGAGCAACTGATAAACAATTGAATGCGAATGCCTGCAAAAAATGTTACAATTACAATACATTTTTTAGAAAAAAAATACAAACGTATACAAAACCCAAAAGTAATTATATTCCTATTTCTCAAGGTGAATATTTGATAAAAGTAGATGAAAAATGCAAAAAAAATCTTGATAAGCCATACATTCCAGTAAAATACAATAGGGGCGTTTTACCTGGTCCTGCCGCACATTATTATTAAAGTAGGAAAATTTGAAAATGTGAAAAATTGAAAAAATGAAAAATTGAAAAAATAATAATATAAATTTTATATTATTATATTACGAAAATATAATGGAGGACAAAAATATGCCGCAAATTACCGAATCATTACGAAAGAACGAATCTGAAGCAGTAATTATAAACAATTATTTAAAAACTCTCTCTGAAAAGGAAAAAAAAGGTCTTGAAATAGCAAAATCTCATCTTGGTATGTCATTTCAATTGGAAAAAAGTCTCGGTTATCTTGAATTTAAAAAGATTGTTGAAGAATAAAATTAGGTACAACTACGCATACTTTTAAACGCCTTATAATCCATAACCTTTTTTTGTAAACTAATTTCACCAGATAAATTGTCTAAAAAATTTGATGCAAAGCCGTTCAGACAAGAAGCCGGTTTTTCCTTTTGTATAAATACAAAATTTGCTATTTTACCCATATTAATAAACCGATTCACGTTTTGTTCGGGCTTGTTCTTTGAGATTTCTTTTGAATTATTAGAATTTGACAATTGTTTACTACTTCGGGTTTGTATCATTTTCACTGTTGTGTTGTCAATTTTAGATTTCTTTTTTTTTGTCTGCTGTTCTGCATGAATTTTTATTAAAGGCGATGGTATTATATTTTCATCCATAAAAAAGTCTCGACAAAAATAAACAGTTACATATTTCATAGCTACAGCATTTAATAAATGATAAGGTAAATTGTAAGAATCAGAATAATAAGCAAATCCTAATTTGTAGGGATTATAAAACATTATTATGTTTCCACGCGGACTCGATTCAAATAAAATACGCATTTTCCATGTCTTTTCTAACCAATTATCAGTTATTTGCATGACTTCCTGATATTCCTTTTTGTCATAAAAAACAGCATCAATATTACAATTGTTGTTTTGTTGTTCAATCATTAAAAATCTTTTTTTTTTAGTTTCTACATAATCCTCTGTCATTGTTAAAATCGTTGGCACAACAGGAACAGGTTGAAAAGGAACCCATAAATAATAAATCTTCAGAAAAAAATTAATTATAAAAACATATAAGTAAGATATATTTCTTTTTATAATTTGCATATAGTTGTTCAAGTGTCTATATTTTTATGTCTTTTTATTTGTATTTTTAATTTGTATTTTTAATTTGTATTTTTAATTTGTATTTTTAATTTGTATTTTCGGTAACGTTGGCATTAAATCTTCACGAGCGTGAAACGTCAAGTAATCTCTCTTTTATTAAATTGTCAATCTCTTTATCTAAAAACGGAACCTTGATGCGTTCATATGTCTTATATTGGTTCTCTGGGTGAATACAAACTAAATATAAATCTGTTACCTTTTTCCCATATTTATGTTCTAATATCGTCTTGTAAACATTTAATTGTAATGCATAATGCCAAAAATTAGTATCTGGCAAATGCGAAATACAATCAGTTAATGCATATTTACCAAAGCTAGCTTCGTGTTTAATTTCTTTTACGCGCTTCCAATCATAGATTTGAATTGTTCCGTCCGGGTTCTCAAATACCATATCAATAGATCCAGAAATTTTTAACTCTTCGTAATAAACCATCCATTCTGTACGATAAGGCACAAGATCCGGAAAATCTTTTACAAATTGCAGAAAATATTGAAATTCAATACTATCATTTTGAACAGATATTTTATTATAATAACATTCAATATCATTATGCATACCAGTACCCGAACCGGATGCTGCCGCACCATTATCTGCCCACATTTTTTTGATTTCGTCTTTGGTCATACCACGATATTTCCAATTTGGATCATTTATATTTCTCGGGTTTGCTAACATTCCATCAATGATTTTTTCAGCATCAAACTTTGAAAAATGATGATGATTCCATGTTGTTACAGACGTCTATGTTCCGCGTTCTCCACATACTGTATAAATATGTGGTCCCTCTTCAAAGGTAATATACTGGTCTCGTGGATGAGCGTTTTTAGTTGACAAATATGTTGGTGCTGGCATCCTCTATATATGAATTAGTATAAAACAAATATATAGAAATCAATTTTTTGTATCTCAAACCCCTCACATAAACTTTACGTTATTATCAGAATATATTATAAATGAATTATATTTCTTTAGGGTATGATTGTTCTCCCGCAACAGCACTAAAAAATCTAAATTTGAGAACCTGTTCTTTACCTTTTGATTGGGTTCAAACTACGCCAAATCAATTATATCTTTGTATAAAAGAAGACTTTTCTAGGTTTCATACAAATCTCCGATTATCTCCAAACAAAAAGAGAATTATTGATGATTACGGAATTCAATATCCTCACGATTATCCAACAAACAAAAATTATGAAAGCAATTATACTTGCACAGACGATTGGAATGAGGATTTAATTGTTGACAACTGGCAAGAATTTATAGCAGAAGTTTCTCTGAAATATCAGCGTAGGATTGCACGAATTATCAGTAAATTTAATGACGTCGTCCCATTAACAATTTTATATCGTGGTAATACGAATGATGCAAATCAAATAAAAATGCTTTTACAAGATAAATTTAAAAGAAAAAATCTTTATTTTGTAGTTGCAACTACTGAAAAAAGTTCTCCATATAAAGATATTATTGTTTGTAATCCAGAAAAAAACAATGAATGGAATGATCATCTAATTTGGAAAGAAGGAATAGATGAATTAAATACGACTCTTTTACAAAATAAACAAACTAGTACGATGTTTTTGCTATCCAAAAACAAAAGACGTGTGGCAATGTCAATGATATATATCACTTAAAATCATATTCAATAATGGATTTTATATTTTGTCGTATTTTATGAAATATAGTCTGTCGAATACGTAGAAATCTCACTTCTTCTGAAATACGTTCATTACCGCCTAATATACGCTGATAATAATTTATGTACATATCCTTATAATGCTCATCGTTTTCGACGCGTTCTTGGTTTGGAATATACCAATGTTTTTTAAATTCCACAATAAATTGATGACTTATTTGTGATAATATTTTATCAAAGTCTGTGTTGGTGATTTGCTGCCATTCGCCATTTGACATTTCTCCTTTTTTAAAAATATAAAATATGCCTGGTTTATTTTCAAATGCACGAATTGGCAGGTAATTTGTAGTAGGTTCGAGAACCTTATGAAACAATTGGTTTATTCCAGTCAATAAATCATCAGAATAAACAACTGATAATACTTCCTGTATTTTTATAATTACATCTTTATTTATCCATTCTATAAACGACATTGTTGGATTATTTTGTTTTTGTTCTTCACTATTCAGCCATTCTAATATATTTATTTTTTTCTTCTGCATGTGCTTTAGTTTGGATAATTCCTTTTCTAGTTTTTCATTACGAATTGCTAGTTCTTGTATTAATCTATACATTTCAAGCGAAGTTGGTATAGTTTCTCCAGTTTCAATTTCGTTTATTTGTTCTCTCCGTGACTTGCATAAAAATTCACAACATACTACGTGTCGATCATAGTTGAATTTTTCTTTATATTCCTTGGGACACGTAGAGCATTTGTATCCATATTCTGTTTTCATTATTTTTTATATATATGTGGTATTTATAAAGACCGTTTCAATTTTTCATGAATATGATATTTAGTACAAATGGCTCAGGAAGGCCTCCTGCACCTCCATTATTAAATCCCCCAGTTCAGCCATTGATAATCAAACCCGCTATAATTAGTTATACTATTTTTACGAAAAATGGAAGGTTTCAGCGTATAGAAAACCCCACAAATTGTACAGGTTGTGGTAAATAATATATGTTGTCATTTTATAGAAATTATGAATACTTTCAATAGTAAAACCATTCTATTACTATTTACTATTTTGTTTTTTATCTTTATTGGTATTTGTTTTTTGAAATCCTTTGGTATTTATGAAGGGTTTGCTGAAGGCATTGATGGTGAGGAACAAACAAACGAAGCTATATCCTCCCAATCACCTATAGAGCCAGGCAATGAAACTACATTTGTAACAGTTACGAAAAAAGCCAAAACTGGATAAACCTATATATAATTTATCCATTTATATATTATATATGAGCGAATATACAAATTCTGATTTATTTTTAGAACCAAAAACTACTCAATATGGAAGTCACATGGTTATGTCAAATGTTCAAAAACAAACCAAAGTAAAGCTTATTAACGTAGATACAAAGTTTAGAGATGAATATAATTATTTACAAACCTCTAATTATAATATTACTTTGCCAGAACGCATAACTGACGTGAAAAGTCTTATAATTACCAACATAGAAATACCAATTACTTTTTTTAATATATCCACTAATCTTGGCAACAATTGTTTTAAAGTAAATAATACAGTAATAATTGTTCCTGATGGACAATATGACGGTGCTGCGTTATCTAGTAAAATAAATACATTGCTTTCAGGTTTGAATTTAACATATATTTATAATGGAACCACTTCTAGTTTTCATACAAATACACCTAGTTCTAGTGTAGTTATAGAATTTGATATAAACACCACTGGACAAAGTGACAAATATAATTTTAAATCAAAATTAGGATGGATTTTAGGATATCGTAATACCACTTATACTGTTGGAACATCAAATACTATATCAGAAGGGTTTGTTGATTTGACGGGTCCTCGTTATTTATATTTGGCCATTGACGAATTTAACAAAGGAAATCAAAATTCGTTTATCAATCCATTATTTAATTCAAAAATTAATAAAAATATAATTGCTAGAATTACATTAAACAACACAACCTATGGGTTTAAAACCGTGTTTCCAGCGAATTTGTTCAATGGCTATTTGAATAGTGATGTGCGTAATTATACGGGAAAGATTGATTTATTGCGGTTTAATGTACAATTATTAAACGAATCAGGAATTCCCATGCAGTTAAATGGGATAGATTTTTCATTTTTAATGAAAGTAGAGCATGAATAATCCAAAAAATTGAATTGTCTCTTGTTAGTTAATCAGCCTTTACAAACAAAATAATGGACAATATAAACATAAACGAATTATCCACGGAGCAACATATAGCTTATACGCGATTTGTTCAAGGACAAAATCTCTTCATTACAGGTCCAGGAGGTACAGGAAAGACTCGACTAATCAAAAACTTTGTCTCTCATTTAAATTCAATTAGTACAAATCATGCGGTCTGTGCCATGACTGGCTGTGCTGCTATTTTATTAAATTGTCAAGCCAGAACCTTACATTCATGGAGCGGAATTAAATTAGCAAAAGGCCTACCAGAATCTATTATTTCAGCAGTTCTAAGAAATAAAAACGCCATGAAAATATGGAAGCGTACTAAATGCCTTATTTTGGACGAAGTAAGTATGTTATCTAAAAAAATTTTTGAAATTATTGAAGAGTTGGCACGTGTAACACATGGCTCTAGTTTGCCATTTGGTGGAATGCAGGTTATATTTACTGGAGATTTCTTTCAATTACCACCAATAGGTACAGATGGAGAACCAGACACCGATAAATTTTGTTTTGAATCGCCCCTTTGGAATCAAGTATTTAAACCAGAAAATCAAATTGAACTAAAAACAATTTTCCGTCAAAACGACCCACTTTACATAGAAATTTTACTTCAAATAAGAAAAGGAGAACTTGATTCTGAAAAAACGAAAATCCTACAATCTTATTTAAATCGGGATTATAATTCTGCTGATCACAATGGTTGTGTTCCTACAAAATTATTCCCACTTCGATCAAAAGTCGATTATGTAAATTCGATGATGTTCTCAAAAATTACGGTAAAGGAACATATAATGAATATGGCAAAAAAGACTGACTGTCGTACATTTTTAGATTCTGGTAAGGCATTTAGTATTGATGTTATGCAAAAATGTGGATCTCTACGTTCTCAAGATATTGATTATGAAATTATTCAATTAATAAATAACACTCCTTGTCTTCAGATTTTGCGTTTGAAAAAAGGAGCAGCGGTCATGTGTACCATCAATTTAGATATGGATAATGGAATTTGTAATGGTTCTCAAGGAATCATTATAGATATTACGGATTGTCCTATTGTACAGTTTTCAAACGGAGTAATTAAGAAAATAGGAATAAATTTTTGGCAATCAGAAGACTATCCGTCAATAGCAATTGGTCAATATCCGCTCTGTTTAGCGTGGGCATTGACGATTCATAAAATTCAAGGTGCTACTTTAACCATGGCAGAAATAGATATTGGACAAAGTGTCTTTGAATATGGACAAACATATGTTGCCCTTTCCCGTATTCAATCGTTGGATGGATTATATTTATCTGATTTTCATCCCTATAAAATTAAAGCTAATCCCAAAGTAAAACAGTATTATGAAAACCTAGAAAGGGTTCTCATTCCTTCAATAAAAATACAAATTGAAGATGTACCTAGTGAAATTCCTAGTACAACCAAAATTATTAAATTATAATATCCTCCTATTATAGAGAACAATAAACCAGATAAAATGGTTGCCGGAAGCATTTTGCCAATAACAATCCACAAAAACAAACTTTATTTTTTGTTTGGAAAAGAAAATCCATTAGAAGATAGTGCCAAAGGATGGTCAGATTTTGGCGGTGGGGTAGAGAACGGAGAATCTCCATACAAAACTGCATTAAGAGAAGGTGGCGAAGAATTAACTGGTTTTTTGGGGGATGGTAAACAAATACAAAAAATTATAAAGAAAAACGGCGGCACCTATAATCTAACACATGATACGTATCACGTTCACATGTTTTTTTTTGAATATGATGAGAACCTTCCAAAATATTATAATCAAAATCACCAATTTTTGTGGAATCGCATGAATCATTCTCAATTAAGTAAAACTAAGCTCTTTGAAAAAATAGAGATAGGATGGTTCTCAATTGCCGATATAAAACGCCGAAAAAAGGAATTCCGCGGATTCTATCAAGAAATTTTGGATGATATTTTGGCAGATGTTGAGAACATTCAAAGATTTATTTATTCAAGATCCAAAAAACTAAACAAAACAAGAAAAAATCGGGAAATTTAGAAATACTAGCATAATATATTTTTTGTAGACTATATTATGTTCATGTTGAAATAGATAAAATAATATACAAAGTAATTGTATAATAAATTTTGGAATGTCAAATAATTCCTGGAAACAATATGGTGGATTATCAAAGGTTGACAGCTTAAATTCAATTAGCGTAGGTACAATTGTTGCTGATCAATTTATTTCTAGATCAGCAAATCCTACCTATCAAGTATTTAATGGTACGATTGAAGTAACAGTGAACTTGCTTGCAGATATTGACGTACAGGTAGGCAATTCTACCTTTATTAGAAAAGATTTATTTGTAACAGGAAACACTTATGCAAATAACAAAATCTTTTTGGGAGGTAACCAACCGCTTCCAAATGATACATCTTTTGTTGCCTTTTCAAAGTTACCCCCGGATTCTTCTTATTCTTTTATTTATGGTAATTTTACAAATATTGGTATAAATACGGTAGTTCCAACCGCAGCTTTTCATATTAGCGGTAGTGTGCCAAATATATTAACTGTAGAAACTAGTTTTAATAATATACGAAATATTATAGCTCAAAATAATAATAAACGTGGCATCACGGTAAGTGCAAACGATTCGGCTTCAAACATCTCTTTTTTCAACAATACAAATACTGACACGGGAAATGAAGCTAGTGCAAATATTGAATATGATTTGGGAGGCATATTATCTTTACAAACAACAAATAAAATTAATACGTCCGCACGTTCTATGATAATTAATTCATCAGGTGGTATTTTTAAATTATCTGAGAAAAATACATCATTAGATTCCTGCGGAAACATTTTATTTAATACATCTGGTGGGTATTTATTCACAGGTTCTGGTGGAATAATAAAATTAGACCCAGCCCTTGGTTCAATTCGCATGGATGCTTCAGGTGATTTTTTATTAAATAGCTCCGGTGGTATAATTGCATTGAATAAAAACACTGCTACAATTTCATCAAGTGGTTCTGTTATTTTAAATTCCTCAGGTGGCGTTTTTAAAATCGATTCAAATCGTGGTGCAGGGAATGTGGAAATCAACGGTGGAAATACTTTATTAACCTCAAATTATACAAATTTGTCTACATTTTTAAGTGTAACTACACCAAATTATGTAGGTCGCGGCGTTTCCGGTGAAATGTATAATGCCACCATGACACTCTATGATAATTCAAATAGTACATTTTTAAAAGATGTTTATAATAATAGTAATGTAAAAACCGGAAACGCACTTACTGTTGTTGCAGTTGACCCTAATTCAAATACATTTTTACGAATTGTTGCACCAAAAAATAAAATGGGTGCTGCATTTGGTGGAGGTATTTTTCCAAATGATTCTACTCGTTCTATGACAATGGTCGGGCTAAATGATATTTGTGGAAACTATATACCTTCTCAAACAATTGTTTCAGGTAAAAACAAAATTGCGTATTTGTCTACAGTAGGAATAAATACATTTTCGCCTTTTACTGAAAATTATGTTATGGACATTAATGGACCAACAAGAATTGGCAATGGAGAGATTCATACATTTTTAAACGCTGAATATGAAATAAAAAGGTTGTCTTTTTCAAAAACTTTTACAAAAATTGGATTAGCGGTAGGTACCTCAATTTCCGCAGTTTCACCACATTTACAATATATACATTATACAAAAGACGGGGGTATAACATGGATCAAATCACAAATTGACCCAGACAGTAAATATAAGTTATCTTCTTTTGATGTAGTATTTAATTCTTGCTTGGTTTATGATGATAAATATTCATTCATTGCAGGAAATCTAAATTATGTTTTCTATTCAAATAATGGCGGGTTGAATTGGTACAAAATGCAAAATTGTCTTCAAAATTTAAGTTTTCCAAATTTAAAAGAAACTGATAATACAGTCCGTAATACAACTTCATTATCAATTGCAACTAATGGGCAATCTATTCGGTTTTTTAATGCATATAAATATGATGACATTCCTACTAATAAAATTGATATATATACCAAACAAATACGATTTTTTGACATACAAATTGCAACTTTATCTACTTCATTAAACGGAACGAGTGACTATTTAATAACTAACTTTGATGAAGTTACTAGTAATATAAATATTGTTGCTGCGGACAGTGGCCAAAATTATATGTATTTTGCCGGTAGTGGAATTTCAAAATATACGATTGCCTCACCAGAAAATAGAGGAATCTACGCATATACTAACTCTGGTGCTACATACAATAATATTTTTGTTTTTAATGATATTTGTGTAATAGCAGTAGGTGAAAATATACTTTCTTATACCTACGACGGAACAAATTGGACAGATATAATTACGAATACTAATAATTTTGCTAATATAATTTTACCAACAAACGGAAAAGTAAATTTAAAAAGCGTATATATATATGATTCATTGACAGCTGTGGCAGTAGGAGACAACGGTATTTTTATTTATACAACTACCGGATTTTCAGCTTCTTCATGGAGAATTGTTCCATTACAATCAATAAATACATCGGGTATGGGAAATCGAGTTATTGGTTTAGATAATTATTTATCTTCAATAAACATGCAAGATATCAATTCATTTGTCATTGCAGACGTCAGTAGTTTTTATACAAATGTGTTTTCAAATGGAAAAAGTAAGATTCATTATTGTTTTTTACCAAATTTATTAAATCGTGCTAATAATCGAGTGTTTGATGTTTCTGGTAATATGTATATTTCGGGTGATACAAACGTGAATGATGGTGGTAAAATTTCATCAAATAATGAATCATTTAATCTTTTAAATGAAACAGTAAATCAAATTTATTTGGGTTCTGCTATTTCTAGATTATATGTTGCTAACGATAATGCTCTTACTAACATTAATGGTTATTTATATACATCTAAAAGCACACATCATCAAGGAGATGTTTCAATAAATAGTCGCTTAATGGTACAGGGGGATGTATCTTTAAATAGTCGACTTTTTGTAAATAGTGATGTTTCCTTTAATCGTAGACTTTTTGTTGGTGGTGATGTATCAATGAACATGCGATTGTTTTTGACCGGAGATGCATCATTTAATGGACGATTCTTTGTAAGTGGAGATGCATCGCTGAATGCTAGATTAGCTGTTACACATGATGTAAGTTTGAATCGCAATTTAAATGTTCAAGGAAAATCTACATTTCACGATGATGTTTCTATGAACCAGCGGCTTTTTGTTGGAGGAGATGTATCTATGAATATGCGATTATTTCTATCTGGTGACGCATCATTTAATAACCGGTTATTTGTAAGCGGTGATGTCTCAATGAATACACGGTTAGCTGTCAGTCAAGATGTAAGTCTAAATCGTAACTTAAATGTTCATGGAAAATCTATTTTTCATGATGATGTTTCTATGAACCAGCGTCTTTTTGTTGGAGGGGATGTATCTATGAATATGCGATTGTTTTTGACCGGAGACGCATCTTTTAATAACCGATTATTTGTCAGCGGCGATGTATCAATGAACGCACGGTTAGCAGTTATACATGACGTTTCATTTAATCGCAATTTTCAAGTATTTGGAAAAGCAATTATGCAAGATGATGTTTCTATGAATCAACGCCTTTTTGTTGGAGGTGATGTATCTATGAATAGCCGATTATCAATATTAAGTGATGTATCTTTTAATCAAAATTTAAATGTTCTAGGTAAATCTATTTTTGGAAATGATGTTTCTATGAATCAACGTCTTTTTGTTGCTGGTGATGTATCTTTTAATGGCAGATTATCTGTTCTTGGTGATATCTCATTCAATGGTCGTCTTAATGTACAAGGTGATGTTTCGTTAAATATCCGACTTTCCGTAGCAAATGATGTATCATTTAATCGAAATTTTCAAGTTTTTGGTCAATCAATTTTAAATGATGACGCTACAATCAATAATCGCTTATTCTTAGCAAACGATGCGTCATTTGGTTCCAATTTGTTTATGAAGGGCAAAATTTTAACTACTACAATAACACCAGGAACAAATTGGTCTCTTTTGGGTTCAGCTTTTTATATTACAAATAGTATACCTATTTACAGCATTTGTTCTTCTGAAGATACACAATATATTATTTTTTGCTTAGGAACTCCTGTCTTACCGGATGGCACTACATCGCAACCAAATGGCTCCAATGTGTATCTTTCTTCTAATTTTGGAAATAACTGGACACTATTAAATTATACAAATGTTCGTGGTGTCACTATTTCAAAAAGTGGTCAATATATTTTAATAAATGGTTATAATAATGCCGGTTTATATGTCTCTTCTACTTATGGAAATAATTTTAATACCGTTTCTATAAATGGACTAACAGCTGCATCTACAAATAATTTTTTTAGCGGCAATTATTCCATGTCTAATAGTGGACAATATATGATTATAACAAGTATTGGTAGTGGTATTAGCTTAAGTTTACCTGCAATCTTAACTAATAGCGGGAATTTTATTTCCAGTGATTATGGCACTTCTTGGAAAACCATTACAAAAACATATGGAAATACTATTATTAATTTGACTAGTAATGTACTTACAGGCACAGGTTATTATTCATCAGCCGTCTCTGGTAATGGTCAATATATGTTATTAGCTGGTGGATACCTATCTTCAAATTATGGAATTTGGTGGACACGCCCTATTACTACAAATACACAAATCCCCCCTAATTATTCTATTTCTTTTAGTGGCCAATATATGTTAATAGATGGATATTTTTCAACTAATTATGGTTTGAGTTGGATACCTTTCTTACCATCAATCCCTGTTGCCTCCACTGCTATTTCTTCTAATGGCCAATTTTGGCTTATTGGACAATATTTATCTTCTGATTATGGAAACACATTTGTTATACAACTACAATTATCTACTTCATATGGAGCTAATTTTATTACAACAAATGGTAAATATTTTTTATCAGGAACAACAACTATTTTATTGTTGACCAATACAGTTAGCAATACAACATCTTACCTAGGAATAGGAGTTCCAGTTCCACAAGTTCAATTAGATGTAGCAGGGGATTTTCATATAAATAATCGCATCTTTGCTGATGGCGATGTATCTATGAATAGTCGTCTTTCGATTGGGTCAGATGTTTCCTTTAATCGTAATTTTCAGGTGGTTGGAAAATCAGTTTTTATAAATGATGTTTCTATAAACAACCCTTTATTTGTTGGCGGGGATGTCTCTTTGAACAGTCAATTGTATGTATTTGGAGATGTTTCTTTAAATAGTCGCCTTGCTATTTTGAGCGATGTCTCTTTCAATCGTAATTTTCAAGTTTTTGGGCAATCAATCTTAAATGGAGATGTTTCGATGAACAAACGTCTTTTTGTTTTTTCTGATGTATCTTTTAATAGTAGACTAAATGTAAATAGTGATGTATCTTTTAATCGTAACTTTCTAGTTTTTGGCAAAACAGAGTTAAATGGCGACGTATCCATGAATTCAAAATTAATCGTATTGGGTGATGTGTCTTTTAATAAAGGAATTTTCATTACTGGAAATACAGTTTGTAAAGGGCCATTGACATTACAAGGAGGAATGTCAGTTTCTGGTCAAACAGACATACCAAATCTTAGTTCTACTAATATAACAACGAGCAATTTAACAGTAACAAATCAATTAAATGCAGCTAATATTTCACAGACTGGTGATGCCATTTTTGTGAAACGGTTATTTGTTGCGTCTGATGTTTCTTTTAGTAGTAATCTTTGTGTGTTAAATGACACCTCGTTTAATAATAGATTTGCCGTTGGATCAGACGTTTCCTTCAATCGTAATTTCCAGGTACTTGGGCAGTCTATTTTGAATGGAGACGTTTCACTAAACAACCGCCTCTTTGTATTTGCTGATACTTCTTTAAATGGTAATTTATGGGTAAATTATGATACCTCATTAAATGGAGGATTAAGCGTAGCAGGAAATTCCTACTTTAACAACAAAGTTTATTTAAATTCCCAAACAATTGCTAATAATCTTACAATTAGTGGAGTTCTTTCGCTCACAAATATTAATCCAACAGGCAGTTCATCAGTTGGCGGTGATTCATCCGTTTCTCAACGACTATTTGTTTATGGAGATGCTTCTTTAAATAGCAAATTATTTGTAAGCGGAGACGTTTCTTTCAATAATAAATTAAGTATTGGAGGTGATGCCTTATTTAATGGACGTCTTCTCATACAAAACGATGTATCTATGAATAGCCGATTATCAGTTGCTCATGATGTATCTCTTAACAAGAATTTCCAAGTCTTTGGCAAATCTGTATTTCAAAACGATGTTTCTTTAAATACCCGACTCTTTGTAGGTGGCGATGTTTCTTTTAATTCACGGCTTTCGGTGTTAAGCGATGCTTCTTTTTCAGGAAATGTAAGTATTAATGGAATTTTGACTGTTAACAGTTATCTGAACAAAACAGTATTAAATACTTCTATTACAAATTATTCATTTCTTATTGCGGAAGACTTGTCTTTAAATGGCAGGTTGTTTTTACTTTCTGACGCATCGTTTGGTGCTAGATTAAATGTAAATAGCGATGCATCATTCAATCGCGATTTTCAAGTATATGGCAAGTCTTTTTTGAATAATGATGTTTCTATGAATAGTCGTTTATCTGTAGCGGGTGATATTTCTTTTAATAGTCGCCTTTATGTTCTCAGTGATGTATCATTCAATCGGAATTTTCAGGTATTTGGTCAATCTATTTTTCAGAATGATATCTCTTTAAATACCCGTCTATTTGTAGGCGGCGATGTTTCAATGAATTCGCGTTTGTCTGTATTGAGCGATGTGTCATTCAATCGTAATTTGCAGGTATTTGGTCAATCGATTTTCAACAATGAT
>Ga0136642_1000698_pt1 | contig 16156 bp, 27 predicted proteins | sample LowCatLa1302831Y_FD_115313 | JGI IMG/M metagenome (GOLD analysis project Ga0136642, IMG submission 115313) | Freshwater microbial communities from Lower Cathedral Lake, Yosemite National Park, California, USA - 13028-31Y | ecosystem: Environmental > Aquatic > Freshwater > Lake ... | reverse complement strand
GTATCATACAAAAAGTATCTGCCAATGAACCATGCTTTAGCATTTCCAACTGATGATATATCTGATTTAAAACCATATACATTGTCTCGTGCTTTATCTTCTGGATGGAACTGGCGAATATCTACTCAAGGTAGGTATGGTAATGGTTATGTTTTCTGTGATGAGTTTATTGATTCCACAAAAGCCCATGATGAGATTCAATCAGTTTATAAAGAAGAAGTAAATGTTGCTAAGGATATTAAGTTTGAGGCTGGGCGTGTAGATAAATTTTGGATTAATAATTGCGTATCAGTTGGATTATCTGCATCATTTTTAGAGCCACTTGAGGCTACTAGTATTGGTAATACAATTCTTCAAACAATGTCACTATGCCAAATGCTGCCAGCATGGGAAGAAGATAGAAAGGTAGCACAAACCTATGATAGAAAATTCATAGAGTGCTATGATAACATGGTAGATTTTATCCAGTTACATTATATTACCAAGAGAGATGATACTGAATTTTGGAGAGCACTACCTTCGTTAATGACTCAAACTGATTTTATCAAAGAACATTTGCAAGTATTTAAAAAGACATTACCATATGATTCTGCGTTCTATGGTGAATTTAAAATGTTTACTGGTGCAAATTGGGGACAAGTTATGGATGGTCTTGGGTTATTTGACAAAGAACATATCAAGAAAACTTTACTCGCAACAGTTGGTCAAGGTATAATTGATGAAGAACTCAAGCGTTATAATGGATATCTGGATAGAATAAGTACTGGACATTATATTGAGCATGCCAATTTATTGCAAAGTAATAAGTTTGTGAACAAAGTTGAGTTTAATAAAATTATAATGGAGTAAGTGATGATTGAATTTCGTGATGACCAATTCCTGTGGGTAGAGAAGTATCGCCCACAAACAATTAATGACTGTGTCCTTCCAGATGAATTGAAAGAAACTTTTAAGCAGTATGTTAGCCAAGGAGAACTACCCCATTTCTTGCTTTCTGGAACTGCTGGTATTGGTAAAACTACTGTAGCAAAGGCACTATGTAATGAAATTGGGGCAGACTTTATTATGATCAACGGCTCAGAGGAATCAGGTATTGATACTCTCCGAACTAAGATTAAAGGATTTGCCTCCACTGTATCGTTGACGGATTCCCCAAAGATTATCATTATTGATGAGGCAGATTACCTCCAAGCCAATTCTACTCAGCCAGCGTTGCGTAGTTTCATTGAAGAGTTCTCTGCTAATTGTAGGTTTATCTTTACCTGTAATTTTAAGAATCGTATCCTAGAAGCGATTCATTCTCGTTGTGCTTGTATTGACTTTAAGATTGATGCCAAAGATAAACAGGTTCTCCTTGGGCAGTTCTTTAAACGTGCTTCTCAGATCCTCAAGCAAGAGAATATAGACTTTGATCAGAAGGTAGTTGCTGAGTTAATCACCAAACACTTCCCTGATTATCGTAGGGTTCTAAATGAACTTCAGCGTTATAGCGTTTCGGGTAAGATTGATTCTGGTATTCTTGTTAATATGAGTCAGGAATCTTTCAAAGACTTAATCAAATTAATGAAGGACAAAGACTTTACTAATGTTCGCAAGTGGGTTGGTAAAAATTCTGATTCAGATACCGTGGCACTATTCCGTGAACTCTATGATGCTTCAGTAACCTTTATGGTTCCAGAAAGTATTCCTTCTTTAGTATTAGTATTGGCAGACTATCAATATAAAGCAGCATTTGTAGCCGACCATGAACTAAATATTATGGCAGCATTGACCGAGATTATGGCCAATTGCAAATTTAAGTAAGGAAACATATGGACTTATTTGATTATTTGTGGTGGATTATTATTTGGTTTATGGGTGCTGTTTATGGATGGTATGCTAGAGAACGTCATTCAAAAAGACAAGTTGATATGTTCATGAAGAAGATGGACTCTGTTGTTCATGAAGAAGTTTCTGAACATTTTATTCAAATCAATATTGAAAAGCATCATGATGTTTTTTATATATACGATAAAGAGAGAAATACTTTTATGGCTCAGGGTAAAACTAAACAAGAAGTTGAATCAGTTCTTGCAGATATGTTTCCTGATAAAAAATTTCTGGCAGATAAACAGAATTTAAAAGACATGGGATTTTAATATGCAAGATTTTTATGAGAATGGTAATAGAACAGCTTCTATTGAGGCATTAATTACTAATGATTTTTCTGTTGCTTTCTATGATGAAGAAACAGCCAATACTCAATATGAGACTTTCCACACAATTGAAAAAGCACAGGATGCCGCATCGCGATGGATTGTGAACGAATATGTCCCCCTTTGATTTTTTAAATGCTATAAACCAAAGTAAAAAGAATTTATTTGAAGAAGACCCCCAAGCAGGGAAGGATTATAAACCTTTTCTTATAAATAGAGGGTTATCGTATTTTCCCGATACTATCTTTTATGCAAACCAGATGAACCAACATCCGAGTTTGGATAAGGATATGCAGTTTTTCTTTTTCCTAAATATTATTTCGAGGAAGAAGAGGTTTAGTAAGTGGTCCAAAAAGGATTCCGAAACTGAATCTCTAGAACTCGTTAAAGAGTATTATGGGTATTCAAGTGAAAAAGCGAATGAAGCATTAAAAGTGCTTTCCGAGAATGACTTGATTATGATAAAAGAAAAACTATATAAAGGTGGAAAATCATGACTGTTGAAATGATTTATTACGACTGGACGCCAGAGTCCATGCTTGAAGTGAGTTTACCAGAGCCTGATAACTTTCTAAAGGTTCGTGAAACTTTGACTCGCATTGGAATCGCTTCTAGGAAAGAAAACAAATTATACCAATCTTGCCACATTTTGCATAAACAAGGTAGGTACTTTATCGTTCACTTTAAAGAACTATTTGCTTTGGACGGTAAAGAATCGAATATCACTGCTGGTGATATTGAGCGTAGAAATGCTATCGCTGGATTGCTTCAGGATTGGGATCTATTAAAGATCCTAAATAATTCTCAAGCGGATCAGAAAGCATCTCTGTCGCAAATTAAAGTAGTTTCCTTCAAGGAGAAGGAACAATGGGAATTAGTACCGAAATATAATATCGGTAAAAAAACTAAATGATTTTTATAAATAAAGGAAACACAAAATGATTAAACTTGAACTTGAAATTAATGAAGTAAACACTATTCTTGCAGTGTTGGGTAAACATCCTTTTCAGGAAGTTGTTGAGTTGATCAGCAAGATCAAACAACAAGGTGACCCACAAGCAGAAACACTTGCTGCTGCTGCTGCAGCTGCTGCTGCAGCTGAAACTCCAGCAGCTTAACACTTAGGGGATTTATATGGCAGAACCACAAGGCATTGGCCAAACAGCAGCAGAAAAAGCAGCTGCAGAAGCATATATACAAACGATGGTAGAACTTGCGGGAGTAGAGCATCTTTCTACTCCTCCAACTACTGTACCAGCAGCAGAATCATTTCCTGGAAAAGATCCTGCTAAAGAATTTGCTACCCCCTTTGAACCAGATGCTGTTTAAGAATTCACCTTGGGACCACTAAGTTACGAATCGTTGGTAAAGCTGTCAATACGTTAAGTTGTCGCTGGAACCAGTAACCAGCATTTTAATATGGCTCTCTTCATTTCGCCTTCGGGGATTTGCTTGAGAGTTTTTCTAACTCGCTTAATAGGAGAACACTATGGGAAATAATTTTCCAAACATTGCATTATTTGGTCCAGGATTTAAGGACTTCGACAAATTCTTTGTCGGTTTTGAAGATCACGCAAAACAGTTACAGTCTTTGCATGCTGATCTAACTAAAAACATTCCGAACTACCCACCATATAACATTCGCAAAAATGATGAGAACTCATACACAATCGAAATCGCAGTTGCTGGTTTCGGACAGAATGAGATTGATGTTGAGATTGATGGTGGTAAATTAATTGTTAAGGGTAATGTTGACGCAAGTCTTGATGCGTTAGAAGATAACTTCTTATTCAAAGGTATTGCTACTCGTGCGTTTACTCGTGCGTTTGCTATCGATGATCATATTGAAGTTAAGAACGCAGAACTATTCAATGGTATGCTTAAGATTGTTTTGGAGCGTTTAGTTCCAGAAGAAAAGAAACCAAAGAAAGTTCCAGTGAAGACTGCAGGTAAAAAAGAATTCTTACAAGAGGACTCTTATGACAAAGCTGCTGAATCACTTTAAGAATGTCGTTATCGGTATTTCTGAGGGTATTCAATTATTCAAAGCCTACAAAATAGGTAAAATAAAATGAAATTTATTTTATCTAAACTCTCTACCTTGTTTAGACAAAGATCTCAGTTAGAACAATTTATTCTTTCTAAGAATCCTTCAAATGCCAGTGATGTTGATCATTGGACTAGGGTATACAATAACTCCCAACAAAGGAGATTATAATGCTCAATTGGATTCCAATGACAGATGATGATTGGGATTGGGTAAACGGTAAGATACCAGAACCAAAGAAAACATAACAAGCAGGGGTCATTTATGACCCCTGAAGTATATAGAGAATCTTTTGATCCCCTAAATACTTGTTATGATGAAAGCAAAACTATCACCAAACCTCATATCTTTCTTTCTGGTTCGCAGAGGGAATTGGACATTGAAAGTTTCGGTGTATAAGAATAAACAGATTATGGTTTTTATGCAACACGTTTATGATATTGATAAAATCATAATGCAGATTTTCCAGAGTCAAGATGAAGCAGCAAATTTTATTGAACTTATGATAGAGGAAGTATAATGATTAAAGTATTTAAATTATTGAATGGTGAAGAGATTATCGCCAAGACTGAAATCACTGGGCTTGGATATACGCTATCTGATCCAGCTGCAATTGTAATTCAGCAAACAGATAAAGGTGTTGGCGTTGGACTTGCTCCATATATGCCATATGCCGAAAGTGACATCACTCTTTATGCCTCATCGATCGCGACTGAGGGTATCCCAGCCAAGAATATGGCGAACGAATATAACCGAATCTTTGGCTCGGGTATCGAGGTCGTTTCAGCCAGTGCTTTAAGCGGACTAAAAATCGTCTCCTAGGACGTGCTAGGACGACCGTAGGGACGTTTTACGGCTTCAATCAGGGGTTTACTCACCCCTACCTCCCAAAACCCCTCTCTCGGGGTCTAAAAACCTCTGTTTTTACCAAAAATAACCCTACTTTATGTAGGGTTTTTCAACATTTCGCTTTACTTTAATTCAGATCTAAGGTATACTATATGTATAATGATTGAAAAGGAACTGATTATGTATAAGTCTAAAACTGAGTTGCGTGCTGAAATGGAACAAGCACTGAAACAATTTTTGAAACAAGGTGGTTCTATTGAGGTTGTAAAATCACGCAAAGCACCTAAGATGTTGATGCGTGGTAAAACTACTCGTACTGCATCCACTGGCACTTCTGGTTTCGCTGTTGGTTTTCCTAGCAAGTCTTTCGTTTAATTGGAGATCGTTATGTCTGAATTTTTATCTTGGGAAGAGATGTCTGTACTGGAACAAATGCAGTGCCAGTACTGGGATATGTATAAAGATGCGTATGGAGTTCGCCCACGTGGTGTTGACACCACCAACTGGGATGATGCCACCTTTGAAGCTGAGTTCAACTACCTGCAGGACTTGATTGCCAAGAACGAGCAAGAGCGCCAAATCGCCGAGCAGGATGCCGCAGTGGCCTTTGAGCAACGGATGCAGGAGCTCTACGCCTCGGGTGCTCGAGACCGTGACATGGCCCTGCGTTGGATCCACGAAGCAGAAGGTTCAAATGGTGACGACGAGTTCCTCTGCTACCTGCTTGGTCTTCCTTATGGTTACTTCAGGAAAACAGCATGAGAGTTTTCCAAGAGACAACTGACTGGAAGGAGCACAATGCTCCCAACCATATCTATTATACAAGCGATAGTAAAAGCAAAATCTATGCATTCTATAATACGGTAACAGGTGAAATTAAAAAATTTAGTAAACCAATTCGTTGGGATATGCGGTATAGAACTTTTAAGGAATTGAAACACAAATGAATATTAATGCTTTTTTAAATTCTCTTGCTGCGAATGCTTCACGTAATTTTAAGATCGAGCAATTGCAAGCGAATAGTGATAATGAAATTCTGAGGGAAGTTATTCGTTTGGCTCTGGATCCATTCACTCAATTTTATCAGCGTAAGATTCCTGTTTATACGTCAAAGATTAAGATTGATTTTATGACGTTGCCTGAAGCAATGAATCAACTCTATACGTTATCTTCTAGAACACTTACTGGTAATGCTGGCATCAATCATTTAAAATTCATTCTAGAAATGTGTTCCCCAGATGATGCTAAAGTTATTGAACGTATTATTGCTAAAGATTTGAAGAGTGGTTTTGATGTATCAACAGCAAACAAAGTTTGGATGGGCTTAGTGCCAGAATATCCTTGCATGCTTTGCTCACCATTTGAGCAGAAGTTGGTGGATAAAATTAAATTCCCCGCCTATGCTCAAATGAAAATGGACGGTATGCGGTTCAATGCAATCGTTCGTGATGGTAAGTGTGAATTTAGGAGTAGAAATGGCAAAGAAATTTTATTACTTGGCAATTTGGAGCAAGAGTTTATTTCTCTTGCTGGCTCTGTTGATTGCGTTTTTGATGGTGAACTACTTGTAATGGATGATGATAGTTGTCAGTTTATGGATCGTCAGACTGGTAATGGTATCCTCAACAAAGCAAACAAGGGAACTATCTCTGCCGAAGATGCTGCAAAGGTTCACGCTTCTGTTTGGGATTTGATTCCTTACGTTCAATTTACTGATGGGTATTCTGGATCACCATACTCAAAACGATTCTCAACTCTTGAAGCGATTGTTAATAAACAATCATCTAAGGGTAAAAAGATTTGGGCTGTTACTTCAACTATCGTTGAAACATTAGAACAAGCGCAAGAGATCTTCCAAGATTATCTTTCTAAAGGTTACGAAGGTATTATTCTTAAAGATGGTGCTGGTGTTTGGGAAGATAAGCGTAGCAAAACACAAATTAAATTCAAAGGAGAACTTGAATGTGATTTAAAGATTGTTGCAATTGAAGAAGGTACTGGAAAATATGCAGGAATGCTTGGTGCAATTGTTTGTGAATCAGCTGATGGCAAAGTTAAGGTAAGTGTAGGCTCTGGATTTAATGATGCACATCGCAAGAACTACGGTCAAGAAATAGTTGACAAAATTGTGGCAATCAAGTATAATAGTAGAATAAAGAATAAGTTGGGAAACGAGAGTTTATTTCTTCCCGTGTTTATTGAAATTCGTGATGATAAAGATATCGCAGATAGTTCAAAGGATATAAAATGAAAGTAGCAATTAATCGTTGTTTTGGTGGGTTTGGTATTTCGAATGAAGCATTTGAAAAATTACTGGACCGTAAAGGTATTGCGTTCGATAAAGTTGAACCAGAAGAAGGTCGTTCATTCATTGGCGCATCTTACTATGAGGCAGGTTATTCTGGTAATGATGACCACTACCTAAGTGATTATGATATGACTCAGGATCGTGCAGATGTAGATTTAATCGCAGTCATTGAAGAGATGGGTGTTGCAGCAAATAGTTGGGCAGCAGATATCGCCATCGTAGAAATTCCTGACGATGTTAAATGGCATATTCATGAGTATGATGGTCTTGAACATGTAGCAGAAAACCATAGGACTTGGTCATGAGAAAAGAACTAGACGAATCACTATGCGCAAAGTATCCACTGATCTTTAAAGATCGTCATGAGAACATGCAGCATACAGCGATGTGCTGGGGATTTGAAACTGGAGATGGTTGGTATAATATTATCGATACTCTTTGCGGTCTATTGACTTATGACTATCGTGGCGCAAAAAGTCGTTATGAACATCTTATGGAAACTGGTGTTGGTAATATTCTTTATGGAACAAAAACAGTAACACAAGAAGCTGTTGATGAAGCGAAAGCAAAACTCGATGAGGAAACATTAAAGGTTCCAGTTGCTTCTCAAGTTAAAGAGAAGTTTGGTGGGTTGCGATTTTATGTTAATAGCGCAACTGATAAGCACTGGAATTTTATTTCATTTGCTGAGAACATGAGTTACCGTACATGTGAAGAGTGTGGTGCTCCAGGCAAGACATATACTAATGGATGGCATACAACTCTCTGTGATATTCATGCAGCAATGAATGGTAAGGATGAAGAGTATGACTCGGATGAGGGAGATGAATAATGTTTTACGGTAAAGATATGGTTGAAGAAAACTTTGATATCCTCCTAAGAAAATTAGAGCAACAAGAATTGTTTTTGTTTGAGCCAATGCCAAGTTATAAGAATGGTGAACGATGGACTGATGAATTTCGTATTCGTGATGGTCATACTAAACTTGCTGATGGTACATGGGTAACTATTATTAAGGTAGTTGATTGGGTTGAGGAACTCAAGAAAAATACTATTGACTTGTACGAGAATAATCAAAAGAACATTAGTCAATTGAATGTTGCAAAACGCAGGATCTATGAGATGGAATATGGATTGCGAGTTGCTGAAAAAGCATTGAAGAATTCACTGGCATTAACTAAGGAGATGAATGATGAATGATAAAGTATGGGTAAAGATTGACTGCATTGCGCAGCATAAAGTAAGTTATATGGTCCAAGCCCCAAAGGATAATCCTGAATATGCTCTGGATGATGTTACTTGCGAAACAGCAAAAGAATTTTCTCAGACATATCTTGGTGAAACTATTTTCAGTCATCGTGTTGTTTCTGAAGCAGAAGCACTTGACCTGTGTGATATTGAAAATGAATATCTTAAAGATTGGACAGACGAACAAAAGATTAATGTTCTGTTCACTAAAGAAGGTGAGAAGAGGGATTATTAATGTTTATATTTGACGTAGAAACTCTTGGTGTTGAATCTAATGCTGTCATTCTATCTGCAGCATTACTTCACTTCGACCCAGAGAAACGTCCAACCTATCAAAACTTGCTAGACTCTGCATGTTTTGTTAAGTTGAATGCTAAAGATCAGGCGAAACGACTTGGTCGAACTGTGGATATTGGAACACTTGAGTGGTGGGCAAACCAGCATGAATATGTTCGTAGTGTGTCTTTCGATGCAAACTCGGTAGATATGTACGCTGAAGATGCAATCAAAGAGTTGCACGAATATATGAACAAGATTCCAAATGCAATTGGACAGACTATGTGGGCAAGAGGATCTCTTGATCAAATGGTAATTGATTCGCTTGCTAAAAAACTTGACATGCAACCAATTACTGGGTATAATATGTGGAGAGACATTAGAACTGCTGTTGATTTACTCAGTGGTGGTACTAATGGTTATTGTGATGTGAACCACCCCTTATTTGAACGAGCACAAGTTATTAAACATCATCCTGTTCATGACTGTGCGCTTGACGCTATGATGTTGCTCTATGGAAAGAGTTAATGGAATTTTATACCTCAGTAAACCCTATTGGAGATCGAATCTTCATTCGTGGTGTTGAGAATGGTAAACGCTATCAACGCAAGTTAGAGTTTAGTCCTACTCTTTACGTGACTTCAAAGAAACCCTCCAAGTGGAAGACACTGGAGGGAACATTCGTTGATGAAATCCAACCTGGATCTATTAAAGAAACTCGCGACTTTATTAAACGATATGAAGGTGTTCAAGGATTTGATGTTTATGGAAACTCAAATTACGCATATCAATATATCAGCGATAACTATTCCCACGATGTTAACTGGGATATGGAACAGATCAAAGTATTCACAATTGATATTGAGACTTCAACTGAAGAGGGTTTCCCTGACATTAAATCTTCCAATGAAGAGATTCTGTTAATCACAGTAAAAGAACTTTCTACGAAACGTATTATCACCTTTGGTAGCAAGTCTTATGCGAATCCACGTGAAGATGTAATCTATGTTAACTGTAAAAATGAACAAGGACTTCTAACTCAATTCCTAGAATTTTGGACTAAGAGTTATCCAGATGTTATTACTGGTTGGAATACTGACTTCTTTGACATGCCGTATCTTATTCGTAGGATTGAGCGTGAACTTGGTGATGGTGAATCCAATAAACTAAGTCCATGGGGTTATGTTAATGAGCGTAAGACTTTCATTAAAGGTAATGAAGAGATTCACTACGATATCGTTGGTATCGCTCAACTAGATTATCTAGAACTGTATAAGAAATATACATATTCTAAACAAGAATCATATCGCCTTGATTATATTGCTGACCAAGAACTTGGTGATAAGAAGAAAGTAAATCCAGGAGATTCATTTAAGGATTTCTATACTAATCACTGGCAGCAATTCGTTGACTATAACATTCATGACGTAGAGTTGGTTGACAAGTTAGAAGATAAGATGCGTCTGATTGAGTTACATCTAACCATGGCTTATAATGCTAAGATTAATTTCGAAGATGTTTATTCGCAGGTTCGTATGTGGGATACGATCATCTATAATCACCTACGTAAAAAAGGTATCGTTGTCCCTGCGAAAACGCATTCAGGTAAAGATGCTCAGTTCGAAGGTGCTTATGTTAAAGATCCAATCATTGGTCTTCATAAATGGATGGCTTCCTTTGACTTGAACTCATTGTACCCGCATTTGATTATGCAATATAACATTAGTCCTGAGACTTTGACTTCTGAGAAGATAAGCGTTACTGTTGAGAAGTTGCTGAATCAAGAGATTGATACTACATATGTTAAGCAACGAGATCTTGCGTTGACTGCCAATGGCTGGACTTATACTAAAGAATTCAAAGGGTTCATGCCTGAACTAATGGAACAGATGTACAAGAATCGTTCCAAGTTTAAGAAACAGATGCTTACTATTCAACAAGAGTATGAGAAAGATAAGACTAAGAAGCACTTGCTTAAAGATATTTCTCGTTTGAATAACCTTCAGATGGCTATGAAGATTGCGTTGAACTCTGCTTATGGTGCCATGGGTAATCAGTACTTCCGATACTTTGATATCCGTATGGCTGAGGGTATTACTACTTCAGGTCAGTTGTCTATTCGTTGGATGGCAAACAAGTTAAATGCATTCATGAATAAAACCATGAAGACAGAAGGTAAAGATTATGTAGTTGCAATTGATACTGATTCAATCTACCTTACTCTTGAAACATTAGTTGAGCAAACATGTGCTGGTAAAACTGATGAACAGAAGATTAAGTTTATGGATAAGATCTGTGAAGATGTTTTCCAACCCTTTATTGATTCAGGTTATCAAGAATTAGCAGACTATATGAATGCGTATAGTCAGAAGATGCAGATGAAGCGTGAGGTTCTAGCAGATAAAGGTATCTGGACTGCCAAGAAAAGATATATTCTTAATGTTCATAATTCAGAAGGTGTGCAATATGAGAAACCTAAGATTAAAGTTATGGGTCTTGAAATGGTCAAGTCCTCTACTCCTGCGGTTATTCGTGATAAATTGCGAGATTCGATTGAGGTTATTCTTAAAGGGAATCAAGCAGACCTACAAAACTATATCCTAGATTATCGCAAAGAGTTTGAGAAACTTCCTGTTGAAGAGATTGCGTTTCCTCGTGGTGTTAATGGTATGAAGCAGTACGCTGGTTCGCCTATCTATTCTAAGGGAACTCCGATTCATGTCCGTGGTGCGTTATTGTTTAACCACTATACAAAGAAGATGGGTCTTGATAAAAAGTATCAACCAATCCGTGATGGTGATAAGATTAGATTTGTTTATGTTCGTAAACCCAATCCATTCCAAGAAGATGTTATTGCATTCAGTCAAGAGTTGCCACCAGAGTTTCAATTGCACTCCTACATAGATTATGATAAGCAATTTGAAAAGGTATTTCTTGATGCTCTTCAAATTATTATTGGATCACTTGGTTGGAATACATCTGAACAAAGTTCGTTAGAGGATTTCTTTGGTTAATCAAAAATATTATCCGATGTTTAATACACAGTCTACACCAGTTTTATGTGTAGAGAATTATTTTTCTAATGATGAATTAGAAAAATTTAAACAGCAATTAACATTAGTGAAAACTGATCCTGCCTTAATTGGTGGGGTAGATATTACACCAGAAAATTATTATGATGTTGAGGTAGAAACCCATAAGATTAGAAAATCTAATATTTGTTTTTTAACTGATAGTGAGTTTAACTGGGTCTATGATAAATTAATTATAGCAATTAAACATGTCAACTCTACAAATTATAATAAAACTCTTTATGGGGTAGAGCCACTTCAGTATAGTGAATATGATTCTAATTATAGAGGATTCTATGGAGTACATGTAGATGATAATGTAAACGATGTTATCAGTGGTATGAATAGGAAATTATCATTTACTCTGCAGTTATCTAAAGAAGATGAATATACTGGGGGTGATGTTATAATTCATTCTAATAATATTATTGCATCTAGATCTTATGGATCTATAACTTTCTTTGATTCACTTATACCTCATGAAGTAACCCCAGTTACTTCTGGATTTAGAAAGAGTTTGGTTGGTTGGGTTCTTGGACCAAGAGTATGAAAAATATTAGAGTTATTAAAACTGGAATTAATGTTTCAAAGATATTAAAACAATTAAAAGATAATCCAGATGATTGGATGTCTCAGCGAAATGTTGAGGGTGCTCAATCTCTTATTGATAGAGGTTATGATGATATCCCAATTGGTAATCTTCAACTCGTTATGGGTGGTATAAAGAAAGCTGAAGACTTTGTTGGCAATAGTGAGATTTGTATTCCAACTCCAGCAATAAAGAATCATACAGAAATTGTAAGATTCATGAAAAGAAATTTTAAACAGTTTAGTCGTTGTGGATTTTTATCATTACCTATTGATGGTATGGTTGGTCGCCACATTGATGAAGGAACGTATTATCTTACAAGAGATCGTTATCATTTATCCATTCAGGGAAGATATAGATATTTTGTAGGTGATGAGTATTATGATGTTGAACCTGGAACATTACTTTGGTTCAATAACAAACTTATGCACGGAACTGAAAACATTGGTGATTGCACTCGGATTACATTTGTATTTGATGTTCCACATTCTAAACAAAATCCATAGGAGGATATATGAAAGTTAAAAAGTTTTATGCAGAATGGTGTGGACCATGTAAAGGATTATCAATGGTAATCACAGGAGCAGGTGATAAGGTTACTATTCCAGTTGAGAATATTAATATTGATGAAGAGATTATGGAATCAGTTCAGTATGATGTAAGGTCTGTTCCAACAATGGTGCTTGTTGATGATAATGGAAAAGAAATCAAACGCCAAGTTGGTATGGTAAATGAAACGCAATTGTTAGAATTTCTAAAGGTATAATATGGCAAGCATCCTAGACAAAATTAAAAAGAATTCGACTATCAAAGACTCTGCGATTCTTTCTGAATCAAAGTTCTTTAAGAAGAAAGATATGATTCCTACTTCTGTTCCAATTATTAACGTAGCCCTATCGGGTCGCCTTGATGGTGGACTTACTCCAGGTATCACAATGTGGGCTGGTCCAAGCAAACACTTTAAAACTGCTTTCAGTTTACTGATGGCAAAATCTTACCTAGACAAATATCCAGATGCTGCTTTACTTTTTTACGATTCTGAGTTCGGTACTCCTCAGTCTTACTTTGATACTTTCGGAATCGACACGTCACGTGTTGTGCACACGCCCCTTACCGATGTAGAACAATTGAAGTTTGATATTATGCAGCAGTTGTCTAATGTTGAACGTGGTGATCATTTGATTATTGTTATTGATTCAATTGGTAACTTGGCATCTAAGAAAGAAGTTGAAGACGCAATGGAAGGTAAGTCTGTTGCTGATATGTCAAGAGCAAAACAAATGAAGTCTTTGTTCCGTATGGTAACACCACACTTAAACTTAAAAGATATTCCTTTGGTTGTTGTTAATCATACCTATATGGAAATTGGTTTGTTTCCGAAAGCCATTGTTGGCGGTGGAACTGGCGCAATGTATTCAGCAGATAATGTCTATATCCTTGGTCGTCAACAAGAAAAAGAAGGAACAGAGATTGTAGGTTACAACTTTATTATTAACGTGGAGAAAAGTCGTTATGTCAAAGAAAAATCTAAAATCCCTGTTAGTGTTACTTTTGAGGGTGGTCTTAGCAAGTGGTCTGGTTTACTTGATGTTGCTTTGGAGTCTGGACACGTTATTAAACCATCTAATGGTTGGTACTCAAAGGTGGACACGGATAATGGGGTTATAGAAGATAAGAAATATCGTATGAAAGATACGGATTCAAAAGATTTCTGGCTACCAATTCTTACAAGTAAATCTTTCTATGATTTCATCAAGAACAAATATTCGATTGGTCAAGGAGAAGTAATGATGCGTGATGACCTTGATGAAGCACTTGAGGCATTGGCATTTGATGAGTGATCATCTTGCAAAACCTTATGTACTTGTTGAAAATCGCAAGACAGGTCATGATGCGATAAAGTTGACTTCTGGACCATTTCAGGGTATAATATATTCTTACGGTAAGGTTAAGTTTGAGGAGCAACCTGATGACACTTGCAAACTTAACTTTGAGTATGAAGTCCATGATAGTCAAGTAGAATACAATAAAGAACAATTTGAATTCTATATTGGTGAACTGCTTCAGTTTATTATGGCAGAAGAACTACAAAGAAACAACATTACTTACACTGGCGGAATTGATGAGAATAGAAACGAAGATTCTTAGTAATCTTGTATATGATGAGCAGTATTGTCGTAAGGTAATCCCGTTTATCAGAACAGATTACTTTTCAGAAAGAAAAGAAGCAATCCTTGCCAAAGTTATTTTAGATTTCTTTACGAAGTATAATAAACCACTGACTAAAGAAATTCTATCAATTGAGGTGGGAAACCGAACTGATATTAATGACAAAGAACTTTCCGAGATTAATAGTTATGTAGATACTATGACTCATGAGGAAGTTAATGAATCATGGATGTTGGAGCAAACAGAAAAATTCTGTAAAGATAAGGCAGTCTATAATGCAATTCTACACTCGATCCGAATCATTGATGGCGGAGATAAAGTTAACACCAAAGATGCCATACCTTCTATCCTTTCTGATGCTCTTGCCATCTCTTTCGATAATCACGTTGGTCACGATTACATCGAAGATAGCGATGCAAGGTATGAATTTTATCACCGAGTTGAAGAAAAGGTTCCATTCGACTTAGATATGTTCAACAAAATTACCAAGGGTGGATTGTCCAAGAAAACTTTAAACATTGTCTTGGCAGGAACTGGCGTTGGTAAGTCTTTGTTTATGTGTCACGTTGCAGCTGGAGTATTGACCCAAGGTAAGAACGTGCTTTACATTACTATGGAAATGGCTGAGGAAAGAATCGCTGAACGTATCGATGCGAATTTATTGAATCTTACTATGGATGAATTGAAAGTCATTGATAAAGATATCTTTGATAATCGTATTAAGAAGATCTCAAGTAAGACTCAGGGTAAGTTAATTGTTAAAGAATATCCTACAGCTGGTGCTCATTCTGGACATTTTAGAGCATTGCTTGAGGAACTAAAGATGAAGCGTGAGTTCGTTCCTAATATTATCTTCATTGATTATCTTAATATCTGCGCAAGTCAGAGAATGAAGCAAGGTGGAAGTATTAACTCTTATACATATATTAAATCCATCGCTGAAGAGTTGCGTGGTTTGGCAGTAGAATATAATGTTCCAATTATGTCAGCAACGCAAACGACTCGAAGTGGATTTACAAATAGCGATCCAGGTTTGGAAGATACTTCTGAATCATTTGGATTACCTGCCACTGCTGACCTTATGTTTGCGCTAGTATCTAATGAAGAACTTGAACAGTTGAATCAGATTGTTGTTAAGCAATTAAAGAATCGTTACAATGATCCAAGTTTTTATAAGAGATTTGTTATCGGAGTTGATAGAGCGAAGATGAAATTATATGATGTTGAAGCATCTGCTCAAGTAGGATTATCTGACTCAGGTCAAGAAGATGTCCCTATGTTTGACAAGAGTGAATTTGGAAAACGTCAAAAAGCAGAAGGTTTCAGTGGGTTTAAGTTTTAGGAGAAAAATATGGTTAAATTAATTGTAGCTGAACAGAAACATAATTGTGAACATCTTCTTGG
>Ga0136642_1000697_pt1 | contig 16201 bp, 15 predicted proteins | sample LowCatLa1302831Y_FD_115313 | JGI IMG/M metagenome (GOLD analysis project Ga0136642, IMG submission 115313) | Freshwater microbial communities from Lower Cathedral Lake, Yosemite National Park, California, USA - 13028-31Y | ecosystem: Environmental > Aquatic > Freshwater > Lake ... | reverse complement strand
CTTTGATCCACTTCTCGTTGACGCAGTCGACGGAAGACTCAATACCCTTCCCACCTGGCAGCGAACAATTGCTGACGCCAAACTTGAAGCCACCGTCGTAGGTCTAGTTGGACCGTCAATTGTTGTAGCAAAGCATTTTGCGCAACCACTCGACGTTCTCTTTATTGATGGCGGTCACGGTAAAGAAGTTGCTTGGGCAGATTACGAAGCATGGACGCCGAAGATTGTTAGTGGCGGACTACTGCTCATCCACGACGTATTCCCAAATCCAGCAGATGGTGGACGACCACCATACGAGATTTATCTAGCCGCTCTAGAGAGTGGAAAATTCGAAGAGATCGGTGACGAAGGATCGCTTCGCGTACTTCGCCGAGTTAGTTAATTCGACATCCTGGTTCAGGAAGGTCAAGTGGTTCGCCGAGTACTTCGTGGCGAAATAGTCCAGCAGCTGGTGAAGATGAACTGAGTGCGTCAGCGGCCAAAATAATTGCCGCTGAGGTGTAACTAGAAGTTTCTGCGTGAGGGAACGTAACCGCGTCAGGGTACGCAATACCTGTCCAGTACGCGCCATCTTCACGACGGTGACGAGTGGTGCATGAAAAGAGATCAAGTGCCTGTGTTGTGAGGCCGAGTGCATCAAGTGAAAGAACACACTCTGCAGTTTCTGCAGCGGTAACCCAGTCATTCGTAGAAACGCAGCGAACGCCGAAGTCGTCCATTACGTGACGCTCCCAGCCATCTTTAATGCGCTTCTCGCCTGCAGCGCCGTGAAGGGCGCCACTAAAGATTGGGTAGTACCAGTCCATGGCGAATTCGTTCTTTGGGGCAAATGCTCCTGGGTGATGAGCAACTACGTGACCTAGGCGACCTGCGGCAAGTTCCCAAGCAGGCTTAGCGTGTCCGAGTCGCTCACCGAGTGCCACAGCGCATCGAAGTGAGTGAAAGATTGAAGATGATCCTGTTAGCAGTGCGTACGTTTCTGGTCGACCAAGTGAGTCAAGTGACCAACGAATCGTGCCATCACCTAGTTGCCAGCGAAGAACAAAATCAATTGCTGCTTCAACAGTTGGCCACATCTCTGCACAGAAATCAACATCTTCAGTTACAAGTAAGTAGTGATACACACCTGCGGCAATGTAGGCACAGACATTTGTGTCGAGGCGAGAGTCTTTGACGTGTGCGCCTACGTAGTAGTTGAACCAGCTGCCGTCTTTGAGCTGCATGTCAGACAACCACTTGTATGCGGCGCGAGCTTCTTGCTGGTACCCAGTAATAGTGAGTGCCATGGCTGCTTCAACGTGGTTCCACGGGTCACAGTGACCGCCAGGGAACCAAGGAATCTGTCCGCTTGTTACTTGCAACGTGCTGAGCTGCTTCGCAGTTTGTGCAATCTGATCCGAGGTAAGAATTCCCGGAACACCCGACATGTGCTGTGACGTAAGTGACATGGCTAGAGAGGCTTCACTAAGTAAAAAATAATGGACTTACCCATGAGTGGTGCAAGTACTTTTTCCATGTAACGAGTTGTGCGAGGACCTTTCACAATGTCCCATACGAGAAGCTTGTGATACTGGCGAACGAACCAGTTCTGGTCGTTCTTCGTGCCGACTAAACACTTAAGCCACCAGTAAGGACTGTGCAGTCCGTGCGCGTAGTGGTGACCAGTTACTTGCATGCCTACTGAAGTAAGTCGCTTCTTAAGTTGCGACTTTCTAAAGATTCGAATGTGTCCACCAGGAACGTTGTGATATGCGTCAGAGAGCGCCCAGTTGATTAGTTCTGGACCAAACCTTGGAACGGTAATGGCCATGGTGCCACCGGGACGAAGCACGCGAGCAAGTTCGCGCATTGCGCCAACATCATTAGGAATGTGCTCAAGCACTTCAGAACAAATAACACGGTCAAACGTTCCGTCAGGAAATGGCAGTGCTAGTGCGTCGCCTTGCACTGAGGCGACGTGCAGGTTAGGAGTGGTTAACTCGCCTGCTTGCACCATTGCAGCGAACGTTGCGGCAACGCCTTCAACCTCATCGCGCCCTGCGTCAAGTGCGACAACATTGGCACCTCTGCGAGCTGCTTCGAATGCGTGGCGTCCGAATCCGCAACCGAGGTCAAGAATCTTGTCACCGGTCTTAAGTCCAAGAATGTCGTAATTAGCAGTAAGCATTATTCAAAGTCCATCGATGCTGGTAGTGGGGTTTTGTTAAGAATTGCGTCGTAGCAAGCAGCTGTTCCACGTGCGGTTACTTCCCACGTGAAGCGCTCCGTAACGCGCACTCGCCCAGCGTCACCGAGCTTCTTGCGAAGGGGTGCGTCATCGAGCAGGTCGCGAATAGCAGCCACAAGAGCTTCAGGATTATTTGGCTCAACGAGGATTCCTGTTTCACCACTCACGCCGACAACTTCGGGCAGTGCGCCACCTGTTGTTGCAATCACTGGAACCGCACAGCTCATTGCTTCAATGGCAGGCAGCGAGAAGCCTTCGTAGAGACTTGGCACGACTGCGATTTCTGCTTCACCGTAGAGACGAGCAAGTTCTTCGTCAGTAACGCCAGAAATTGTTGTCACGATGTCATTGAGTCCGAGGCGGTCCATAGTTTCTTGCACACGGCCCTTGGCCTTGGGCTTTCCAATCACAATGAGGTCAATGTCGCGCTCGGTGCGAAGCTTCGCAACTGCTTCAAGGAGAGGAACGAGGCCCTTCATTGGAACATCGCTGCTGGTAGTCACCATGAGGCGTCCAGTTTTCTTCACAACATCGGCGTACGGCTTAAAGACTGTGTGATCAACACCAACCGGAACGACCGTAAGACGCTCGAGTGGGACTTTCATCTGTGCGTTGATGTCTTTCTTCGAGTTATGAGACACAGTGAGCACCGCTGGAAGTCGTTTAACAGTGCGCAACTGCATGCGAAGGAAACCAAACCAGCGTCTCGTGGTGTAGCGCTTCCACATTCCCTCTGCGTGGTCAAGTGCAATTGAGCGGTCAACGGTAATTGGGTGGTGCAAAGTTTCTAGAAGTGGCCATCCAGCTTTGTGAAGACTCATGATGCCAGTTCCAATGCACTGGTTGTCATGAATAATGTCAAAGTCAGCGCGACGCTTCTTCAAGATTTTCTTAATACGAAGTGAGTACGCGAGCGGCTCTCCAAATCCACCGGTGCACATCACCGCGAATTCAGCTAGGTCTGCGAATGATGTGAACTCACGTAGTGCAGGAACGCGAAATGGATCTGGGTTGCGGTAGAGGTCGAGTCCACGCACTGGCGTGAAGCCAACGCCTTCGTCAAGTTCTGGCCATGGAGGACCAGAGAAAACTTCAACGCTGTGTCCGAGTCGAACAAGTTCACGAGTTAGGTGACGCGTGTAGACGCCCTGGCCGCCACACTGAGGGTTTCCTCGGTAGATAAGAAAGGCAATACGGTGCTTGCCGGGCTGCGCCGGACGTGGCTCAATACGACCTGGGACCGTGATGGTCTTAGAAAGGGCCCAAGACGCTCTAGTCTCGGCGATGGTCTGCTTGATTGGACGAGGCAAGAAATACTGCTTTCGGTTCGGCGAAGTCATCCATTCTCCCCTAATTTTCAGGCAGACGCCAACTCGTGAGTAACCCCTTTAAAACATGGCTATTATGCCCTGTATGGATCTCACATACCCCCAAGAATCAGAAGCATTCCGCGCCGAAGTTAGGACGTGGCTCGAAGCGAATCTCCCTAAGGGATGGTTCGAACCAGGATTCAAAATGTCCGCCGAAGAGAGGACTGCATTCAACGCAGGTTGGACCGCGAAGCTCTTCGAAGGTGGATGGATCTGCGCAGGATGGCCACAAGAGTACGGCGGCAAGGGACTCTCTCTTATTGAACAAGTTGTACTGAACGAAGAGTTCGCACATGCAGAAGCACCAATGCGCGCCGACTTCTTTGGTGACACTCTTGTCGGACCAACAGTTCTTCAGTGGGGCACCGAAGAGCAGAAGCAAGAATTCATTCCTGGCATCTTGGGTGGAAAAATTTCTTGGTGCCAAGGTTTCTCTGAGCCAAACTCTGGATCAGACCTCGCAAGCCTTAAGACCACAGCCGTGCTCGACGGTGATGAGTGGGTTATCAACGGACAAAAAGTATGGACCACACTTGCTCAGCACGCTGACTATGTGTTCCTCATGGTCCGCACCGACCCAACGGCACCACAGCACGCCGGTATCAGCTACCTTCTCGTTCCAATGCACCAACCAGGTGTCGAAGTTCGACCAATTATTCAGGTTGACGGATCAGCAGAATTCAACGAAGTGTTCTTCACCGACGCACGTTGCCCTAAGGGCAACGTTGTTGGTGGCGTAAACAACGGTTGGAAGGTCGCAATGACCACACTCGGATTTGAGCGTGGAGCATCTTCAACAACTGGTTACCGCCGTTTCTTGAAGGAATGGGAACACATTGTTAAAGAAACAAAGCGCGTCAAGAAAAACGAAGACAAGATGGTTCGCGACGACCTCGTTAAGGCCTGGCAGAGCGTGAAAATCATGCAGATCAATGGTTACCGTTCACTTACTGACGGACTTCAGGGAACACACAACTCGGCATTGCTCGGTGCGTGCAACAAGATGTTCTGGTCAGAAATGCACCGTTCAACAATGAACCTCGCAGTTGACATTCTTGGAATGGAAGGACAAATCCTTACCGGTAACGGCGGATCTGAAGGCGGAGCGCTCACAGGAGTACGTCGTGGACGCGAGGACTACCCAGTTTCAGAACTTCAGGCAGGATTCTTCTTCTCACGCTCAGAGACAATCTGGGGTGGAACTGCAGAAATTCAGCGCAACATCATTGGTGAGCGTGCACTTGGACTTCCAAAGGAACCTAAGCCACAAAACGCTTAAGTCGTAGTTGGCGTCACTTTATTTCGAAGCGACAAAGCCAGCCACACACCAGTTGCAATAGCTAATAACGAACCCACGAGAATTCCAACTCGTGGGTTTGTTAGCGAAATAATCCATCCAATAAGCGGCGCACCAATTGGTGTCGTTCCTAAAAACCCCGTCACGTAAAGGCTCATCACTCGCCCACGCATTTCTTGGCTGGAATTCAGCTGCAGCGTGGCGTTCGAAGTCGAAATAAAGGCAATCGAGAAGAAGCCCGTTGGAATTAGCAGCAACGTCGCAAACACTGCGTTCGGCGACAGGGCAACGAGCGACATTGAAAATCCAAATCCGAGTGCAACCACCGCAATAAGTTTGGGAGTCGGACGTGACCTTCGTGCAATGTAGAGGCCGCCAAGCACTGCACCAACACCCATTGCAGTCAGGAACAGTCCGTATTCTGATGCGGTTTTTTGATGAAACGAATCGTGCGCCAAAAGAGGCAACGTCACGGTGAAGTTGTATGCGAATGTTCCAACTATCGCCACTGAGATCAAGACACCACGGAGCACCGGTGTGGTGAATGCATACTTAAACCCGAGACGGAGTTGTCCTTTTTCACGACTTACTGTTTTTAGTGGTGAGAACTCTTCAGCGTTCATCATGTAGAGCGCAGCAATGACCCCGAGGTAGGAAAATGCATTCACGTAGAAGCACTGAGCAATACCCACGAGAGCAATCAGGATCGCCGCAATGCCTGGGCCAATAAGGCGGCCAATGTTCATCAGCACACTGTTAAGACTGATGGCGTTTGCGATGTGCTCTCTTCCGACCATCTCTTGAACAAAGGACTGACGAGCTGGGTTATCAAAGAGATTCGATACTCCGAGCAAGGTCGCAAGAATGTACACGCCCATCAGTGTTACGTGGTGCGTGCTCACCAGAACTCCGAGCGCAAAGGCCAGCAGTCCCGCCGCGGTCTGAGTGCAGTAAAGAATGGTCCGCTTGTTATTGCGGTCCGCAACAAGCCCACCATATGAAGCAAACAACAACATTGGAACGTACTGAAGCGCAATAGCAATTCCAAGGTCAACTGAAGAGCCTGTCAATTGCAGGACCAACCAACTTTGGGCCACGGTCTGCATCCATGTGCCAGAAATTGAAATCATCTGACCAGCAAAAAAGAGACGGAAGTTACGAACTTCAAGTGCGGCAAAGGTCTTTGAAGACCGCTTCTCAGCGCTCACTACTCTCCTTGGGGTTTTAGAACTTAGAGCTGGCGGTAACGAGGAACGTAACCACCAACACCCAGCGACATTGAGTCTTCTGGGTCAACATTTTCATCAACACCACCGATAACTTCGGTTACCCAGTCGAGACGTTCAGTCAGAATTCGAGTCACGCCACCTTCAAGTGTTGAAGATGATATGGCACAACTAGAACATGCCCCACCAAGCTGGACTTCCACAACGCCCGCTTCCACGTCGGCGCGAATAAGCGTTAGGTCACCACCATCAGCTTGAACTGCTGGACGCATTAGGTCGAGAAGTGCGTTCAGTGCCTTCAGGCGCTTGGCGCGTTCTTCATCGGTGATTGCTGACATACCTCTATTCTGCCGTATAAAGAGTCCGCCGTGACCGACCCTTACATTCACTACGCTGTCACCCAGGAGGTTCTCATGAACTGGACATTAGAAGACATTGATCTCTCGGACATGGCGTTTTGGCGTCGTCCATGGGCAGAGCGTGAAGAAGCATTCAAATTGCTTCGCCGCGATGCACCAATCACTCACTACGAAGAGCCCTCGATTCAAGGATCGTCAATTGAACTTCCCAAAGGAACTGGTTACTACGCACTAACCAAGTACCGAGACGTCGCAGAAGTTTCAAGAAACCCAGCGGTATTTCTCTCTGGCCCTGGAGCAGTGTCGCAAATGGATCTTCCACCAGAAATGGTTGAGTACTTCTCAGGAATGATCTCAACAGATGACCCCAAGCACGCTCGACTTCGTCGAATTGTTTCAAATGCATTCAATCCAAGAAACGTTCGCGCTATTGAAGACTCAATTGAAAAACTCGCAGGCGACGTTATTAACCGCGCCATGAAGTCGGGAACTGGTGACTTCATTACTGACATCGCCGCACCCTTCCCATTAGAAATCATCTGTCAGATGATGGGTGTTCCACCAAGTGAGTATCAGACCGTTCTCAACTGCTCGAACGTCATTCTTTCTTCGGGCGACCCAGACTTTGTGAAAGAAGGCTCTGACCCAATTCTTGCCTTCCTTGAGGCCGGTGCGACTCTTACTGGAATCATGGAAGAAATTGGTAAGCACCGTATTGACAATCCAATTGATGACATCACCAGTGCACTCGTAAATGCAGAGATCGAGTCCGAGAAGTTGACTCACCAAGAACTCGCTTCCTTCTTTGTTCTCCTCGTTACTGCTGGAAACGAAACAACCCGCACCGCTATTGCGCATGGTCTTCGTGCACTGAGTGAGCACCCAGATCAGAAGGCACGTCTTGTTGCTAACTACGACAGCTTGGCTAAGACTTCTACCGATGAAATTGTTCGATGGGCCTCACCAGTTATTTGGATGCGTCGTACTCTCGCAACTGATTACACGCTGTCGGGCAACGATCTAAAGGCTGGCGACAAAGTGTTGTTGTATTACAGCTCAGCCAATCGTGACGAAGACGCGTTCGTTGATCCCTACACGTTTGATGTGGGGCGTACCCCAAATGATCACTACGGATTCGGGGCTCCTGGTCCACATTTCTGTCTAGGTGCTCACCTGGCTCGTCGTGAAATAACCGTTATGTGGCGCGACTTAATTGCGCGTACACCGAACATTCAGATGACCGGTGCTCCATCACAGTTAGAGTCCACATTCGTAAACGGAATTAAGAAACTTCCCTACAGGTTCTAAGACGCAGCGAAGGCTTCATCAAATGCACGAAGCGCGCGTGGGCCCCAAACTGTTCCTGGACCACCGTTCATCGAAATAGCAACGCCCATTGCTTCAGCGACTTGTTGACGGGTAACACCGTTTCGAACACATCCACGTGCGTGAGCCACAATGCATCCATCGCACTCACGGGTAACTGCAATGCTTAACGCAAGCAATTCCTTCATCCCCACCTTCAGTTCGCCAGGCGCCATTGCGGCGCTCGATAGTGATGCAAACCCCTTCATGACATCAGGGATCAGACCCCGAAGATCTAAGGCTGGTTGGCGTAATTCTTCACGGATTTCTTCATTGCTGTTCATAAGGCCCTCCAGTAATGAGCGTAGTCAGATTGAAGTTTCTTTCTATGATGTAGCCCATGACAGCAATTGATGACCTCCTTGCTCATAACGGCAGCTACGTACCAAAGCACGGACATAACGAGCTTCCCACCGAGCCACAGCTACATCTAGCGGTGCTCACCTGCATGGACTCGCGCCTCGACCTCTTTGGAGCTCTCGGGCTCAAGCTCGGACAAGCTCACCTCATCCGTAACGCTGGAGGGCTCGCAACTGATGACGCCATTCGTTCGCTCCTGCTGAGCCAGCGCCTCCTGCAGACGAGGTCGATCATGGTCATTCACCACACCAGGTGTGGACTTGAAACATTTGAAGAAGCAGCGCTGCAGGCGGAATTAGAAAAAGAATACGGACAGCGTCCGCCATTCAAACTTGGTGCCTACAAAAATGTTGACGAAGATGTCAAGCAGACCGTTGCAACACTACGAAGTAGTCCATTCATTATGGAAACTGAGATTCGTGGCTTTGTCTTCAATGTCGACGATGGAGACTTGCGAGAAATCACAATCGCCTAACCGCCCTCTCTGATGTAAACAAGGGATACGATTGGGAATGCTTTCAAATGTTCTGACCTTTATTTTCTTTGTTCTGATTGGTCTAGAAATTCGTGAAGGTCTCGAGCACCCAAAGGAAGTAGTCCTTCCTGGACTTTGTGCACTTGCTGGCATGGTGGTCCCCGCACTTATTTTTATTGGACTCAGTACCGGGTCAAGTGCATGGGCAGTAGCAATGCCTACAGATGTTGCTCTAGCTATTGGTGCACTGAGCATGCTTGGCCAGCGTGTGAATCCAAAGGTGAGGCTGTTCCTCTTGACGCTTGCAGTAGCTGATGACTTCTTATCCCTCGTAGTAATTGGGATTTTCTTTAGAAGCCACCTACATTTGGCTAGCGCCGGATACACGCTTGGTGCAGCAGCACTTGGATTTGTTCTACCACTGCGCGTAAAACTGATTCAACTTCTGTCACCAGTTGCCACATTTGTAGTGATACCTATTTACGTTTGGATCAATCTGCTCTCACACTTAAATTTCTCTCTGGCATTTGAGAAAATTAGTGTCGCACTGGTTATCGCAAGAGTCATTGGAAAAGTTCTAGGTATCTTCCTTGCGGCGTGGCTACTCACACGCTTCACGTACTTACAACTTCCCGAAAGTTTGGATTTGCGAGAAGTATTTGGAATTGGCCTACTCGCAGGGATGGGACTCACCGTGTCACTGGTGATTGCACAGATAACCCTGACTAGTTCTCAACTCGGTCAAGCACGAATAGGACTCTTCTTCGCAGCGATAATTTCTGGCGTACTCGGACTCCTGTGGTTAGCCCTAAGTTCTAAAACTGATACGTAAGCGCTTTAAATGCAGAACTCAGTCACAGCAACTGTCACGCCATCCACACGCTGTACAGCGATAGTGAGCGTGCTCAGCTGATAATTTTCCACCACAGTTTTGACATTCGGAAAAGATTCCGAACCGGTTCATGCAGTCAATACCCTGGCCAGCATTCGTTTCTTGTTCAATCGACATATAGCTATTTTGGCGTTCGAACGTGAACTTTGGGTGGATACGTGTCCACTCTTAAATCGGGCCCAATTTGCCAGTGCGGTAGTGCGTGCGACACAGCACCTGGTAATGAACTTCTCCATGGTGAACATCACCAATGACGAATTGATCGCCATCTCTGACAATCACTCCGTCAACGACTCGAGCGTTACAGCGTCCTTTGTTTCCGCACCAGCACGTTGAGGTGAGTGGGAGTTCACGCGCAACATCAGCAATAGAAAAAAGTCGTGCAGACCCTGGAAACAGATTTAGTTGAAAGTCAGCAGAAAGACCAAACGCGTGAACATCAACTTCGTCGTCGTCAACGAGTTGGCCGAGCTGGTCGATTTGTTCCCTACTTGCGAACTGCGCTTCATCAATCACCAGAATTCTTATTCCCTCAGCGAGGAGTTTCTTTATCCGAGGAGTTAGATCTTCACCATTTTCAATCGCGTCAGCATCAGCCTCAATACCAATTCGACTCGTAATTTTGCCGTTATTGCTGCGCTGACCGAATGTCCATAGGGCAATGTCGCTTCGGTTTTCACGTAATTGCCAGCAGAGCTGGAGCGCCAGAGTGGACTTTCCAGCCGCCATTGTTCCGTAGGTAAAAGTCAGTTCTGCCATATATCTTTCAGGTTGCGTCTAGGAAAGTACACGATACCCCCAGAGCTCGATCGCTTCACTAGATTAGGTGGATGGAACACATTGTTAGACCCGTCGCCTACATCCGCAACGACCGCAGTGAGGCATTAGACGACAACTGGGACCAGATCGAAAGCACTATTGAACTGGCCCAAGACGTGCCGTCAGAGGCCCTGAAGGGGCTCTCAGAGTTCTCACACATCGAAGTCGTGTTCTTTGCTGACTGGGCTGAAGATGTCCCACCAGGGCCTTGGCACCGCCACCCTCGTGGAAACACCGACTGGCCAGATGTTGGAATTTTTGCGCAGCGCAACAAGGATCGTCCGAATCGCATTCTTCTGACGACAGTTGCCATTGGCACTGTTAACGAGCGCTCAATAACGGTACGTGGACTTGACGGTATTGACGGCACACCCGTGCTCGACATCAAGCCAGTGTTTCGATGGAGTGTTCCAAAGGGCGAACTAAAAGTCGCCCCTTGGAGTGAAGCTCTCGGAGAAAACTACTTCTAGTTCTTAGCAACAAACGCGAGCATTAAGTTAGCGATTTCTTCGCCCTTGTCTTCTTGTAAGAAGTGGCCGCCATCTTTAATTGTCACGTGATCTTGACCCTTAGTTCCCGGAACAAGTGTTGCGAACGCCTTGTCACCTCCGGCCATCACTGGGTCACTGTCTGAGAAGCAGAGCAGGAACGGCTTGGTGAACTTTTGTAGACCTTCCCATGCGCGAACGTTCGTATCGTGCGTTGGGTCTTCAGGAGTTGATGGAACGAGCAGTGGGAACTGACGTGCTCCCTCTTTGAACGTGTCGTCTGGGAATGGTGCGTCGTACGCGGCAACCAGTTCCATGGGAAGTGGATTTTTGCAGCCACCAGAAACAATGTTGCCAACCTTAAGTTCTGGTGTTGTCTGGCTGTAGGTCTGCCAAGCGAAGAATGCGTCGCTGAGTTTGTGATCACCAGTCGGAAGCCCACCATTACCAATAACAACTCGTGCGAAGCGCTCTGGATAGAGACCAACGAGTTGCAGCCCTAGAAGACTTCCCCAGTCTTGACCGAAGTACGTGATCTCCTGCAGGCCGAGCTTGTCGAAGATCAGCTCACGAACCCACTCGACGTGGCGTAGGTAGGTGTAGTCAGAACGTTCCGCAGGTTTATCGGAACGACCAAAACCAATGAGGTCAGGAGCAATGACACGGTGCCCGGCACCAACGAGAATCGGAATCATTTTTCTGTAGAGAAATGACCAGCTCGGCTCACCGTGAAGAAGCAACATGACCTGTCCGTCACGAGGACCTTCATCAATGAAGGCCATGCGAAGCGGGTCTCCACCGGTTGGATCTTTAACTTCTGCATAGTGCGGTGTGTAGGAAAAATCAGGAAGATTTAAAAATCGCTCATCCGGTGTACGTACTCTGTTCATGATGCTCCTTTGTAGTTACAACGTTTATTGACGCGCCATACCTTCTCGTGCTGCTGCTTCTTGTTCCTTATTATCGCTTTGGGTGATGAGCTGAATATCTACTCTTCGAAGTATTCCCTCAAATTTAAATGGGGCCTTGTATTCAAGTGAGACTGGTGAACCAACATCTGCACCAAGACTCATCCCAATACTTGAGATAATTCGCATCAGGATTGGTAGGTGAACTGAGCCAACTTCTTCATTATTGATCACCAAGGTCGCGTCAGCATTATTTTTTCCGCGTCTGAAGTTAATCCCTACGACTGATTCACCCTCTGGAACTTTCATCGAAGACTTCACCACGTAGTGATCATTGAAGCAGTTGTAGTCAAAGTACAGATGGTCGTCTTTTATGAAGACACTGATACCTGAGTTCTCAGTTCCCGTCGCCAGGATGACCCCATTTTCACGAGCACTACGAATAACTTTTGCTTCCATGTCCCAACTTCGTCCCCCGAGTCCGGCTGCAGCCTGGGCTGGAATTGGATTGAGTGGTGGCAAGTAGGTGTAGTGCTTTGAGACTGGGTGAGCTGAATTGTCGCGGTAGCGAGTACCAAACAGTTCAATGCCACGATCATCCAGTGGCAGTACGCCGTACTCTTCAGCTTCTTCCCACCACATGGCGATCATCTCGTTTAACTTCTCAGGCATCTGTTCTGCCAGGTTGTTAGTTTCTGACGCATCATTTGCGATGTTGTAGAGCTCCCACACATCATTTTCAAATGCGTCTAGGTTCGCGCCCGGTTGGAATACTGACCATGGATCGTGACGAGTAACAGCCTTCCAGCCCTCGTGGTACATCGCACGGTGTCCACCCATTTCGAAGTACTGCTTAGTCTTTTGACCAGGCGCAGTTGGATTGTCAAACGAGTACGCAATTGACGCACCAGTTACGGGCATTTGCTCATAACCGTTGATGACGGATGGGTTAGTAACACCAGTCGCTTCAAAGACAGTCGGAGCAATGTCAGTGACGTAGTGCCACTGGTTACGGATGCCGCCCTTGTCCTTGATGCCGCTCGGCCAATGTGCAATAAGCGGCACGTGTACGCCACCTTCGTGCGTGTTCTGCTTGTACCACTTGAAAGGAGTATTTCCAGCTTGTGCCCAGCCCCACGGGTAGTTCGAGTGACTGTGTGGTCCACCAATGTCATCCAGTCGAAGTACCGCTTCATCTGGGGTTTCAATCAGGCCGTTGAAGTACTTCATTTCGTGCAAGATGCCGAATGCTCCACCTTCTTGCGATGCTCCGTTGTCACTCATGAGCAAGATGAGTGTGTTGTCGAGCTCACCAATGGCTTCAAGGTCATCTACGAGACGTCCAATTTGAGCATCAGTGTGCTCCAAGAATGCGGCGTACGCCTCTTGAAGCCGGCTCGCCAGTTTCTTCTGGTTCTCAGGCAGCGTGTCCCATGCATCTACCCCTGGGTTTCGCGGAGCTAGTTGGGTATCTGGCGGGATGATGCCCATCTCGAGTTGTCGTGCGAACCAGCGTTCACGAGCAATGTCCCAGCCCTCATCATATTTTCCACGGTGCTTGGCCATGTAGGAAGCTGGGGCTTGGTGAGGGGCGTGCTGTGCACCGAATGCGAAGTACAAAAAGAATGGACGATCGGGGCGAATTGATTTGGTGTCGTGAACAAATTCAATCGCATGCTCTACAAGATCTTCACTGACGTGGTATCCCTCTTCAGGAGTCTTCGATGGCTCAACGCGGTGATTGTCGTAGACGAGGTCTGGTGAAAACTGGTCAGTCTCTCCTTCTAAGAATCCGAAGTAACGATCAAACCCACGAGCGAGTGGCCACTGATCGAATGGACCTGCGGAAGATGCGTTCTCCATGGAAGTTAAGTGCCACTTACCAATCCCGAGTGTTGTGTATCCAGCTTCACGCATTACTTCTGCCATCGTGCCAGCGTGCTTAGAAACTTCACCGCGCATACTTGGAAATCCAGAACTCCAGTTAGAAATTCCGCGCATACCTACGGTGTGGTGGTTGCGACCGGTCAGCAGCGCTGAACGAGTTGGAGAACAAAGTGGTGTCACGTGAAAGTTCGTGTACCGAAGGCCACCCTCTGCCAGCTTGTTGATGTTCGGAGTAACGAGGTCTGATCCAAAACAGTTGAAGTGCGAAAAGCCAAGGTCGTCAATCAAAAAGACAACAACGTTTGGAGCACCAGCTTCTGGGTGCTTCGGCGTTGGCCACCACGGAGTCGACTCCGAAAGCGTGCGTCCAATTTTCCCTTCAAATGGTTCGTACTGTTTCATGGAGCCCCCTAATTCGTCTTTCCTAAAGATAGGTGAAATACGTAACTCACAAAAGCCCCCGTACGTAACTGAATGCTTACGTTTCAACATTTGAGTAGATACCTTGAATAACAGGTCGAGCACGTAAGAACAGGCCAAATAAGGCTAAATAGTGGCCTTTTGGTCGTGAACACCAATAACTGATAAAAATGAGAACCAAACGTCAACAATGGCGGAGGAAGTTGGGAGCTTAAATGCTACGTAATTCACTAGTTCGCAAGGCACTCGTTGCTAGCGGCATCGCAACACTCATGTTGTCTTCAACCCTTGTCGCAGGTGCTGCAACAACAACCGGAACATACAACGCGGCAAACGCCAAGTTAGTTCCAACAACATTAACTGGAAAGACATTGCAAATCGCAACTGACCCTTCCTACGCGCCAGACGAATCAATGAGCGGATCAAAAATTATTGGTTTCGACATTGACCTCATGAACGCCATCGGCGTAACACTCGGACTAAAGGTAAACCACAACAAGGTGACCTTTGACAACATCATTGCTGGACTCCTTTCAAAGAAGTACCAAGTTGCCAACTCATCATTCACGGACAACAAGACCCGTGAGAAGCAAATTAACTTTGTTGACTACTTCCAGGCTGGTGAAGGTGTTTACGCCAAGTCATCGTCAAAGGTTACGTTCACAGGTTTCTCAAGCTTCTGTGGTCTTAAGATCGCCGTTGAAAAGGGAACTGTTGAAGAGACTGACGCTGCTGCTGCACTAAAGGCTTGCAAGACAGACAAGACCGGAAAGATTCTTTCATTCGCAACTCAGACTGAAGCCAACACTGCAGTTTCTTCAGGACAGGTAACTGTTGGATTCCTCGACAGCCAGATTGCTGGCTACGTGGTGTCAACTTCAAAGGGTGCATTCAAGCTTCTTGGCAGTGCGCTAAACGTCGCACCATACGGTTTTGGAACTCAGAAGACTCCTGAAGGGAAGGCACTTGCTTTTGCTATTCAGGCAGCACTTAAGACACTCGCCGCAAACGGAACCTACGGAGCAATTCTTGCTAAGTGGGGCGTGAGCTCAGGAGCATTAACTCCTGCACAAATGGTTATCAACGGAGCAAAGTCCTAAGAGTTTTAGAAAACTGAAATGACCACGAACGGGGACAGCGCTGTACAGGTTGTCCCCGTTCGTCATTTTGGAAGGTGGGTTGCGAGTTTCTTTGCCGTCATTTTGGTGGCGATGCTCATTCACACTCTCCTATCAAAAATTCCGAACGGGCAAGTTGCTTGTCAAACTGTCGACGCAGTTCGAACCTGTCACAACGTCATTAACTGGCGCTTCAGTTGGAACGTTGTCTTTCAGTACTTCACCGTTACTGAAATCATCCAAGGGCTGGGACGTACACTTCTCCTAACGGTGATTTCAATGACAATTGGAATCACCCTTGGTATCACAATCGCCATTATGCGCATCTCTGAAAGTCGCTTGCTTTCTTCAACCGCATGGAGCTACACCTGGTTCTTCCGTGGAACACCGGTGTACGTTCAGCTAATTTTCTGGTTCAACATTGCCGCAATTTTCCCGTTGATCACACTCGGTGTTCCATTCACCCACATCACGCTCTTCCACCTCGACACGGTTACCTTCTTCACACCCTTTACCGCCGGAGTTATTGGCCTCGGGCTCAACGAGGGCGCCTACATGTCAGAAATCGCCAGAGCTGGTCTCATTGCGGTTGAAGAAGGTCAGATCGAAGCCGCGAGCTCAATCGGAATGACTAAGTCACAGACTCTTCGTCTTGTCGTCCTCCCACAAGCAATGCGAGTAATCATTCCGCCAACCGGCAATGAAGTTATTTCAATGTTGAAGACAACTTCGCTCGTTAGCTCAATTGGAGTGATTGATCTTCTTGGTGCGGCACAGAACATTTACTCTGCGACCTACCAAGTTGTGCCAATGCTCATTGTTGCCAGCCTTTGGTACCTAGCAGTAACAACAATTCTCTCTATCGGACAGTTCTATCTAGAGCGCTACTACGCCAAAGGTGCGCTTCGCACACCACCGCCTACACCAATCCAGCGAATTCGTAGCGACGTGCGAGGCATCACTTCTAAGTTCCGCACGCCACGTCCAGCG
>Ga0136642_1000696_pt1 | contig 16209 bp, 16 predicted proteins | sample LowCatLa1302831Y_FD_115313 | JGI IMG/M metagenome (GOLD analysis project Ga0136642, IMG submission 115313) | Freshwater microbial communities from Lower Cathedral Lake, Yosemite National Park, California, USA - 13028-31Y | ecosystem: Environmental > Aquatic > Freshwater > Lake ... | reverse complement strand
GGCATGTATCCGCCAATGGAGCTTGACGATGGGCAGAGTTACTACCTGAAGCCAATGAATTGTCCGTTCCACGTACTTATTTTCAAGTCTCGCCAGCGCAGTTACCGTGAACTACCTCTTCGTATGTTCGAATTTGGAACGGTCTATCGCTACGAAAAGTCCGGTGCAGTGCACGGACTAACTCGAGTACGTGGAATGACTCAAGATGATGCTCACATCTTCTGCACCCGTGATCAGATGACCGAGGAGTTAACAAGTTTGCTCAAGTTCGTTCTTGACTTGCTTCGTGACTTTGGACTCAACGATTTCTATCTAGAACTTTCAACTCGTCCCGAAGGTAAGGCAGTTGGAACAGATGAAGAATGGAATGAAGCTGAAACAACGCTCGCGAGTGTTGCCAATTCGGCAGGACTTGAACTTGTGATGGACCATGCAGGTGGAGCGTTCTATGGTCCAAAGATTTCTGTTCAGGCTCGTGACGCAATTGGGCGTACTCACCAAATGTCAACAATCCAGCTCGACTTCCAGTTACCTCAGCGCTTCGATGCCAGTTTCATTGGCAGTGACAATGCTCGTCAGCGTCCAATCATGATTCACCGTGCACTCTTCGGTTCAGTTGAGCGTTTCATGGCCATTTTGATTGAACACTACGCAGGCAACATGCCAACGTGGATTGCACCAGAACAAGTTCGAGTGCTTGGTGTTAGTGGTGCTCACGACGACTACGCGTACGAAGTTGCCAATGCTCTCAAGCTGGACGGTGTTCGTGCGATTGTTGATCCGGCAAACGAACCACTCGGCGGTCGAATTCGTCGCGCGAAGCTCGAGAAGGTTCCGTACATCGTTGTGGTCGGTGATGATGACGTTGCAAACGGAACACTCGGTGTTAATGCTCGAGGAACTAATGATCCAGAGCGCGGTGTGACTCGTACACAGTTCCGCGACAGATTGCTTGCTGAGATTGCTAGTCACGGATCTCCTGAGGCGAACTAGATGCCATTAGAACGCTTCTCGGCAGCGTGGCGTGAAGAGTACGTCAGTAGCAGCGCAGCACTCGACAACTCCAAGGACAGCAGTAGTTGCGTCTTTTGCAAATTAAGTGTTGATGACGTGAGTGCGCAGTCCGGCGTCCTCCTAAAGACTGAATACTCTTTCGTGACGCTTAATGCATTTCCTTATGGATCTGGTCACCTGCTGGTGCTCCCACTTAGACACCTACAAGGACTCAGTGATTTGAGCGATGAGGAATACTCAGATTTTTATCTGACACTTCGCCGGGCCGTCGTTGCTCTGGAGAAAACATACGCAGCTGATGGCATGAACGTGGGAATGAATCTCGGTCGTGCAGCAGGGGCAGGGATCCCGAAGCATTTGCATGCCCACGCACTCCCGCGATGGGATGGCGACACAAATTTCATGGCCTCAATTGGTGAAACGAAGGTCTTGCCGGAATCGCTGCAGTCAACATGGCAGAAAGTCCACGCAAATCTTTAATCCCAATGGGGAACTTTTAGCCCATTACACTTGAAGTTAAGAGTCCGGAGGCTCAATGTTCGACGGTAAGTTTCGAAAGACTTTAGATGCGGGTACTGCGCCAATTGGACGAGTTCTCGTCAAAATTGGTTTCTCGCCAGATGTTCTCACGGCACTAGGGCTTGTTTTCGCCGTAGCAACTGGGTGGGCCATTGGTTCCGGCCACCACTGGTTCGCAATTGTCTTGCTTCTCGCAACAGGGCTTCACGACATGTTTGACGGCGCAGTTGCGAAGGCATCTGATCGAGCCAGTCAGCGCGGAAGCTTTTTTGACTCTGTGATTGACCGTATTTCTGACGCCGCACTACTCATGGGGGCTGCGTATTACCTAACTGCTCACAACCGTGGCCAACTTGTCCTTCTTCCTTTCGCCATCCTCACATCGACTTTCTTGATCTCGTACCAGCGCTCTAAAGCCGAGAGTTTGGGACTCACCGCAAAAGGTGGCCTGATGGAGCGCGCAGAGCGAATGCTCCTTATGGGTGTTGCGCTTCTCGCAAAGCCAATCTTCATTCCAGTGCTGTGGATCATGTTGGTCCTAACAACAATGACGGCGCTTGGTCGCTTCCTGCGAGTTTGGAAAGTCGCCGCAAGTCCTCCACCACAAGAACACACTCCTCTCAGTGATTTTCAGAATTCAATTCGTCGTCGTCGAGGACTCAGTCGCGCATCGCGTCGCTAATCGTGTCAAACAAGTCGCGCGTTGCGCTCTTTAAGTCGCTGGCGACCATTCTTGAAGCACTTCCGCTGTCGTTAGTTTCAAAAGCTGGTGAGAAAGTTGCTGGGATAGTCGGCAAGCGAGAAACTTCTGCCCGTAAAAATCTTCGTGTCAACATTAGACATGCTCTTAGCGATTCGTCGAAGAATGTAGACAGCGATCTCCTAGAAGATTTTTGTGATCGTGGCTTTATGACGTACGGAAGATACTGGGCTGAAAGTGCAAATCTTCCAGCAATCCCGACAAAGACAATTTCCAGTCGCTTCATTATTGGTGAAGGATTCGAACACTTGCTAGCCGCAAAAGAGCGGGGTATGGGGACCGTCATCGCTTTGCCTCACACTGGTAACTGGGACTGGGGTGGCGCATTTTGGTCATTAATTGGAATGAACATGACGGCAGTTGCTGAAGAACTTGAACCACCAGAATTGTTCCAGTGGTTCAAGAAGAAGCGTGAAGACATGGGGATGAACATAATTCCTCTCAATGAGCACGCTGGATCTGAACTGCTTAAAACCCTCAAAGAGGGCGGTGTTGTAGCTCTTCTTTGTGATCGCGACATCCAAAACAATGGGATCGAAGTTGAGTTCTTTGGTGAAATGGTGACCATCCCAGCGGGGCCCGCCACGCTTGCTCTTCGCACAGGTGCGACACTCGTGGCATGTGCTTGCTATAGCGGTCCTGGAGGTGATCACTACGCAGTTGTGACTCCACCCATTGAGGCGATTAGACAGGGAAAACTGCGAGAAGACGTCACTCGCGTTACTCAGCAGGTTGCTTACGAACTAGAGGGACTGATTCGTCGTGCTCCTGAGCAGTGGCACGTGCTGCAACCGAGGTTTCCTTCGTGAGTCGTCGGATTGCGATTGTTTGTCCCTACGCCCTTTCAATTTACGGCGGGGTACAAGAGCAAGTTCTAGCAATGAGTCGTGAACTCACTGCTCGCGGAAATGACGTACTAATTATTTCTCCCGACAGCTCCGATGTATCCGACTATGAAACAACTGCAAAAGTTGCTCACTTTGGTCGACTCTTTTCTATTCCTGCAAATGGATCACGAGCACCAATCACCTTGTCTTTTTCTGCAGCGAATAGAGCACGAAAGCTCGTAAGTGAGTTCAAGCCAGACATTGTTCATTTTCACGAGCCGTTTGCTCCGCTCGTCGGCTGGGCAATACTGCGCAGTCACTCAGCTCCGGCAGTAGGCACCTTTCACCGCAGTGGCGATGGGCCAGCGTTTACTCTTACCTCACCACTACTGAAGTTGCTCTCGAGATACTTAGACGCACGTGCGAGCGTCAGTTCTCAGGCAGAAAAGACAATCAAAAAAGCTGTAGGTATCGAGAGCACAGTTTTGTTCAATGGTTTCGAAACAAGCAGGTTTGTTGCCCTACCTCGTGAACGAGATGGGGAAGTGACCCTAACGACAATTGGGCGACTTGAAGAGAGAAAAGGAACCGCAACAGCCATTTCGGCGGTTAAGTCTCATAATTCGAAGAGTTCCGAACAGTGGAAACTGGTCGTCATTGGCGATGGCCCAGATCGTTCAAAACTTGAAGCACTTGCTGGCCATGATGAAAACATTGTTTTTGTGGGAGCAGCAAATGATGTTGACAAGCGAGCCTGGCTTCGTCGATCGAACGCTCTGATTTGTCCGGCAATCAAGGGTGAAAGTTTTGGACTTGTGCTTTTAGAAGGAATGGCGAGTGAGACCAGCGTTATTGCGAGCAACATCGATGGTTACAGAGACGCTGCGGGCTCTTTCGCCACCCTCTTTCAACCAGGAAGTCCTTCATCACTCGAGAAGGCTATTTCGGAAGTACTTGCGTCAGGGACACCCGAATCAATCACTGTTGCTCGCAATCACGCCGAAAACTGGTCGATGTCTCGATTAATTGACCAGTACGAGACGCTCTACAGCGAAGCGACTTTGCGCTTTCAAGCAAACCGGTAGCCTTTGGTCGTGGCAACCAAGCAACGTTCGCGTCAGCGCAGATCAAATTCATCACGTGACCGTAGCCCCCGCTACGTTGCGCCAGTTCTAGATCCGACGTGGCAAAATCCCTACGCACCCTCAACGACTGAGCGCACGACAAATCAACACGCCGTATCGAAGCTCGCTCGTCGTAAAAATCTTCCTAAGACAATAATCGTCGCGATCGTTAGTGCTGGACTACTCGCTGGCTTTGTAGTGTCGCCGTTCATTGCAATCGGAGCACCAATTGTTGTTGCGCTCTATGTAGTTGACTACCGCCGTTCTGTAAAGAAGTTTTCACAAAGTGGTAACTCACTCGGCAATGTGCTGCTGGACTCCTTCAAGGCGGGCGGGAAACCCAAAGATCGCCAACGCCTCGTAACGGTGCTTGACCGCCTCGCAGCAACGTTCGGAGTCGACAGCGTGAGTGCATTGATTGTTGAAGATGAGGGCTACAACGCAACTTTGGTTCCCAATGGTTCCAGTCATGCATTGTTCATTACGAATGCTCTCATGCGTGACTTCGAACTGATCGAATTAGAGGGCGTGGTCGCTCACTGCCTCGCTCGTCAGCGACTCGCGCTTATTCAACGCCAAAGTGTTGCATCGCTTGCATCTCTGAGCGCTGATGACCGTAGGTCACTAGCTGGCTCTGGGTCCGCGTACCGTGCTGACGAAGTCGCCGCCGCGGCAATTAGGTATCCGCTTGGACTCGCTGGCGCGCTGCGCAAGTGCTCGCGACAAGTCGTCCCGGCAGGGTCATTCTTTTTGACCCCCAAGTACGACCAGGGTCGCTGGGTTTGGTTTGACATCTGGAGTGACCGTAAAGACTCAAATATCAGTGATTTAGATGATGTGGAACTTCGAGCACTTGCGCTCGAGGAATGGTAATCAGCCGTTCCAGTTAGTCTTAGAACATGAGTTCTTCTAACAATTCCAAAGTAGGTTCCGCACTAGTCAAGCGCGGTCTAGCTGACATGCTCCGTGGTGGCGTCATCATGGACGTCGTCAACCCAGAGCAGGCGAAAATCGCCGAAGACTCGGGTGCCGTTGCTGTAATGGCACTTGAGCGTGTTCCGTCTGACATTCGCCGTGATGGCGGTGTTGCTCGTATGAGTGACCCTCAAATGATTCAAGAGATCCAAGCAACTGTGACAATCCCAGTTATGGCTAAGGCTCGCATTGGCCACTTCGCAGAAGCTCGAATCCTTGAGGCACTTGACGTGGACTACATTGACGAATCTGAAGTGCTCACTCCAGCAGATGAAACAAACCACATCGACAAGTGGGACTTCACCATTCCCTTTGTCTGCGGTGCCACCAACTTGGGTGAAGCACTTCGTCGCATTGGTGAAGGAGCCTGTCTCATTCGCTCTAAGGGTGAAGCAGGAACTGGAAATGTCGTTGAAGCTGTCCGTCACCTTCGCACGATCAACGCCCAGATTCGTCGTCTACAAACCGCTGACGCATCAGAACTCTTTACTCTCGCAAAGGACCTCCAAGCTCCACTGCCTCTAGTTCAAGAAGTCGCAGAAACTGGAAAGCTTCCAGTGCCGTTGTTTTGCGCTGGTGGTATTTCAACCCCAGCCGACGCGGTACTTGTTCTTGGACTCGGTGCCGAAGCGGTATTTGTTGGCTCAGGAATTTTCAAGGCTGAAGACCCAATCCGCATGGCCCGTGCAATGGTCGAAGCTGCAACGCACTACACCGATGCCCACCTTGTTGCGAAGGTGTCAACTGGGCTAGGAGCTGCAATGCGTGGAGCAGAAACTGCAACGCTCGAGCAACGACTCGCCGAGCGCGGTTGGTAATGCCAAAAGTTGGCGTACTCGCTCTTCAGGGCGATGTACGCGAGCACGCAACCATGCTTAGCCAAGCTGGTGCAGATGTCTCTCTTGTTAAGAGTGCTGAACAGTTAGATGACCTCGATGGTTTAATCATTCCTGGCGGTGAGTCAACGACTATTGCGTATTTGCTGACTACCTCAGGCGTTCGTGACGCTCTCGATAAAAAAATCAAAGATGGACTTAACGTTCTAGGAACCTGTGCGGGACTCATTATGTTGAGCTCTGGAATCGAAGGTGGGCGAAGTGACCAGTGGAGTTACAACGCAATTGATGCTGTTGTGAAGCGCAATGGATATGGACGCCAGATAGCAAGTTTTGAAACTGACATTGACGTTAAGGGCATTGGTCAAGTTCCCGGGGTATTTATTCGAGCTCCACGAGTTGTCTCTGTAGGAAGCAACGTTGAAATCCTCGCTACCTATGATCATGGTGACGGTGAGCATCCTGTGCTCATGCGCCAGGGAAACGCTTGGGGATGTTCTTTTCACCCTGAACTCACGAGTGATTCTCGGATTCATGAGCTTTTCGTAAAATCGTTGTAGACATTTAGTTAGGATTACAAGGCCCCAACGGGCAGGAGGAATTATGTCTGGCCACTCGAAATGGGCAACTACGAAGCACCGCAAGGGTGCCAAGGACAGCGCCCGCGCAAAAGTATTTGCAAAACTCATTCGCCAAGTAGAAGTTGCCGCCCGTGAAGGTGGCGGTGATCAAAGCGCAAATGCTGCGCTTCGCACCATGTTCCAAAAAGCTCGCGAAGCTTCAGTCCCACTTGACACGATTGAGCGCGCTGTTAAGCGTGGTACTGGCGAACTCGAAGGTGTTCGCTACGAAGCAATTAGCTACGAAGGCTACGGCCAGGGCGGAATTGCGATCATTGTTGAAACATTGAGCGACAATCGCAACCGTACGAGTGCGGAAATTAAGCACGCATTTTCTAAAAATGGTGGAAACATCGCAGAGCCAGGTGCCGTGTCCTGGCAATTCGACCGCAAGGGCATCATTGAAGTTCAGGGACCTATTGACGAGGATCAACTTCTCGAGTGGGTAATGGAAGCTGGCGGCGAAAACTTCACAGCGAATGGTGACAACTTCTTTGTCACCACTGATCCAACAGAAGTTGGAATGGTACGAGATGCGCTTGAAGGATTCGGCGTCAAAGTCCTATCGGCCGACCTAACGTTGGTCGCTCAGAATTCGATTCCAATGACTGACAAGGTTGAGGCGCATAAGCTCCTTCGCCTCATGGACGCCATTGATGACCACGATGACGTCCAGAACGTTTTTGCTAATTTCGACATTTCTGACGAAATTCTTGCCTCATACGAGGGCTAATTCATTGTAATTAGACCCTTAGGGCAGTAGTATCGAACGTATGTTCGTACTCGGAATCGACCCAGGACTTACCCGTTGTGGCTACGGCCTCGTCGAGGGATCATTCGACGGACTTGAATCTTTTCGGGCAATTAGGGCCGGTGTCGTCGAAACTGACCCAGCAACTCCGGTTGAAAAACGTCTCAGCCAACTCCTCGTCGAACTTCGCGACCTCATGAACGAAACGAAACCTGATGCTGTTGTTGTGGAACGAGTTTTCTATCAACGCAATGCCAAGACTGCGATCCCCGTGGCTCAGGCGAGTGGTGTTGCTGTTGCGCTAGCTGGTGCCATTGACATTCCTGTACGCCAATTCACCGCTCAAGAAGTAAAACTCGCGGTAACCGGATACGGAGCTGCTGGAAAACTTCAGGTACAAGAAATGGTGGCAAAGCTCTGCGGTCTCGTAGAGATTCCAAAACCGGCTGACGCTTCTGACGCTCTAGCGCTGGCGATCACGTACTTCATGATTGTTCGTACTGAACAGCGCTATTTGAATGTGAGCCAGTCATGATTGGTTGGCTATCTGGTCATGTACTGCATCATCAGAACAATGGAACCATTGTTCTTGACGTGCACGGCGTTGGCTATGAGATTCACGTGGCAGTTGGTGAAGACTTCGTCGTAGGTCAGTCCCTCGAATTGTTTATCTACACAGTCGTACGAGATGATGCAATCGTTCTGTACGGATTTAAATCATTTTCGGACCGTGAATTCTTTGAGCTACTTCTGGTCACTCCAGGAGTGGGTCCGTCAACGGCGCTCGCAGCACTTAGAACAATGAGTACTGACGAAATTGCAGGCGCAATTGATGCCGGAGACACCAAGCGAATTTCTGAAATTCCCGGGATTGGTCCGAAAACTGCCAGCCGCATTGTTTTAGAGCTGAAGGGGAAAGTAGTTGCTGCTTCGATTTACGAACCCGCTGCGAATGCATCAACGAAAACCACTGCGATTGAGGATGCTCTCCGTGGGCTTGGCTACAACCCACAAGAAATTAGACAAGCACTCGATGGTGTCGATCTGCCTGATGATGAGGCGACCGCACTTCGAGAAGCTCTGCAGTTGTTGAGGCGAAAATGAGCCGTCGAGACATTGACTTAACGCAAATTGAGCAGAGTGTTGTTGCACCTGTCGCGAGCAATCAAGAGCGCCAAGTTGAAGTTTCTCTCCGTCCGTTAACACTGAAAGAATTTGTTGGACAGGGCGAACTGGTAAAGCATTTGGAAATTGTTCTAGGTTCTGCAAAATCACGTCGACAAACAGTCGACCATTTGCTTTTCGCTGGCCCTCCTGGGCTCGGTAAAACATCGCTCGCGAGCATTGTCGCAAGTGAAATGGGATCAGGTCTACGCATAACTTCTGGTCCGGTGCTTGCGCGCCCCGGAGACATTGCAGCCTTGCTCACAGACTTGCAAGACGGTGATGTTTTATTTATTGATGAAATCCACCGTCTGTCACGTTCGGTTGAAGAAGTGTTGTACCCAGCCATGGAAGATCACCGACTAGACGTCATGATTGGTAGAGGACCCTCAGCGCGTTCAATTCGTCTTGATCTACCGAATTTCACCTTGGTGGGGGCAACAACAAGAACTGGACTTGTCGCTGCGCCTCTACGAGACCGCTTTGGCTTCATTGGGCAACTTGATCTCTATAACGCAAATGAGCTCACGGTGATTGTTGAGCGCTCTGCGAAGTTGCTAGAAGTAGTTCTTTCAGGTGATGCTCCCGCAACTATTGCGCGGCGCAGTAGGGGAACACCCCGAATTGCTAACAGGTTGCTGCGTCGTGTCCGAGACTTTGCTGCAGTAAAGGACCACAAAGTAGTAACAACAGAAATCGCAGTTGAAGCTCTGGACCTATTCGGCGTTGATGTGTTTGGGCTTGACAAAATTGACCGAAGAATTCTTGGACTCCTGTGCGATCAGTTTGCGAGCCAACCGGTGGGGCTCACCACACTTGCGCATGCTTGTGGTGAAGAGCCCTCGACTATTGAAGATGCCTACGAGCCCTATTTGCTGCGTGAAGGTCTCCTAATTCGAACCCCTCGGGGCCGCATCGCTACCGAGCGAGCATTTAATCACCTTGGAATAAAGCCTCGTGGCGGGGGATTGGTCTAGGACCGACCTGTTTAGCGGCTAGGGTTTCTTTGTCTATTCCCGGAGGAAATCCAAATGTTCGCAGCAGCATCATCATCAGGCAGTTCATCCATTCTCATCATCTACGTAGTGGTTTTTGGAGGTATTTACTTCTTCTACCTACGTCCACGTCGCAAAAAGCAGGCAGCGGCTCGCGCCGAGGCACGAGTTACCGAAATTGGCGTTCGCTATCAAACCATCGGTGGTTTTGTCGGAACTGTAGTGAAGACCACTGACGAATTCGTAACTCTTCGCAGCTCAAGTGGAACCGAACTTGACTTCATTCCAACTGCAATTGCCCGTCGCTTCGACCCAGCACCAGTTGTTGAGTCTTCTGACGAGACAGAGGATGACAAGTAGTAATGGCCTCACAGGTTGGATCAAAGAGGTCAATGATTGTCAGTCTGACCCTTGCGATTGTTATTTCGTTCGGATCATTGATCGCCACACTCAGCCTTGGGTGGGGACCAAAACTTGGCCTTGACCTAGCTGGTGGACTTTCTGTTGTTTATAAACCTTCTTCTCCAGCAACTCTGGCTGAGATGCAAGAAGTTGTGACAGTGCTGTCTAACCGCGTGAATGGCCTAGGTGTTTCTGGCGCCACGGTAAATCTCCAAGGAACAAATGTGGTTGTAAGTATTCCAGGAGTGAGTGACGCTCGCTCAGTACTTGCAGCAGTTGGACAAACTGCTCAGTTGTTATTTCGACCGGTCCTTGCTTCAGTGGGAACAGATAAGAAGCTTGTCGACATTGGAACAACTCAGATTCCAACTCCAACAGGCAAATATCTGATGAGCGCTGCGAACTTAAATGTGCAGCAAGCGCCTAATTCTCCAGCTGGATTTATCGCCAACAATATTTCTCCAGATCCAATGTACGCCCGTGTCGCCAACACGAAGCCGGCAAATGACAATCCAACTGCCAATGTAATCTTGCCGGTACTTGCTGGCGGTGGCGCTCGCTACGTGCTCGGACCCGCACAGCTGACTGGAACGGCAATTAAAAAAGCATTCGCGCAGCAAGACCAGGCGGGTGCTTGGGTGGTGAGTTACACGTTGACTTCTGCTGGATCTCCGCAGTGGGACCAGGTTGCTCAGCAAAATTTCCATCAGTTAGTTGCAATTGAGCTTGACGGAGTAATTCAGTCAGCTCCAATTATCCAACCAACACAAGGATCATTCTCAAGTTTCGGTGGCTCTGGTCAAATTTCTGGATCATTCACGCAGACCAGTGCGAAGAACTTGGCGCTGGCTATGAACTTCGGTGCACTTCCTGTTCGCCTTGTTCCTCTCTCCACACAAACTGTTTCACCGACTCTTGGACACAATGCACTTGTGGCTGGTCTGGGCGCTGGACTTGTTGGACTGGCACTCGTTCTTCTCTACACAATCCTGTATTACCGTGCTCTTGGTCTCGTTATTATTCTCGGACTAGTCGTTACTGCCGCTTTGCTGTGGGCGATCATCTCAGCACTTGCACACACGGCGTTTGCTCCTAGCTTCAACTTGGCGGGTGTGACCGGATTGATTGTTTCGATTGGTATCACCGTTGACAGTTACATTGTTTATTTCGAGCGACTGAAAGATGAAGCTCGAGCGGGTAGATCTGTTCGATCCTCGGTAGACCGTGGATTCAAATCGGCTTGGAGGACTGTTCTTGCCGCCGACACCGTAAGTCTTCTCGCCGCAGTCTTGCTCTACTTGATTGCTGTTGGAGACGTGCGTGGCTTCGCATTCTTCCTCGGACTCTCGACCCTCCTCGACATTGTCATTACGTGGTACTTCACACGACCGCTGGTGGTACTACTAGGAAGACGGGGATCAAGTTCCACGTCCGCACTTTCTATGGCTGCCGGACTTCAATCTGGAGATAACGACAATGAGTAACGAAACAAAGACCCCAGGACGTTTTGGTCGTCTCTACCGAGGTCTTACCACCGTTGACTTTGTTGGCCGAAAGAAACTTTGGTTCACGATTTCGATCGTCGTAATTATTTTTGGACTTGGTTCGCTCGCAATTCGTGGCTTCAACCTCGGAATTGAATTCAAAGGTGGAACTACTTGGGAAGTTCTTGCGCCTCATTCATCTGTCGCTCAGATGACAAGTGCAGTTGAAAAAGTTGGAATAACTCAGCCAATAGTTCAAAAACTTGGAAGTTCGACCTACCAAGTCTCTGCAGATATAAATGCACTTTCTCAGGAACTGCAAGTAACAGTCACCAACAATGTTGCACAAGCAATGGCCACCACCGCAGGGGTGAGTTTCAATCAAGTTTCAACGAGCAGCATTGGTCCAACATGGGGAAGCGGTATCACTAAGCGCGCGCTCGAAGCCCTGATTGTCTTCTTAATTGCCGTAGTTGGCTACATCTCAGTTCGCTTTGAGCCAAAGATGGCACTCGCCGCATTTGTTGCAATGGTCCACGACCTACTCATCACGGTTGGTGTGTATTCGCTACTTGGTTTCCAGATCACGCCTGACACCGTGATTGCAATCTTGACGATTCTTGGTTACTCACTCTACGACACCGTGGTTGTGTTTGACCGAGTCAGGGACAACACCTCAGGAGTTCTTAAGTCCGGTGACATGACGTATGGGGAAATGGTCAACCTCTCAATGAACCAAACGTTGGCTCGTTCAATCAACACATCTCTCGTGGCGATTCTTCCAGTGCTTTCTGTCCTGGTGGTGGGTGCATACATCCTTGGAGCGACAACGCTGCAGAACTACGGCTTGGCTCTCTTCGTGGGACTACTTAGTGGTGCGTATTCGTCAATCTTTATTGCCAGCCCGCTACTGGCGCTCCTGAAAGAACGTGAGCCAAGGTTTAAGGACCTTGCAAATCGCGCTCGTGATCGCCAAGAGCGTTCGACGCTTACCCCAGCCGCTGCAGCACGACTCGGCTCTGATGGTGCACAGCGCCAATCACGCTCGAGTTCTTCTGGTTCAGGCATTTCACCACGTGCCAGAAAGCAAAAGCGCCGTTAAAGCACCGGTAGGCTGGATGCATGGTCAGCCTCTCAACTCGTTCTTCAGCTGATACTGAGCTAACGAACTCAATTGAGCGTCTTATAGGGCGTTTTAGCGAACACCACCAAAACGGTGATGTATCGCTCATTCGTCGCGCCGGACTCGCCGCGATCAATGCCCATGAGGGGCAGCTTCGCCGTACCGGAGAACCGTACGTAACGCACCCTATTGCGGTGGCTGAAATAATTGCGGAGCTTGGACTCGATGAGCCAACTATCGCGGCGGCACTACTGCACGACGCCGTTGAAGACACTGTTGTCACGACTAAGTGGCTCTCCGAAGAATTCGGCGAGCAGGTCGCATCGATTGTTGACGGTGTGACGAAACTCGACCGTTTGGAATTCGACTCTAAAGAGGCACAGCAAGCCGCCACTATTCGCAAGATGTTCATTGCCATGGCTCAAGACTGGCGGGTCCTGGTAATCAAACTTGCGGACCGACTCCACAACATGAGAACAATTTCTGTGATGCCCATGCACCGCCAGCAAGCAATTGCCCAAGAGACAATGGATGTGTATGCACCTCTTGCGCACCGTCTCGGCGTGCAGCAAGTTAAATCGCAACTAGAAGACCTTTGCTTTGCAACACTGCACCCGAAGCGCTACGCAGAAATTGAACAGATGGTCGCCGTTCGCCAGCCAGAGCGCGAAGTGTACTTATCTGATGTTATGAGCGCCCTTGGAGAAAAACTCAAATCATTCTCAATAGAAGCCGATGTCCGTGGTCGTCCAAAGCACTTCTGGAGCATTTACGAAAAGATGGTTGTTGGCGAAAAAGAATTCGACGAAATCTTCGACTTAGTCGGTATGAGAATCATTGTTGAAGATGAGCGTGACTGTTGGGCAGTACTTGGAGCGATTCACTCACTCTGGTCTCCAGTTCCAGGACGCTTTAAGGATTACGTCAACTCTCCAAAGTTCAACCTGTATCAGTCACTGCACACCACCGTTATTGGACCGAGATCTAAATCGGTTGAAGTTCAGATTCGTACTTCTGAAATGCACCGTCGCGCTGAGTTTGGTATCGCCGCTCACTGGGGTTACAAAGAAGGCGCCTCACAAAAAGAGATTGCTTGGATGCAGCGACTTTCTGATGTTGAGGAAGAAGAGACTGACCCAATTGCGTTTCTTGAAGCATTAAAACTTGACCTCGAGCACGATGAGGTGTACGTCTTTACTCCGAAGGGGCGAGTAATCGCATTGGTGGAGGGAGCGACGCCGGTCGACTTCGCGTATGCAGTGCACACCGAAGTGGGCCACAAATGCGTTGGTGCAAAAGTCAACGGTCGTTTAGTTCCCCTGGACACTCCGCTCCGATCAGCTGACATTATTGAAATTGTTACCAGCAAGCAAGAGGGATCCGGTCCGTCAAGAGACTGGCTCAACATTGCAAAATCTTCCAGAGCTAAGTCGAAGATTCGCCAGTGGTTCCAGCGTGAACGAAGAGAAGATGCCATTGAAGGTGGAAAAGAAGAACTCACCAAGGCTCTTCGTCGCGAAGGACTTCCAATTGCCACGACATTCTCTTCCAAGGCTCTGGACGCTGTAGTCAGTGCACTAAAACTTGAAGATCATGATGCCTTGATGATGGCAATTGATAGTGGACAAATTTCTGGACTTGCTGTCGTGCAGAGACTTTCACGTGAACTACAAGGTGGCGAGGGAGAACAACTTCCTACGACCGTGTCTCGCATCCCCAAGACTGGGCGAACGAATCGTCGTGGCGCTGGTGTGTACGTTGAAGGTCTCGATGACGTAATGGTTCATCTCGCGAGGTGTTGTTCACCGGTTCCTGGCGACCAAATTATGGGATTCATCACCCAAGGTCGCGGAGTATCGGTTCACCGTAGTGACTGCTCGAATGCTGTGGCATTGGCGCAACGACTCGGTGAGCGAATTATCGAAGTTGAGTGGGACGGCTCGACTGGTGGTCACTTCCGTGCGGTTCTTGAGATCATGGCCTTTGACCGCACACGTCTACTGCTTGATGTTTCGAGCGTTATCGCCGAATACCAGCTCAGTATCATCTCCAGTAGTTCAAGTACGTCAGGGTCACGGATTGTTCGAATTGTCCTCGATGTTGAACTCGCAGATCCAACGCACCTCAGTAGTCTTCTTGCAGCACTTAAAAACGTCGACGGCGTTTTTGATGCCTTCCGTCAACTACCAGGTCAGAACAAGAACTCATGAGCGAATTTCAAGCACCAATAGGGACACACGACGTTATTGGTCCTGAATCGCAAGAATGGGAAGGCCTCATTGGAACGTTCGCTGAATTCGCACACCGATTCGGGTTCTCGTTAGTCATTTCACCAATGTTCGAGGACATTGGTGTATTCAATCGTGGCATTGGTGAAAACAGTGACGTTGCAAAAAAAGAAATGTACGTCTTCACCGACCGCGGAGACCGCACATACGCACTGCGCCCAGAAGGAACTGCGTCAGTTGTTCGTGCTTTTGTCCAACACAACCCGACGACTCCCTGGAAGGCTTGGTACGCAACACCAGCTTTTCGCTACGAGCGTCCACAAGCTGGCCGCTACCGCCAGCACCACCAAGTAGGTGTTGAAGTTCTTGGATCAGATGACCCAGCTATAGATGTTGAGGTCATTACTCTCGCGTGGCGCTTTTACGAAGGAATTGGTCTTAAGAGAATTCGTCTACTTATTAATTCCATGGGTCATGACCAATGCCGTGGAGCATATGTTGAACTTCTAAAGGCTCACTTGAAGTCAAATGTCGCATCACTGTGCGAAGAGCACCAAAAGGTCTGGGAGCAGAATCCACTACGCGTTCTTGACTGCAAGAAAGCTCCATGTAGTGAAGCAACAAGCAAGGGCCCAATGTTGCCGGATCATGTTTGTGCTGACTGCAGTGCCCACTTGGCAAAAGTGGTTGCTGGTCTTACTTCGCTCGGTATTACACCTGAGCTGAATCCTCGGCTCGTTCGAGGTTTCGACTATTACACCAGAACAACATTCGAATTCGTTGCGGACTCGCTCGATGGTGCACAGAACGCCATTGGTGGGGGAGGACGCTACGACAAGCTCGCTGAAGAACTTGGCGGAAAGCCAACGAGCGGCATTGGTTTCGGATCCGGCATTGAGCGCCTTCTTCTCACAAGACAGGCTGAAGGCGTTTCATCCGCACTCGTTGATCGGTCAGTTGACGTTTTTGTTATTGACACCACTGAAGATGACCACGCAACTTCGCTCTGTGATGAACTTCGACGACATGGACTCAGCGTTGAGCGCGCATTTGACGGACGATCAATGAAGTCGCAAATGAAACTTGCTGATAAATCGGGAGCCCGCTTCGCACTGCTTATTGGTCCCCAAGAACAGGCCGCCGGTCAGGTTACGATTAGAGACCTGCGTAGCGCGGATAAAGAGCAGGCACAAAGCCAGGTTTCTCGCGATGCGGTGACTACAGCGATTTTCAATCTAATAACGAAGTGAAGTGACAATGTCAAAGAATTATGAGGCCACCAGCATGCGCGACATGCTTTGCGGATCAGTTAACGCTGCCCACATTGGAGAGAAACTGAGCGTATGTGGCTGGGTCGCCAAGCGTCGAGAACACGGTGAGCACCTCG
>Ga0136642_1000695_pt1 | contig 16211 bp, 2 predicted proteins | sample LowCatLa1302831Y_FD_115313 | JGI IMG/M metagenome (GOLD analysis project Ga0136642, IMG submission 115313) | Freshwater microbial communities from Lower Cathedral Lake, Yosemite National Park, California, USA - 13028-31Y | ecosystem: Environmental > Aquatic > Freshwater > Lake ... | reverse complement strand
GCGACTACGGCGTGCCCGAAGGCCTGACGTTCGGTCTGCCGATTCAGGCCGATGGCCAAGGCAACTGGTCGGTCAAGGAAGGCTTCGCGATTGACGAATTCAGCGCGGGCCGCATTAAGACGACGAGCGACGAGCTGCTTTCGGAGCGCGAGGAAGTTCAGGCGCTCGGTCTGCTCTAAGTTTCATTGAGTCGTCGGAATGACGACGCGAAAATTCTAAATTCCCTGATCGGTGGTTCTCCATCGGTCAGGGAATTTTGTTTTTGGGTGGTAATTCAGCCAATGGTGTGGTGGCGGCACCACAGCAAAATTCTTATTGCAATCGCTGTACGCAAATACTAGTTTTGATAACAGCGTTTCTAAAATCTCATACCACTGGACATAAGTCGAGCACACGTTTGACGGATGGTTCGAGTAAAGGATCCTCATGTTTTCAATCACCACAGTTCTTCTCGCGCGTCGTACATTCCCACGGGCAGTCGCTCGTCGTCTCGCTTCGACGCTGAGCGTCGCGCTCATCGCGGCGGGTATTCCCCTTGGTGTGCTCGCCATTCCGACAACTGCGAGCGCAACGGGAACGCCAACTGGCATTGCGATTGACTTTGCCGCGAACCACACGGCCACTCTGTCGTGGGCCGTGCCCGCCCCCACCGGTGGCGCCGATCCAACCTGGAGTGTGACGTCTTCTCCCGTGGTTACCCCGCCAAGTTCATGCACGAACACGCCAAATAACTACTGCGACTTCACTGGTCTAACGAATGGAACGACCTACACGTTCACGATCACGAATAACGCGACCGGCGACAGCGCCACCTCGAGCGTTACCGAAGCGGCCTCACTACCCTTGGTCACGATTGGGGGCAGCGCTGGGAACACTGCGAACCGCTCCTACGGCGACGGGACGTACATTTGGACGACACAAGAGACCGGTGTGGTTACCGAATACAACGAGTCAACGGGTGCCCAGGTGTGGCAGCTGAACGACCCGAAGCACCTTCAAGGTTCGACGAGTATCGCGCTCGTGGGGACCACGCTGTACGTTCCGTGCTACAAGGAGAACTACGTGGCGAAAATCAGCACTAGTGGTACGTATCTGTCAAACATTCCGGTGGGCACGACCCCGCTCGACATTGTGCGTGATGCCAACTATCTCTGGGTCGCCAACAGTGGGTCAAACTCTGTCTCGAAAATTTCGATTTCAACGGGAGCTGTCGTCGCGACTATTTCGAACATTCCTCGGCCCCGCGGACTTTACGACGATGGTAATTACATCTACGCCACGAGTGAAACGGCGAACTACGTCTCAATGATTCCGGTAACAGCAACGAGTTCCACCACCGCTACGCAGATCAATGTTGGGCACTTCACCTACGTCATCACAAGTGACGGCGGCAATATCTTTGTTCGCAATGATGCAGTAGCGACGGCGTGGGAGTTTCCCGCCGACGTACTTTCCCCTGCGGTCACCACTGTCAACTTGCCCTCACTCGGCGGCTACGGTGCGGTCACGAGTGACGGTCGCAATTTGTGGACGATGTTGTCATCATCAATTTCTCAGACCGACACGAGTACGAACACGCTCGTCAACTCATTTGCTCAGTCAACGTCCTCGACGTACACGATGTACGCCAATGGTGCGAACGTGTATCTCGGGGACAATAGTGGCCCGTATGTCAAACTGCCTGGCGGAGCGGCGACGGTTCCATCCACGCCATTCTTGAACGTTGACACCAGCGTGGCCGGTCAAGCGACGCTGTCGTGGACGCCGCCAGCGGCCTCTGGTGGAGCCACACTGACTGGCTTCAATGTTCAAAAGAGTGTTGGGGGTGGCTATTACAACGCCATCACGTCGGGTGGTTGTTCGGGACTCTCAGCGTCGAGCTCCACCTGCATAATCACTGGTCTTACCACCGGCGTCACCTACACCTTCCGTATTGATGCGGTCAATACGGTGGGTGCTGGTTCCTACTTCGCCGCATCGGCGGAGGCAACGGCAACGGCGCCTACTGCGCCACAAGGCGTGAGCGCCACTCCGGCGTCGAGCTCGTCAGCGACGGTGTCGTGGTCGGCACCTTCGTCGAACGGTGGATCGGCCATCACGAATTATGTCGTTCAGTATTCGTCCAACAGTGGTTCCAGTTGGACCACGTCAAGTTGCAGCGGTACCACCACTTCTTGTTCGGTTTCGGGACTCACCAGTTCGACGAGCTACGTCTTTCGCGTAGCGGCAACGAACGGTATCGGTACTGGTTCGTACTCGGCGACATCGTCCTCAGTGACGACCAGTGCATTGATCATCATCAACAACCTTCCCAGTTCATCCACTCCCGGGTTCAGTTTCACCCCAACGTTCACGACGGCGAGTACCGGTACCCCTTCGGTGACCTCGAGCACTACCGCTGTTTGTGTGGTCTCGGGCTCTCTGGTCAACGTGAGCAGTGTCGGCACGTGCACACTAACGGCCTCAATAACGGCGAGTGGTTCGTATCCGGCGGCCTCGGGTGCTGCGCAGAGTTTCACCGTCTCGAGCGTTGGAACAAAGACGACGAGTTCAGAAGAACAAGGCGTTGCTCTCGATGGAACCCACGTGTGGGTCGATGACTTCGCTGCAAATACCGTGAGTGAATACGACGAGCAGACGAACGCACTCGTGCGAACAATTTCTGTGGTGGCGGCCCCCATCGGCGTCTGTGATGACGGTACCCACGTGTGGGTCACGAGCGTCATCGACGGAAATTCAAACAACGTGCACTTGGGAGTCGTCACGGAAATCAATGCCAGTGACGGCTCAGTTGTCAAGACCATAACGGTCGGTAACTACCCGATGTCCTGCTCGGTCGATGGGGCCAACGTGTGGGTGGCCAACCGCACTGACAGTACAGTGACGCAAATCAATTCGTCGACTGGCTCCATTGTCCGCACGTTCAGTGTGGGAAGTGGGCCATGGGCGATTTACTCGGACGGCACCCATGTGTGGGTGCCGAGCCACGACACCAACACGGTCTGGGAACTCAACGCTTCCGACGGCAGCTTCGTCCGAAGCATTGCGACTTCCTACACCGAGGTGGCCGTTACGGGTGACGCTAACTATGTCTGGACTTCAGGCAGTGGCTACGTCATTCAGATCAACAAAGCGACGGGGACGGTGGTGAGGAGCATCGCCGTTGGTGGGGCGTACGTCGGTATTGCCGACGACGGTGTCAATGTGTGGGCCGCCGGCTACACCGCAAAATCCGTTACCAAGATTGACGCGCAATCAGGTGCAATTGTGACCACCATCGCTCTTCCCGGTTCAGGGGCAGCGGCTCAACCCTGGAATCTGGCATCTGATCGCTCACACGTGTACGTCACCATGCCGTATTTGCCCGGCATTGACTACCTGACCATCGGTTCACCAACGCCGCCGAATGCACCCCTGTCAATTTCGGTAGCACCCGCTTCGGGTACCTCGGCGACGGTCACGTGGAGCAATCCTTCCTACTCGGGTGGAAGTGCGGTCACTGGGTTTGTCATCCGTTATTCGACCGACAATACGAATTGGACGGTTGCGTCCGGTGGCACGTGTGCATCAGTGTCGGCCACGGCCACGAGCTGTACCGTTACTGGCCTCCCCGCTGGACAGAGTGACTACATCCAGGTTGCGGCCGTCAATGCACTCGGTACCGGCGCCTTTACGCCCGCGACGTCGGTGAATCTACTGGTGGCCCCCTCGCCACCAGCAATAAGCAACCTCCCCTCAAGCGCGGTCTACGGTGGTACCTACACGGCAACCGTCAGCCAGGCAACTGGTGATGGCGTGACGTCCGTTACCTCAAATTCGCCATCGGTGTGCACGGTCTCAAATTCGTTGACCGTTACCTTCGTGTCCGTCGGCACCTGTTCGCTCACCGCACAGTCCGCCTCATCATCGACGTACAGCGCCGCGTCGGGCTCGGCACAGACCTTCACAGTCGCAGCAGCCGTGCTCACCGCGACCGCGCCGTCATCAAGTGTCGCGTATGGCACCACTTTGGTCGGATCGCCGACCTACACCGGCTTCGTGAATGGTGACACCAGCTCCGTGGTGACGTCGGCGCCGGCCTGTGTGTCGGGTACGACGTCGTCAACACCTGCGGGATCGTCTGGCACCTCAACCTGTTCAGGCGGGGTAGCGACGAACTATACCTTCCGCTACGTCAGTGGTGTCACGACGGTGTCGCAGGCCACGCTGACCATCACGGCGCCGACACAGTCGATTGCCTACGGCAGCACCGCGAACACGACCCCCACCTACGGTGGATTCGTCGGCAGCGATAGTGCCAGTTCACTTACCTCGACCCCGACCTGCACCTCGGGTACGACGATCAGCTCCGCTCCGGGTACCTACACCTCAGTGTGTTGGGGTGCGTCGTCGAGCAGTTACCAAATTGTCTACGTCTCGGGTGTCACCACGGTGACGTCGCCCGTCTTGACCATCACCGCGTCGAGTCCCACGATGAGCTTTGGCGCCACACCGCCCGCCATTACCTACACGATCAGCGGCTTTGTCAACGGTGACGACGCGAGTGTGCTCACCGCGTTGCCCACGTGTGTCACCACAGCGACAAATGCATCCGCCCCCGGCTCGTACGCCACGAGCTGCTCCGGCGCTCTGGTTTCGAACTACTCGATCACCTACGTCAATGGGTCTCTTACCGTGAACCAGGCGACGCCCACCTCACCGACAATCGTGACACCAGCCAGCGTCGTCTACGGTCACACCTTTACCCCCGTCATCACCAAGACAGGTGCGGGTGCCGCGACGGTGACGTCGAACTCACCGAGCGTCTGCACCGTTAACGCCGGTACCGGTGTTGTCTCACTCCTCAAGGCCAATGCCAACTGCGTGTTAGTCACGAGTGTCGTGGCGAGCACGAACTACGCCGCCATTACGAACAACGGACAGTCGTTCTGGGTCTCACCCGCACCTCTCACGGTGACCGCTTCGAGCTCTTCGATTGCGTACGGTACCGCCGCGCCCGCCATCACGCCGTCGTACAGTGGCTTCTTCGGCGGTGACACGTCGAACAATGGCGCCATCACGGTAATGCCGTACTGCACGGCCTACGTCACGTCGACGTCGAGTCCCGGCACCTACGTGTCAACCTGCGCCGGTGGTTCGGCCCCGAACTACCAGTTGACTTTCGTCAATGGCGTCATCACGGTGACGAAGGGCTCCGCTCCCTCGATTACGGTGAACAACCTGCCCACCTCAGCAATTGCCGGTGGCACCTTCACTCCTGTTACTTCACCCAGTAGCGGTGTCACGATTGCCTCAACGACGCCCAGTGTGTGCACCGTTACCAACGGCACCATCAACTACGTCGGTGTCGGCAGCTGTGTGGTGACGGCCTCGGTGGCGACCACGTCGACCACGAACGCCGGCACGACCACGTTGAGTGCTTTCACTGTCACGCAGGGTCAGGCCAGCACGCCAACTGTCACGAACATCCCAACGACCGCCACCTACGGCAGTACTTTCACGGCCGTCGTTTCGGCGATCGGTGACGGTGCGAAGACCGTTACGAGCTCGACGGCGAGTGTCTGTGTCGTCAACGCTGGGACCGGTCTGGTGACGTACCTTGGTATCGGAACATGCACGTTGGTCGCGCACATCGCCGCTACGTCCAACTTCCTCGGAGCCAACGGCATCGCGCAGAGTTTTACTGTTGCCAAAGCTGTCTTGACCATCACGGCCTCGAACGGCACCATGGTCTACAACACCTCGCTACCAGCGATAACGCCCACGTTCAGCGGCTTTGTGAACGGTGAGACCACGCAAGTCATTAACGCCTTCCCCGTCTGTGCCAGCACCGTCAAGGTCTACGCCAACGTCGGGACCTACCCCACGGCATGTGCCAACGCAGTGTCGGTCAACTACACCTTCGGCTACGTACCCGGAACGATCACCATCACGTCAGCGACGCCGACGGTGCCGCAGATCACTAACACCATGACCATGGACACGTACGACAACGTCTACACCCCCACCATTGCCACCACCGGTGACGGTGCGGCCATGGTTGCTTCGTCGACACCCTCCGTCTGCCTGGTGGTGCCCACCACCGGTCAAGTTGTCTACGTCGGTGTTGGCACCTGCACGTTGACTCCCACATTGGCCGCCGGCATGAACTACGCCGCGGCCGCCAACGGCACCTCGATGTCGTACACCGTCGCCTACGCCAACACCGCCGCGACCGTAACGTACGGCACCTGGGACTGGTGGGGCAATGGGTACAACTCGTCAATTACGCTGACCGACAACACGTTGCTTAACGTCGGTACGCCTGACGTACCGTGGAGCTTCACGTTCGTCGTCCCTACGGGGTCGACCGTGTCGAACCTCTGGGGTGCGACCTACACCTCAACGCCTAGCGCTGATGGGTCGCTCATTACGGTTACCGCTCTCAGCGACTCGCCCTACCTGACCCCAGGACAGTCGGTCACGATTGGCTTCACCACGACTGGCCCCGGCGCAATCAGTAGCTTCACTATGGGTGGCGTGACGTCACTGACCTCACCGTCGGCCCCCACCAACGTGGTCGCCACCCAATCGAGTGGCTCGGCCACGGTGACCTGGTCGTCTCCTTCGACGTGGGGCTCCGGTTCGGCCGTCTCCTACGTGGTGAGTGTGGTTGGCGCGTCGTGGAACACCTGCACACTGAAGGGTGCCGCGCTCTCGAGCAACACCTGCACCTTCACCAACCTGACCAACGGTACGGCGTATAGCTTCGTGGTCCGCGCCATCAACTCGGCCGGCGTCTCGAGTTCACTGTCGACTGCGTCGGCCAGTGTCACCCCGGTTGGTGCACCCGATGCCCCGACCATCACCAACGTGGTCATCTCGGGATCGACTGCGGTGGTAGTGCTGAGCGCGCCGTTCAACACGGGTGGTGCCGCGCTGACGAGCTTTACGGTTACCGCTCACACCGCGGGCACCGCCCCAGCGCCCTGTGTCACGTCGACGCTGCGTTGCACCTTCACGGGCTTGATCAATGGTGCGTCGTACACCTTCACGGTGACCGCGACGAACGGCGCCGCACTCACGAGCGCGGCCTCGGCGGCCTCGAGCGGCGTCGTGATCAACCTCACGCCTCGTGCCCCAGACAGTGTCTGGACATTCATCAGCGGGGGAGTAGTCCACGTGGCCTGGTCCGTACCGTCGTTCACGGGTGGTTCGGCACTCGCTTCCTACACCGTGACGTCGAGCCCCGCAGTGGCAACTCCCGCCACCTGCACCGCGGTGACTGCTACCACCTGCACCTTCACCGGCCTCACCCTCGGCACGGCCTACACCTTCACCGTCAAGGCCACCAACATTGGCGGGTACACGTCGGCTGCGTCAGCTGCCTCGGGTGCAGTGACGCAGTTCGCGGCACCTGGTGTGGTCACCATTGGCGCGATCACCACTGCCTCGCAGTCGGCCACCGTCAACTGGACCGCTCCGAGCACACTCGGCGGATCGACCATAACCGGCTACTACGTCTCGGCATCGCCTGGCGGTAACGATTGCTACACCACGTCGACGACCTGCGTCATCACCGGCCTCACCAATGGCACGGCCTACAACTTCTCGGTGACGGCCATTACGGCCGCCGGCTACGCCGCCACGGTGTCAACGACCAGCGCCGTAACGCCGCTGCGGACCGCCGACGCCCCGACATCGGTGCAGGCCAGTGCCGGTAATGCGCAGGTCACCGTGACGTGGACGGCCCCTCACTACAACGGTGGCACGGCCATCACGAGTTACACCGTGACGGCGCACACGACCGGGACGGCGCCCGCACCGTGCGTTACGACGACCACGTCGTGCGCCTTCACCGGTCTCGCCAACGGCACTGCCTACACCTTCACGGTGACCGCAACCAATGGAGCAGGCTCGAGCGCCGCCTCGAGTGCGTCGAACGCCGCCACGCCGGCCGTGTTGACGCAGAATGCCTCATTGCACTTCCTGTTTGTCAAGGATTTCACCTGGCCGCACGGTTACCAGGGTCACTACACCTTGATCAACTCGACGGTCAACACCGTTGGCTCGAAGGCGACCCCGTGGACCTTTAGCTTCAAGTTGACGTCCGGTTCGACGCTCGGCAACCTCTGGGGTGCGAACTACACCACCAGCGTTACGGCCGGCGTGACCACGGTCACCGTCACCGGCCCGAGCTACGCACCCAGCTTGGCCCCCGGGGCGTCGGTGGCTCTCTACTTCAATGTGGTCGGGTCGAACATGCCGTCTTCGTGCCTGGCGGGCGGCAACAGCTGCGTCGCCTAGGGCGACTGTTCTGCGTGGGGGTAGTGGTGCTCCCACGCGGTTGCGCACACCGTGGCCCGCTTCGTACTTCCTCGGAGCGGGCCACGGTGATTCGAAAGTGCGAATCCCCTCAGCGATCTATTGCAATCAATGTATGCAAATTGTATAGTTGAGAACAGTGTTATCAACTCAGGACGTTCGTCCGGGGTTGCTTCGCCAACGTCGTGCCAATCGAAGAACGGATTTCACCACTAATGCCGCTTCCGACATTGGCCCCTTCACGGGGCCGATTCTCGCAATTGACCGCTGTCGCCGCCGCGTGGCTCGTCACGTCACTCATCGGCGCCACTTCGGTCCTCACTGCCTCGCCCGTTGCGGCCGCCTCGACGTTTAGCGCGAGTGGCAACGCGGCGCAGACCTGGGTCGTACCAGCGGGAGAAAACTATGTGCACATCATCGCGAGCGGTGGCGACGGGGCGGGTGTTGGGCTGAATCCCATTGTGAGCGCCGGTGCCGCGGCAGTAGTTACTACCTCCCTCTACGTCACTCCCGGCGACACCTTGGCCATCTACGTTGGCAGTGCAGGTTTCCACGGCACCGGTAACGGTGGAGGAGGCACGGGTGGCTGGGGCTACGGCACGGGTGGTAACGGAAACGGGTACGGCTCTGGTGGTGGCGGCGGTTCGACAGCAATCGTCGATCAAACGACTGGCGTCGTCCTCGTGGTTGCTGGTGGCGGTGGCGGTGGTGGTCGTGAAAACGGCGGTAGTGGCGGTGTCGGTGGACAGTCGAATGGCGGTGGTGGTGCTGGTAGCGGCGCGGGATCCGGCGCGGGTGGTGCCAATGGCAACGGTGGCGGCGGTGCCAATGCTGGTACCGGAGGTTTCAACGGCGGGGGTGGCAACGGTTCAGCCTCAAGTCCCTGCGATCAGTACAGCGGTTGCGCTGCGGCTGGCGGTGGCGGCGGTGCGGGGTACGGCGGCGGTGGCGGCGGTGCGAATGGTGGCGGCGGTGCGGGCGGTTCGTACAGCGCGAGCTCGACTGTCACGTGGACGAACGACGGCCTAGCCGCGAATCAGCTCAACGGTAACGCCGGTTCCGTCTCTATTGCCCCAGCGACACCCCCAGTACCGGCACCAGATGCGCCAACTTCGGTCTCGGTATCGACCAGTGGCGCACAGGCACTCGCCGTGTCGTGGACCGCCCCTTCGGGCACCGTGGACTCCTACACCGCAACGGCCAATCCCGGTGGGCAAACCTGCACCTCGTCAACGACCACGTGCACCATCAGTGGATTATCGAACGGAACGTCCTATACCGTCTCGGTAACCGCGACAAATAGTGGTGGCACCTCTTCGGCATCGTCACCGTCGTCGGCCGTGACTGTCCTCGCCACGCCAGGCACACCTTCCATTTCGAACATTCCGAGCGCCCCTCTGTACGGTCAATCCTTTACGGCCACGGTGAGCCAAACTCCTGGCGACGGTGCCCCCTCAATCGCGACGTCGACCCCCTCGGTCTGCGGCGTATCGGGTTTCGTCGTGTTGTTCGTGGGGGCCGGCCAGTGTTCATTGACCGCTTCGACGGCGCAGTCGGGTTCGTACGTGGCGCAAACCGGCGCCACCCAAACGTTTACGGTGGCCCCCGCCCCACTGACCATCACGGCCTCGAGCCAATCCGTGACGTACGGATCGTCGATCACGGCTCGTCCGTCGTACAGCGGCTTCGTCAATGGCGACACCATTGCCTCACTGACCACGGCCCCGACGTGTTCATCGGGGGCCACGAGTGCGTCACCCGTCGGTAGCTACAACGCCACCTGCTCGGGCGCGGTGGATGTGAACTACGCCTTCACCTACAACCCCGGCACCACCACAGTTCGCACCGCACCCCTGACGGTGTACGCGCCGACCCAGTCGATTCCCTACGGTACGAGCGCGTCACTTACGCCGACCTACAGCGGCTTCGTGGCCGGTGATTCGGCCGCCTCGCTAACCCCGGCCGCCACCTGTGCGACAACGGCCACGCCGACGTCGCACCCCGGGAACTACGCCATTAGCTGTAGCGGGGCGATGAACACTAACTACGCCATCACCTTTGCTGGGGGCACCGTGACGGTGACGCGCGCATCCTCGTCGGTCCCCACTATTAGTAATCTGCCGAGCAGCGCCTACTTCGGCACGATATTTACTCCTACCGTGAGCACCTCGGGAGATGGCGTTACTAGCGTAACGACAACGACTCCGGGTGTTTGTGGCGTAAGTGGCACCACCGTGTCGTACGTCACCGTGGGGACCTGCTCCCTGGTCGCTCACGTCGCCGCCGGGACTAATTACGCCGCATCGGACGGCACCGCGCAGAGTTACACCGTCAATCAGGCGACCGCGGCATCGCCCGTGATCACGAATATCCCATCAAATGCGCTCTACGGGCAGAGCTACACGCCGACCGTGGCGACCAATGGCGACGGCGCTCGTCGCGTCACGAGTTCGACCACGTCAGTCTGCGTGGTCGACGCCTCGACTGGCGTCGTGTCGTACCGCACTGTCGGTACGTGCACGTTGGTCGCGCACGTGGCCAATGGAACGAACTACCTGGCTGCCGATGGTTCGCCTCAGAGTTTTGCCGTGAGCCCAGCTCCCTTGACCATTACCGCCTCGAGCGGCTCATCCGTCTTCAACCAGGCGGTACCCCCCATCACGGCGACCTACAGCGGCTTCGTCAACGGCGAAACGACGTCGTCGGCGCTGAGTGCGTACCCCGTCTGTTCAACGACGGCCAAAGGTGGCTACAACGCTGGAACCTACGCGTCGTCCTGCACCGGGGCCGGAGCTTTGAACTACGCCATTGTCTACGTTGCCGGAACGGTCACGATTACTCCCGCGACCCCCACCACGCCCACGATTACGAACCTCCCGAGTGAAGACACCTTCGACAACATCTACACACCAATCATCACGACCAACGGTGACGGCGCCACCTACGTGGTCAGCACCACACCCTCGGTGTGCATGGTCGCCCCTGGCGCCAACGAAGTGGTGTACGTCGGTGTCGGCAGTTGCACACTGATACCGACGATGGACGCGGGTCTTAACTACGTCGCGTCGACCGGCGCAGCCGTGAATTACACCGTGGCCTACGCACTCACGGCCGCCGTTATTACTTACGGATCGAACAACTGGTGGACTACTGGCTATAGCTCAAGTTTCACCATCTCGAACCCCTCACTACTCAATGTCGGATCGGCGACTAGCCCGTGGTCATTCTCCTTCCAACTCCCTGCGGGGACCACACTGGTCGACCTCTGGAACGGTGTCGCGACGAGCACGCCGCTGGGGTCGGGCACGTTGGTAACCGTCGTGGCGCCTAGTTTTGCTCACGTGTTGTACCCCGGCGAAACCATGACGTTGGGTTTTACGACGACCGGCACCGGTGCGATCAGCCATTGCTTGATGGGTGGCAACACGTGCATTACGTCTCCCGATGCCCCGTCGGCCGTGACCGCCACGGCGTCGAGTGGCCAAGCGAGCGTTCGTTGGACGGCACCAGCGTCGAATGGTTCTGTTCCGATTTCGTCCTATGTCGCGAGCGTGGTGGGCGCGAACTACCTCTCCTGTACGGCTCAGAGCACTGACGCAACGCCAACGAGTTGCACCATTGCTGGACTGACGAACGGCACCTCCTACTCCTTTGTGGTGCGGGCCGTGAACAGTGCGGGGGCCTCGAGTTCCCTCTCGTCAGCGTCGAACATCGTGACACCCATCGGCGCACCAATTGCCGTCGGCACACCGTGGGCTTCGACGTACGGGCCCACCGCCACGGTCAACTGGATCGCCCCGTACGACACTGGGGGAGTCCCGCTCGTTTCCTACACGGTGTCGGTTGCCTCCACTGGTTTTGTACCGGCACCCTGCGTGGCGACGGTGCTCACCTGTACCTTCAAGGGACTTACCGAGGATGCCACGTACACCTTCACCGTTACGGCCACGAACGCCAACGGCTTTACCAGTGTTGTTTCGCCCTCGTCCAGTCCGGTCACCATTAATCAAGTCCCCGCGGCCCCCATGGGGCTATGGGCGTGGCTCGATAACGGTATGGTCCGCGTTTCGTGGGGTGCTCCGACGAATACCGGGGGCTCGGCAATTACCGGCTACACGGTGACGGCCTCACCCAGTGCCACCACGCCGGCCAGCTGCACCACCATCACCGCTGTAACCTGCGCCTTTACGGGGCTGGCCGACGGCACCGCCTACACCTTCTCCGTTATCGCGACCAACGCTGCTGGCTACGCCAGTGCGTCCTCGGTGCAGTCTGTTTCGGTAACCCCCTTTGGCACCCCGGCGGCCCCCACGGGCGTGAGCGCGACGGCCTCGAACGCTTCGGCCACCGTGTCGTGGACAGCTGTTGCCAACGCTGGAGGATCGACTATTAGTGGGTATCGAGTGACCGCACTCCCGGGTGGCATGCAGTGCACGTCCTCGACCACGTCGTGTACCGTGACGGGCCTTACCAACGGCGTGGCCTACTCTTTTTCTGTCGTGGCCCTGACCGCCGCCGGCACGACTTCCGAGCCGACCACGTCAAACATCAGTACCCCGGTTGGAGCGAGCGGCGCTCCCGTCTGGGTTCGGGTCGCACCGGGGAATGGTCAAGTCGCTGTTTCGTGGAGTGCACCCCATTTCAATGGCGGTGCTCCAGTCACGGGTTACACCGTGAGCGCAGCCCCGGGAGGGGCGCAGTGCACCGCAACGACGACCACATGCACCGTCACTGGACTGACGAACGGCGTGGCCTACTCGTTTACCGTCACCGCCACCAATGCTGCTGGGACGAGCGCCGCCTCGACCATCTCAGCGAACGTCACGCCCGCCGTCGTAACCGGGGTTGCTTCGCTGAAGTTTTTGTACGTAAAGACCCAGACGTACCACTCGGGGTACCTTGCGCACTACACCTTAATAAACAGGACGCCAAACACGGTGGGGATCGCATCTGCTCCGTGGAGTTTTAGTTTCACATTGCCCGAGGGAACGGGACTCGGGTCGCTCTGGAATGCGAAGTACACCACGCGGATGTCCAATGGGGTGACGACCGTGACCGTCACGCAGCCCAGTTACGGCGGGTCTATTGCGCCGGGGAAGAGTCGGGCGATCTACTTCACCACCACCGGCCGCAAGGCACCGTCGAGCTGCACGGCCGGCACATCGACCTGCGCGTCGTAGAGACAGAACACCGTCGCGCAGAGAAAAAGATTTTTTTGTTGCAATCACTGTACGCAAATTCTACTATTGCATACATAGTTTCTAAACACTCACACCACTGGAAGTACGTGTTGCGTCACTGCGCAACGCGTTCGACCTGAGGACGGAAAGACCATCATGAAAGCACCCATGTTCCGAGGCTCACTTCTCCGAGGATTTTTAGCATCGACCCTGGTGGCGTCCACACTGACGCTGCTGGGCCTTGTCGTTGGCGAAAACGTTGCTGGAGCGACGAGTTCTACCGTCTCCACTACGTACCAGTACAGTTCTACAGCACTGACGTGGACCGTACCGGCCAACGTCACCTCAATCACGGTAGACATTCTTGGCGGAAGGGGTTCGCTCGGTGGTCGTGACTCGTCAGGCTTTCCGCCAGACGGCGGCTACCAGGGTGAAGTGTCCGGAACACTGTCGGTCTACCCAGGTCAAGTTCTCACCATCGCACCAGGGCAGGCCGGCCAACTACCTACCAACACCGGGTGTGCGGGTGGCACGAATCTCGCTTCGCCCTACACCACGCTTAACTTTGACTCGAAAGACGCCAAGCCTGGTGTCAATGCACTCGGTGGTAACAGCTACACCGGCCTCTACGCCGGTGGCTACGGTGGTTCGCCCGGTCCCTCCGGCTGCTCCGGCTACGGCGGTGCCGGAGGTGCGGCCTCGGTGCTGGAGCTCGGCTCCGTCAGTTCACCGTCGTCTGACGGCATCATCATTGCCGGCGGCTCGGGCGGCTCGGGCGGCTCGGGTCAGTTCACCGCGAACCGTGGTCAACCACCTCTCAGCAGTTATACCGGTCGCTCTGACGCAGTGACGACCGTCGGTCAAAATGCCATCAGTGTTGCAAACCAGTGTCACGCCCCGACCGCTTCGAGCTGCGACGGTGGCGGCGGTGCCGGTGGTGGTGGCGGTGCACAGGGTGGCGCCCAGGGACTCGTGCCCTTCGGCTCAACTGGATCGAACGAATGGTTCGGACTTGGCGGTAGCCCCGGTCAGAACTCGACCGGCGGCTTCGCTGGTCTGGCTGCTCAGTACACGTACTACCCAACTGACGGCGTCAGTGGGCAGATCACCATCACGTACAACAGTGGTGTGCCGGGCCCGGTCTCGGGCTTCAGTGCGACAACGCCATCAGGTGGTTGCTCGACCTTGAACTGGACCACCCCAGCTATTACTGGCTTGGCGCCCATCACGGGCTACGAAGTCCAGGAGAAGGTGAATGGTGGTTCGTGGACCGACGTGACCGTAAACTCGAATTCGGTCAGCACTTCGTACCAGGTGTGCTCCCTCAGTGGGGGGTCGAGCTACGCCTTCCAAGTTGCTGCGATCAACTCCTACGGCACCGGTAACTATCCAAATGCCACGTCGGCACCCCAGGCCCCAACGCTTGGTTCGCCAACGAAGGGTGACGGCTATATGTCAATCCCGTTGACGGTCAGCGGTGCGGGCAGTAGCACCATTACTGGCTACCAATACTCAATCGATGGCGGCACCACGTGGCAGACCGCGACGCAGACCACCTCGCCCATCATTGTTTCGGGTCTCACCAACGGGACGAGCTACTCCGTCAACGTTCGTTCCTACAACGACTGGGGCTGGACGCTCGCGACCAACACGGCGACGGGTACCCCCTTCGGCGTTCCCTCGATTATTCAAAACTCCACGATCACCTTTACTACCGCGAGTGGCACGGTGACCCTGAACTGGAGCGCTCCGTCAGCGAACGGTAGTGCGATCACCTACTACTACGTTGGCGTCTATAACGCGGCGACCTACGGCTCAACGGTCACCTCGTGTCAGGTCAGCGTGCTCACTTGTACCTTCAACGGCTTAACGAACAACACGACGTACTACTTCACGATTCAGGCCAATAACGCCGCTGGTCTCAGCACGCGATCGAACCCCCGCGTTGGCGTTACCGTTAACGGCAACAACCCTCCGTCGAGTCCGTCGGGCGTGACCACCAATCCAGGAGACCAAAAGGTAACCCTGAACTGGTCGGCTCCGGCGAGCAACGGTAGTGCCATCACGGGCTACGGCGTTCAATACTCCTCGAATGGTGGTACCACGTGGACGACGTTTGCGGGTTGCACGGACGCTTCAACGACCTGTGTGGTCACTGGCCTGACGAACAACGTCCAGTACAGCTTCCAGGTGAACGCGACCAACGCCATTGGTAGTTCTCTCTACGCTGTGCCGGTCACGGCCACGCCGTTTGTCCCTTCGGCTCCCAGTACTCCTACCAACGTGCGAGCATCATCAAACCTCAACCAGTCGTCGATCGTGTCGTGGTCGCAGACCTCCAACGGTGGGTCCTCCATCACCGCTACCGATGTGCAGTACTCAACCGATGGGGGTACCACGTGGGTTGACGCCACGATGTGCACCACCGTGGTGAGCACTTCTTGCACGGTGACCGGATTGACGAATGGTACGTCCTACGTGTTCCAGGTGACTACCACGAACGCCATCGGCACGAGTAGTTTCTCAGCCGTCTCAACTGTCGCCGTCCCCGCGACGACGCCTAGTGCACCGAATGCATTCGCCGCGACCTCGGGCGACAACGCTCAGTCCGTGCTCACGTGGACCGCTCCCACCACTGACGGCGGTGCGAACGTGACCTCGTACACCGTGACCTCGGCGACGGCCACAATCCCCGCCTCGTGCATCGCCACGATCAGCCTCACCTGT
>Ga0136642_1000694_pt1 | contig 16222 bp, 12 predicted proteins | sample LowCatLa1302831Y_FD_115313 | JGI IMG/M metagenome (GOLD analysis project Ga0136642, IMG submission 115313) | Freshwater microbial communities from Lower Cathedral Lake, Yosemite National Park, California, USA - 13028-31Y | ecosystem: Environmental > Aquatic > Freshwater > Lake ... | reverse complement strand
GTAAAGGTGAAAGCGGTCCCCTGGGTTGCGGGATTCTTCCCTTCGGCGTTATTCGTCAGGTAGCTGAAGCCGAGGGAGGCGCGACCAAACGAACCCGCCTCGAGATTCAGCGTGCCGCCCGTTTTGTCAGTGAGCGGATCGGGCAGTCGCAGGTCGACGACGCCACCTAAGGCGTTCGCTCCGTAAAGCGTCGAGGAAGGTCCGCGCATGATTTCCACCGAGGAGAGGCCGAAGATGCGATAGCGACCGATTTCGTAACTATTGGAAAAGCCCTGGGGGAGGCGCCGGCCGTCCAACAGGACGGCCGTCTGTGACGAATTGGTGCCGCGGAGGAAAAGAGAGCCGACGGAGCCTTCGCCGGATTGCTCCGTGGCATAGACTCCGGGGACGGAGCCGAGCAGTCCGGTTAACGTCGTTACACCCGCTTCACTCGCCGTGGCGACGCCGACCCGGGACACGGAAGGGGAGGCGTCCGCCAGTGGGGCCGCCTGTCGAGTTTCCACCACCACGGTCTCCGGGAGCTGCGTGGGCGCCTGGGCGAGGATGAGTGCCAATAAAGAGATCACCCGGGCACAATCCCGGCCCCTTTCGGACGTTCAACCTAAAAGGGGCTGGAGAATGTCGGCGGGATTGTCATCATGTATTTCCGATGGGCTCTGATATTACCAACGAACCTGACCTAGGCGCCGTCCGGCAGTTCTCCATCTTCGTCGAAAACAAGGTCGGCCGACTCAATGAGCTCGTGGAATCCCTGGCCGGTGCCGATGTGCATATCATGGCACTTTGCCTCGTGGACACCACGGACTCGACCATCATCCGCATTGTCGTCGATTACCCGGAGCGGGCCGAACAGATTCTCGATGAACACCATTTTGCGCATGATGACGTCCCCGTCGTCGCGATCGAGCTGCAGTCTGAAGCACAGTTGAAGGACGTCACCGGCGTTCTGCTTAAGGCTGAGATCAATATTCATTACGTGTACCCGTTCCTCTTCCGACCGAACGGCCGCTATGGCCTCGTCGTGCGTACCGAGGCGCAGGAACTCGCCGCCTCCGTCCTCTCCCGCCACGGCATCACCGTGTTGGGTCGGAACGATATTGCTCGATAGTGTTGCTGTCGGGGAATGGGGGACAGCCGTTTACCCTGTCCCCGCGCGAATCCGTCGCACTGGGTAGGCGCAGCAACGCGTGCTACGCCTAGTGCCTGCCTCTGTCTTGGGTAGGGACGGCTGTCCCCAGCCGTCCGTTCGCGGATAGAGATGCGCACCTCCTTCGACTTAATATCCTCTCTCGGTGAGCAGGTAGGGGCAGCACCGCGTGCTGCCATAGTCTTTACTTCTCTGGGTCAACGGCGGGTTGGGGACAACCCGCCTTACCCAAGACAACTGACGCGTGCCCGCAGTATGCCAGCCTACTTCGCGGGCAACTTCTCCACCTCCACTGCGGGTTCCTTCCCTGCCGGCACGGCGAGGACTACTCCCCGTTTCCCGCCAGTGCTCGAGTAACCACCAGTAATAAGTGCCACGGCGTTGCCTTCGACGGTGTGCGCGAAGTCTGCGCGACCGAGCTCGGCGGTGGCGCTACTCTTGGCTTCTTTGATGGCCACCCACTTGCCGGCGGGGTTGCGGATCCAGAGATTTGAGAAGAGGCACTTGCGCTCAGTTTGCCCGTAGGAGCCGGACCAGTCTTCAACGAAGGAGTAGAGGCCATCGATCTTGGCCTCCGTCTTCGGTCGGCGGAAGGCGGTAAGGAAACGCCATTCCCTGGTTTCGGCGAGTTTCACCCAGGTTGAATAAATCGCCGCATCGCCGTCAGCCTTCACGCCGAGGAGGAATGCATAGGTGGCGTTATCCTTCCAAGCGTAGGGCAGGTCGCTATGGCCACCAGAGCCTTCGTGGTCGAAAGCCGAGGCGTTGACGCCTTCGCCCTTGGCGACGGTCGTGACCACGAGGTTGCGGAGTTCTTCGGCGCTGACCTTCTTGACGTCGTTCTTCACGTAGCCGTTGTCCCAGAGGGAATAAATAAACACGCGGTCCTTCGCCTCGGTGCCGGCTGTCTTACGCTGGAAGCCGTAGTAGCCGTGGCCGAAGCCAAGCACGCAATTGTAAGTAGTCGGTGGGCCGGGTAGCGATTTCGCCTCCGCGTAGGCCCATTGGGCGGTCTCGCCCTTAGGCAGGGCGTAACCGAAGTGCACCGATTGTGCGTTGCCGTTCGGTAATGCCCAGATTTCTGGATTGATCGCACCGTTTAAGAGCAGGCCATTAAGCGTTACGGTTCCCGTGGACTGGATAGCGTCGAGTGCAATCAGGTAGGTGCCGGCAGCGGGGAAGGTGAGGGCGATTTCCTTCGCGATGGCAGGCTTGCCCGTGCCCTCGAGTTGGACTGGAAATCTGACGGTCTTGGCCAAGGCATCGACTTTGAGATTATTAATTACATGCACGTTCACGGTCGCCTTGGCTCCGGCGCTGGCGGTGTAGCGTACGGCGACGTTCTTGACGCCAGGTTTCTCGACGACGACGGGGATAAGTAGGCGCCCGCCCGCTTTTTGAATCGTGGCGGCGCCGACGCCGCCGCGATCGCCAACCGAAATTTCCGGCGATTCCGTGTACGCGGTTTTAAGGTGTAACAGGGGCGTGGCCGTCGCCTTGGCTTCTTTATGAGCGGCGCACGTGAAACGATAACCATGCACGGTCACCGCACCTTTGCGTTCCTTGGCTTCGAGTTGCAGGAACGCCGGGACTGCTGCGAGGGCGTTGAATGTGCCGAGGGCAATCCACTCAGGTTTGCCCGTGCCTTCGACTTTGCCGTCGAGGCTAAAGGCCATACCCGCAATCTTGCCAGTGAGCATCGCCGTTTTGCCTTTGGGCAGCGAGACCTGTGCCTCGACGGACCATTCGCCTTTCTCGGTGAAGCTTACAAAAGCGAAGACGCCGTGGTCGCCGTTGAATTCAGCCACGGTCTTGCCGCCGACTTCGCTGAACTTCGCTCCGAAGCGACTCGGGCTGGTCGACTCAAGGCCCACCTCATTGGCCACCAAAGCCAGGCAGGGGAGGGTGAGCAGGTACGTAAAGAAACGCTTCAGGGGCATTACGTCTTTTAAATGACTCCTTCATGCGTGACCACCCCTTTAATCGATTGATAAATGGTTGTTTCGCCCAGGCCTCCGCCGGGCTGCCTAAGGTAGGGGCGCCACTGCGTGGCGTCCGTTCGCGACACGTGTCGGCGTTTTATGATGGGTCTCTATTCTCGGGACGCCTTGACCAACGGACGCGGCGAAGCCACGCCCCTGCCTCCGACCGCCCTGCGGCGGCCTGGGCATCTCCCTATACTCTCTTAATTTTCCCTTCATCCAAAAGTAACTCTACGCATCTTCCCATCGGTGGAGTGCATGATTTAATGGTATGTACGGAAGCGCAAAGGGCTCCGTAACCAAAACTAAAAAAACCATGATCAACCCACGCATCATCGCTCTCCTCGCGGTGCTCGCCACGGCCTCGCAGGCCGTTGCGCTCGACACCCCCAACGCCTCCGGCCAACCCGGCAAGGCTCCTGCTGTTCGCGCCCACAAGCCCAACCACGTCGGTGACAATCGTCCGTTCATCCCCGGAGTGCTCACGCAGTTCGGTGATCCGCTCCCCGGCCTGACGGCAAGCCAGGTCAACCTCTTCCTGAACGGCAAGGACGACTTCGAGAAAGCCGAATCCGTCGAGGGCGGCCTCGGCCCAATCTTCAACCGCGACTCGTGCGTCGCTTGTCACTCGTCGCCGGTCACCGGCGGCGGTAGCTCGGTCAAAGTCACGCGTTTCGGCATGACGATCCACGGAAAGTTCGATCCGCTCGATTCCCTGGGCGGCTCACTCCTTCAGGAAAACGCCATCGTGCCAGAAGCTCAGGAGTTTGTGCCTTCGATCGCCAATGTGGTCATCCATCGCAATTCGACGCCGCTCTTCGGCCTCGGTCTGATGGAAGCGATCCCTGATTCGGAAATCGTCCGTAACGCCCGGCAGTATGGCAATGAGCAGATTCACGGTCGCGTGGGCTGGGTGACGGATATCGTCAGCGGTAAGCGCATGGCCGGCCGCTTCGGCTGGAAGGCCCAGCAGGCCACCGTCACGGCTTTCGCCGCCGATGCTTACCGCAACGAGATGGGCGTCACGAATAAGTATTTCCCCACGGAGAATGCACCTAACGGCAATCAGGAGCTCCTGAAGAAATATGACCTCGTGCAGGATCCCGAAGATCAGCCCGACGCTACAGGTTTGGCGGATTTCGAGAAGGTTGCGAACTTCATGCGCTTCCTCGCTGCTCCCCCCATCAACAAGCCCACGCCTGCCACCGCTTCAGGTCGGATGATCTTCGACACGCTCGGCTGTGCCCTGTGTCACACACCTGTGATACACACGGGCTATAGCAATATCGCTGCGTTAAATAACAAGGAAGTCCGGTTGTACTCCGACCTCCTCCTGCACGATATGGGTTCGCTGGGCGACGGCATCGTCCAAGAGACCGCCACCGGTCGCGATTTCCGGACGCCTCCTCTGTGGGGTATCGCCCAGAGTGCTCCCTACCTACACGATGGCCGTGCAATGACGATTGATGAGGCCATCAAGGCGCACGACGGCGAAGGAAAGGTCGTCAAAGATCGCTACCTCAAGCTCAACAAGGCCCAGCAGAAACTCCTGAGCGACTTCGTGCTGTCCCTCTAAGCCTTCCGCTCCTCTCCCTCTCAGGGCGGCCTTCCGGCCGCCCTTTTTATTGGGCAGGGGCAGCACCGCGTGCTGCCCTAGTACCTACCTCTGTCTTGGGTAGGGACGGCTGTCCTCGGCCGTCCGTTCGCGGACAGAGATGCGCATCTCCTTCGACTTGCTATCCTCTCTCGGTGAGCAGGTAGGGGCAGCACCGCGTGCTGCCCTAGTCTTTACCTCTCTCGGTCAACGGCGGGTTGGGGACAACCCGCCCTACCCAAGACAACTCATCCGCACCTGCTTCGCAGCAGTTCCCCTCACGCGGCCTCCGCCGCTCACTTATACGCGGAGACGGGCTGGGGGACGACGCCGATACGTTTGTAATCAAAGCCCGTGATGAGGGGCTCGTAGGTGCCGACGATTTCAACCGAGCGGTCGCGCGTAATCGCGGCTTCCATGCCCATGCCCCAGTAGGCGGCGTTGATGACGAGCCGCCGCAAGCCGGCGCTCCGGAAATCATCCCCGCTGCCCATGGTGGATTGGAAGACGCGGGCTTCTTGGCCGCCGCTGGTCCGCCAACTCTTATACCAGGCCACGGGCAGGGCTTCGAGTTTCGGATTGGGTAAATCATCGTGCTTACGCCCCATGAGCGGCTGGCCCCAGACGAGCGCCGTACACCCACTCGGCAAGCTGCCGCCTTCTTTGTACGTGCGATACACGTCGGAGTTGCCCCAGATGTCCTCCACGCCCCGGAGAATCGGGTGATCTTTCTGGCTCTCGACGATGAGCCCGCGCGTGGAATCAGCGTGGTAGCGTCCATGGTGACCGCGGAAACTACCGCCGAGGATGTCATCGCCCCAACTTACCTGCTTGCCATCAATCTTGTAAGGTAACTGGGCGTGGAAACCGTGATTGGCCGTGCGTAAGGCAATGAAGGGTTTGCCAGAATCTACATACTTCACGATGAGCTCTCGCTCCGACATGGGCAGGGTGAGTAAGCGGCAAAAGAAGATGACCTGATCTGCCGAGGCGAGATGCTCGAGGCCAGCGATGTGGTGCGTCTTGAATTCCTTCTCTTTACCTTTCTCGGGGTAGACGGGCATGGTCGGGTCGACGAGGCCTTGGTCGTTGAGGGCGTAGAGGACGGTGCAGTCGAAGCCGTGATGGGTGCTGAGGATCTTCGCCAACATGGGCATAGACTGCTCGCTCCGGTATTCTTGGTCGGCGGCGATGAGGACGATGTGCTTACCTTTGCCTGGGCCTTCGCCGCCGGCATAAGTAAGCCATTGGGGATTTTCAGGTACGGGATGGGCCAGGCTATTTAGGCTGCAGAGGAGTACGGCCAGTCGGAGTAATTTCATGAAAGCTGAGATCCCGCTTATTTCGCGGGGATTTCATTGACGGTGTAATACGCCTTGGTGTGGAGCAGGGGCGTGCCGGTCTGGGCGCGGACTTTTGCGAAATCGAATTCATGGATGTGGCCCTCTTCAACCCGCTCCAGGGTGAGCCGCACCGAAAGACCGTCCGCCGCGGGCACGGCTTTGAGTACTTTCGGCGTGGTCTGGTCAACTTCCGGGCTGCCGTAGCCGGCTTGGTAAATGTGCGTGTAGGTCGAGACGTCGTAGTTCGCCGGGTTGGCCGCCGTCTCAGGGTCGACGGGTAGGGTGAAGGTGACCAGGAAGCCGTCGGGCTTGATGTTGACCTCTTTTACTTCGAACGGGGTGACGCCGCTCCAGTCGATGCGCTGGAGTGCAAAGGGTTCGGTGCCCCGCACGGGCCATTGGGCGTTGGTCGTGAAACCGCCCGCGACGAGTTGGCCTTGCGGCGAGAACTCCACGTTCATGATGCCGGTGGCGAGTCCTTCGCGGAAGGGGTAACACGCGCCTTGCCAGACTCCGTTGACCTGTTCGGTGGTCGCACGCAGGAGGATGCTCAAGGTGTAGTCGCCGAGGAAGAACTGGCCGGCGAAGGGCCCGAACTTGCCGCCGGTCTGATCGAGCCGGAAGCCAGATATCGAACGTCCCATCTTAATGTACGGAAAGCGCACCGCTGGGGGCACGAGCTCTTTCACGCGTTTGCGTTCAAGGTGCAGCCGCGAGTTGCTGTTAGGCTTTACGGGCTCTTTGAGGTCCTTGGTGAACGCGTACCAGTTGTAACTCGCGGGGTGGCCAAGGAAGGCTCCTTGCTTCAGATGCTTGAGGGAGCAGCAGCCGTTCCACGGTCCTTGGCTCTCAATGACAAACATCTCGCCCTGGGTATTGGCCGCAATTCCAGCGGGGCTACGCAGGCCGCTACACACCGGAATCATCTCACCCTGTGGGGTTACCTTCACGGCCCACCCGCGGAAAAGGTTATGCGATTCGTATGAACCGCTGAGGCCTAGTGCTACCCAGATATTGCCCTGCGGATCATGCTTGGAGGCGAAGGCGAACTCATGGCCCTCGGCATAGCCCCAGTTGTTGGAGAGGGTTTCGTAGCGATCGGCGACGCCGTCGCCTTTGGTGTCACGGATGCGTAAGACTTCACTAAAGGAAGTCGCGGTCATCGCGCCATCTTTCCAGGCGAGCGAGAAGATCTCATCCTGGCCGGTTGCAAAGAGGTGGTATTCCGGTTTCGGCGGCGTGGAGAAGGCACCCTGGATAAAGTAGATGTCGCCGCGGCGAGTCCCCACGGCGAGTCGTCCATCGGGTAGGACTTCGAGGCCACCCGGTCGCATCGGAATCGTCGAGGGAATCGGGATGTTGACGATGGGGTAATACTTCGCCTCCGCGGCGGCGGTACCCCACATGGCACCTAAGTCCTCAGCCGCGAGGCCGGGGGTGCAGGCGAGCATCGCCCAGACGAGGGAAGAGCGGAGCGTTACCATTGGTAGTCGAGGGTGAGGGTAGAGGTGCCCGCTGGCAGCGTAAGCGGGATGAGAAGTTCATCTTCCCGCACGATGCCTTGGTATGCACCCGTGAGGCGGACTTTTAATTTGGCCGCGGTAAAGGTTTTCGCGTCCATCGCCGTGACCTTGGCTCCGCTGATGGCGCGGAAGTAGAAGGGAGCCGTGCCGCTAGGAGCGGTGAAGGTGAGGGTGCGTTTGAAGTACGCCTTGCCGTCGCTCCCGCGCACGTCCTCGAAGAAGTCCGCTACTTTCACTTCGCCGTATTCGTAGTGAAACGTCGGGCGGCGGAGTGCATCGAGGTCATAGCCGCGGAATTGATAGCCGAGGTTTTGCGGGAAGCCGAAGGTGGTCTTGCCCTTGGCTGGCCAATTATCTTCGAGGGATTTGAGACGGTGAAAGGGTGCGCCTGCGGGGAAGGGAACCATCGTGTCCAAGGCCCGCGGCTGGAAGGAGCCTAAGTCGACATTGGCAAACTCGCCCTTCCAGAGTTGTCGCAGGGTCATCTCTTCCGAATCGAAGCCAAGGCTGATGCGACCGGGGTAGCCTACTGCGATACCGCGGTAGCCGATATTGCTCCGCCCGCGACAAATCTCTGCCACGTCCGTCACGCGGACTTCTTTGGACTGACGGGAAAGCCCGAGGGGATTCTTTGCCTGGGTGCCGGCCTCGAGGTAGCGCCAGAGGGCTTCAATCTGCTGGCTGGCATCTCCTCCGAGCACATCGGGACGCAGGGTCTGGCCGCCCGGCCAATAACTCGGCATGATGATGCCGGGGTGGAAACGCTGCGGTGAGCGCATGTAGAGGTGGAACCAGTTCTTCTGAATGCGCTGGGTCATCCCGACTAAATCCAGGGCGCCCGCGCCCGCGGATTTCTGGCCGTTGAAATCATGGCACGCGATGCAACTGAAGCCTTTGGCGCCCATCATTTCATAGCCGGCATTTTTTGATTCCTGCAAGTTGGGTACCTCGGGCAGGATAGCTTTCTCGAGATGGTCGACCTGACTAAAGAGCCCAACCAGCGGGCGCATGTGGGCTTCGCCGAACTGCGGCATGGAGGTCGCAAGGTAAGGACGCGGACGCGCTCCTTGGAGGAGCGCCCCTTCGAGTCCGGCGGTGGTGAGCTTTGCCCCCACGTCGGAAAGCGTCGGCGGCAAGCGACCTTGATCACCCAAGGCCGGTGCCGTTCCGGTGAAGAGCGCATTGCGGGCCGGGGCGATGCCGCCGAGCCCGCGACGCTCGTGGCACGCGAGGCAATTGAAACGCGCGAGTTCCACCTGGAGGGTTTGTTCGGGGGAGGTCGTGAGGCCGCTAGGGCGGCTCAACGCGGCGCGAATCATGGCGCGCTGATCAGTCGAGAGGTCGAAACGTGCCCAGGCACCGGGCTGTCCGCTGAGGCATCCACGGGTGAGATTCAATTTGGCCAAGGGCATCGCGGGCGCCGCGATTACGCCGATATCATCATGGCACCGCGCACAGCCTAGGCTGGCGAATTTTTGGCGGCCTGCGGCGGCGAGGGCGCGATCAACGGTCAGGCTTTGGAAAGCGGCAATCGGTTGATCCGAGACCGACAACATCGCGGAGGGAATCGCCTGCCGCGGGAATTGCGGGCCTTGCATCTCGAAATTCAACGAGGGCTCCCGGCCGGTGTGGTAATAATCTAGCCGGAGTTTACGCCAGCCTGCCGCGAGCGCAGCCTTGCCTTGGACTTGGACGACCCCGCGTCGATCGCGCGGTGCTTGGGTGAGGACCTCTTTGCCGTCAATCTGCAGCGTGCCCCCGTTTGCTTTGAGGAAGAATGTATACTGGCCGGCTGCTGGGAGGTTGATCCAGCCTTCGAAGCGGATCGCCATGTGGTGATGCGTCCGCTCGAGGTTGGTCAGCGCGAAATCATCAATCGTGCCAGCCCGCTCGGGTTCGATGGATTCATGATTCAGGCCTTCCCAGACCTCGCCGCGGTACATCGTGTAGGTCAGATGGCCGGGGAGGCGCGTGTCCCGCAGGAGGTAATGGGCGATGCATTCTAGCTCCCGCGACGGTAATCGCAAGTCGGGCATGCGTCCGGAGGGACGACTCAAGTGGGGTTGGCGGAGGAAATCTGTTAGGCTCTTAAAGCTATATTTCTGCTCCAGTTTGCCGAGGGGCGTCGAAGTTTCGGCCATCGTCTCGTGTCCTTGGGCGTCGCGCGGTGAATGGCAGGCCGCACATCCCCGGCTATGGAAAAGTTTCTCCCCTTGGGCCGCCGCGACCGCATCTGGTGGTTGCGGCGCGAACGTCGGCGGCTTGAGCGATAGCAGAAAGTGCGTCAGCTGCGTGGCGGCGGCGGCCCGCTCGGACTCCGGTATTTTTCCGAGTACATCGGGCATCGTTGCACCTGGCTTGATCGTGTGCGGAGTGCGGAGGTAAGCCGCAAGGTAGTCAGGATGAATCCTCGCCCCGATGCCGCTGAGTCTCGGCGCTTTCTTGGAAGCAGTGGCGAGTGCGGGCGACGCTTCGTGGCAGGCCACGCAGTTGAGTTCTTCGAGCAGGAGTTGCCCCTTGAGGGCTCCGTCGAGTTGCGCACCCGTGATGCCCGGCACCCGTACATCTTCGGCGTGCGCGGCGACCCCGAGCAGCAGAATCGCTCCGATGAAGTAAGCTATCCACCCGAGGGAGCGGGTGGGGTGGGGGTTAGCCGGGGTGGGCATCGGGATATCTAGGAGCCACGGAGCGGGGATGTGGAGAGTAAAGGTGTGCTTAAAGCGTGGCCCGGCGTTGCCGCCGACCGCTTAACGTTTCTGTGGGTGGCCTGGGCTTGACCATCGCCCGCAGCCCCCCATTACTGACCTTCCTTCGAATTAACGAAGGACCTGGAGAGGTGGCTGAGTGGCCGAAAGCGCCCGTTTGCTAAATGGGTATACCCCAAAAGGGTATCGTGGGTTCGAATCCCATCCTCTCCGCCACTTTACTAAACCCCTGATTATCAGGGGTTTAGCGTTTATTTAGGGGTTCCGGAAGGGTCAAACTCTAGCAAATACTCTAGCAAAACGCTGTCCGAATCTGTAGCCGTCTGAGGGGTGATTTTTACCCTAAAAACGACCCCTAGTCGTATTCGAATTTCGGCTCCCTCGGGACCGTCTGTCAGGGTCTACAGGAGGCCAGGTTGACATCCGGCGCATAGATAAGATGCGACATCTATCTGCCACCCCCACCTGGCGTAAGGGCCTAAACCTTACCCTTCCGACAATAGGTATATGTGCCTGATTCGGAAAAAGCGATTACGTCGCGTGCTTAAGGGCATGGCCAAGTTTAGTCCGTTGAAGCTAGCGCTCTGGTGCCTGCTTGTCTTCGCCCTGCGCGATCTTGCGCGTGCACTCGTCGAGAGCGTAGGTGCGTTGAAGGCGATGGGTTACGGCCCGGAGTTCTTCATCACTTTCGTGAAGTAGCCCTTAAGGTCTGACTGGCTTATACACCTATCCGTCGGCCTGGCTGGTCAGTAGGGCGACGAGCCTATGGTTGAGGAAGAGCTTGTCGCGGCCTTGCTTGATCTCAGTCAACACGCCGGCCTTGGAAAGCTTCGCGAGGTAGATGGAGGCGGTCTCGCGCTTCGCTACGCCGGCGTCCACGAGGTGTCGGATCCGGCAGTAGGGTTGCTCGAAGATAGCTCGCATCATGTCGTCCAATGGTAGGTCTGGGCACTTCTTTGGGATCAGCTTCTGTGTGGCGTCCACAAGGGCATGGATTTCCAGGACCTTCGCGGTGGTCCAGCGAGCCACCTGGGTGACGCCCCTGACCATGAAAAGCACCCACTCCTCCCACGCAGCCTGTCCGCGCACGACATTGAGCAGCCGATAATAATCCTGGCGATGGGCCAGGATATAACGGCTAAGGCAGAGAATCGGCTGCTCAAGCACCCCGGCCTCGACCAGGTAGAGGCTGTTGAGGACGCGGCCGGTTCGCCCGTTGCCATCGGTGAACGGATGGATGGCCTCGAACTGGTAGTGGGCCACCGCCATCCGAATCAACGGGTCGAGGTCCTCTTCGGAACGCATGTAGGATTCCCAGTTCGCCAACAGGTCGCGAATCCGGCTCTCGCCGACCGGCGGGGTGTAGACGATTCGCCAACCGCTCGCGATCACGGTGCCAGGGCGGTTGCGCACGGGCATGTCGCAACCCTTGATCTCCGAGCAGACTTGCTCGGCCAGACGTCCGCCGACCGGGAGCTTTCCGAGCCTGCGGTATCCGGAGAGAAGGACTTCGGCGCATCGGCTTGCTTCGCGAACGGCGGGCGGGATGGATTTGCCTTTCAGGCCAGCACCGCGGAATAGCGATTCGTCCGTGGTCACTATGCCCTCGATCTCCGAAGAGCATCGCGCCTCCATCAGCGCAAGAGTCCGGACGAGCATGCCGGGGTAGGGCAGTTTACCGACCGCGCGCTCGAGTTCGGCCAAGGCGACTCTGGCGTCCAAGGTGGCCTTGAGAATCGCGCTAGATACGAAAACAGCGCCTGAAGGCAGTCGCGGGAGGTGATTGTAAGGCTCCTCCGGCCTCCATGCCTTGGGCTGTCTTTTGGCCATGTCAGAGCCTGCGTCAGGTGGGTATACCTGTCAAAACTGATATATCGATTAAATGTCCTAAAATCGATATTTTAGAAAGTTATGTTAAGTTGGATTCTTCCGTGTCGATTGGCCATTAATCCTATTAAATATGGGTCTTAAGCGCACGTTTCTTGACCCTCTGGATGTCTCCGGCCGCCAGGTATTGTTAACGCCTAATCTCCGCAAAATGTCCGATCGCTTGAAAGGTACGAGAGGGCAATCCTCCGTCTGTCGGCTCCCCGGAGGGCTTACCAATTTAAGGTCTATCTTAAAATGGTCTTTACCAAAATCAGATAGACCTTAAATTGGTAAACATGTCTGACCGTCGTCGCGTCTACGATTCGATCCTGGAGACCCATCTCAAGGAACACCGACAGATGGCCTTCGTCAGTGGGCCTCGCCAGGTCGGGAAGACCACGGTCTGTCGGCATGGGGCGGACGCCTATCTTAATTGGGATAACGCAGAGGACCGGCGCCTGATCCAGAAGGGGGCCGATGCCGTGGCCAAGGCTGTCGGCGCCGACAAGGCCCGTTCCAGCCGCCCCAAGGTGGTCTTTGACGAGATCCACAAGGACCGCCGCTGGAAGGCCTTCCTTAAGGGATTCTTTGACGTCCATGCCGACCGCAAGCGGCTCGGGGTCGTCGTGACCGGTAGCGCCCGCCTCACCGTCTACCGAAGGGGAGGGGATAGCCTGATGGGTCGCTACTTTCCCTATCGCATGCACCCTTTCAGCGTGGCCGAGTGCTTACGCACCGTCACGCCGGCCTCCGTTGTCTCGTTGCCGGCCAAGATAGGCGACGCCGACTGGAACGCGCTCATGCGTCATGGAGGCTTCCCTGAGCCCTTTCTTACCCGGTCCGCGGCGTTCACCGGTAAGTGGGCTCGGCTCCGGCTTGAGCAGCTAACGGGTGAGGACTTAAGGGACCTAGGTGATTTCCGCGATATGGCCGGGCTGGATCAGCTTGCCCGTATCTTGTCTGAACGATCCTCGGTTCAGCTGAATTATTCTGAGCTCGCCCGCGACCTCCAGGTCGCCTCCGAGACCGCCAAGCGCTGGGTCGCCGCTCTCGAGCAGCTACATCTCGGCTTCACGCTCCGCCCCTGGTCCAAGGACATCGCCAACTCGCTACGTAAGGAGCCGCGTTGGTTCCTGCGTGATTGGTCCGGCGTCGAGGATGTAGGCCGACGTGCTGAGACCTTCGTGGGCTGCCATCTGCTCAAGGCGGTGGAAGGATGGAACGACCTCGGGTTGGGCACCTTCGAACTGGCCTATCTCCGGACCAAGCAGGGGCAGGAGGTCGACTTCGTCATCATCCGGGATCGCAAGCCTTGGTGCCTGGTCGAGGTCAAACAGTCGGCTTCTGATCTCTCTCCATCGCTGGCCTTCTTCCAGGAGCGCACCAAGGCACCGCACGCCTTCCAGGTCGAGCTCGACGCTCCCTATGAGGCCGTCGACTGCTTCGCGCATACCGGCCGACCCTTGCGCGTTTCGGCCCGGACTTTTCTGAGCCAGCTGATTTGATGGTCATCCTCGATTAGATTACCTTAAGATGCTTTTGGTTAAGTACTTAGTTTGTTTTCCCGCTCGGTAATATTCAGCCATTTATTGGCTAAAATATTCAAAAGTTTCCCGCTCGGGTAAATCTTGTTGATTTCGGGCTTCTTCCGTCTACTTTATTCCCGCTCGGTAAACAATGAGATACTCCCCCGCAGATATCGGTCAAATCGTCCGTACGGCCCGTAAGAACATGGGTGCTACCCAGCGAGAGTTGGCGATGACCTCGGGCACGGGTATGCGCTTCATCGTCGAGCTCGAGCAGGGTAAAGCCACTTGCCAGCTGGGTAAGGTCTTGACCGTCCTCAATACATTGGGGGTCGTCTCGAGTCTCGTCCCGCCTCCGCCCCGCAAGCCTGACGTCTCCCAGGCCCAGGCGAAGCCGCAGCCTAAGACCAAGACCCGCAAGGGCGTCCGCCGATGAAGCAGGTGCTCGATGTCTATCTCGACGGAGGATTGGTCGGGCACCTATCCCAGGATGCGCATGGCTTGGTCGCGTTCACCTATGCGAAGACCTGGCTCGCCAATCCCCGGTCGATGCCCCTCTCCCGTTCGCTGCCGCTTCGCGAAAAGTTGTTTTCCCGGAACGAGTGCGTCGGCTTCTTTGCCGGCATCCTGCCGGAGGAGGGTAAGCGCGCGCTGGTCGCGCGCAATCTCGGCGTCAGTGCCAACAACGATTTCGCGTTGCTCGACAAGATCGGCGGTGAATGCGCCGGCGCGGTGACCTTCTTGCCGGCTGGGCAATCTCCTTCGCTCCGCTCCGCCGCCTCGCGCCGGCTTTCCGCCGCCGAGCTGGCGCGCTTCCTCCGCGAGCTGCCCCGGCGTCCGCTGTTGGCGGGCGAGTCCGGTGTCCGGCTTTCCCTCGCAGGCGCTCAGGACAAGCTGGTGGTCCGTATCGTGAACGGCGAGGCACACCTGCCTCTGGACGCGACTCCCAGCACGCACATCCTCAAGCCGGCCATCAGCGGTTTCCCTGGCATCGTCCAGAACGAGGCCTTCTGTCTGCGTCTGGCCGCCGCCGTCGGCATCGCGACCGCCCGCGCCGAGGTCGCGAAGGTCGAGGATGTCGAGTACCTGCGGGTCGAGCGCTACGACCGTGTCTTGGGCGCCGACGGGCTACCCCTACGCGTCCATCAGGAGGATTTTTGCCAAGCCCTCAATATCCCGCCCGTCCGCAAGTACCAGGATGAGGGTGGCCCCACCCTCAAGCAATGCTTCGCTCTCGTGCGGACCGAGACGACCCAACCGATCGTGGCCCTAGGGACGTTGCTGTCCGCGGTCGTCTTCAACTGCCTGATCGGCAACCACGACGCCCACGGCAAGAACTTCTCGCTGCTCTACTCCCGTGACGAGGCTGGCGGGCTGACCGTGACGCTGGCCCCGCTCTACGACCTTATCTGCACGGTCCATTACGAGGGCCTCTCGCCCCGCATGGCTATGCGTGTAGGCGGCGAATACGACTCCGCTAAGCTGGGCGTGGAAGAGTTCGACCGCTTCGCCGAGGAAATCGGCATGACGTCTGTCGAGGTCAGGCGGCGAGTGCTCGACCTAGCCGACAAGGTCGCGGCCAAGGTGCCTGAGGTCGCCGCGACCGTGCCGGGCTGCGAGCCGGTCGCCGAACTCGTCTTGGCGCGTTGTCGTGCGCAGGCAGCCAGGCTCAGAAGCCGGAACACCCGATGAGCCAGCCCGACCCAAGCCCCGCCGAGCTCGCGGAGCTCTTCGCCTTGGACAAGGATATCGTCGCCTTGTGCGGTCGGCTGCTTTCCGAACTCAATGGCGGCCGCGATCGTGCTGAGGTGGCTTCCGTCGTGCTCGCCAACTCAAGGAAGTCGGAAGGGCAGGGCTTGCTCCATGCGCTCGTCCAGCAGCATATGTCTATCGTGCTGCGGGCCTGTGCCCGTCACCAGCAGGCTGACGTATGGCAGGAGGAGGCGCTCGAGCTCTTCGCGCGGCACAAGGCTTTCATCGACCGGGCCTCCCTCCTGGCTCACGCCCTCGCTGACCGTTGGTTCGACGCTAAGCGTTATTCCAAGGCCGAGTCCTGGGCGCTCCGCTCGATTGCCGAGGGCGAGCGCACTGGCCTGGATCTACCTTGGCTGGCTGATGCTTGGCGAATCGCCGCTCAGGCGCTTTCAGACGACAACCTTGGTCCTGAGGTAGAGGTTCGTCTGAGGAAGTCTCTCACCCTCTGGAAGCTTCAGCGTAAGCCTGACCCCGTCCGCGGCATGTTCGCCCACATGGGGCTGGGCATGTACCTCCTGGAAGTCGGTAAGCTCAAGGAAGCGGATGCCGCCTTCGTTGAAGCCATCGTGTTCGCCAAGATGCTTCCGGCCAACGCGCAGTATCTGGCCGTTGGCCCGACTACCCAGTTGATGAAGCTGCGTAACGAGAACAGTTGAGTCCGCCCTGTCTCCTTAATGCAAGTAATTTGCATTAATGAGTAGTCAGACCAATTAACCCCAACTTATTAGTCAGACGGGTACTTACGCAGAATTTGCGGAGATTAGGGCCGGCTAATCTC
>Ga0136642_1000693_pt1 | contig 16236 bp, 15 predicted proteins | sample LowCatLa1302831Y_FD_115313 | JGI IMG/M metagenome (GOLD analysis project Ga0136642, IMG submission 115313) | Freshwater microbial communities from Lower Cathedral Lake, Yosemite National Park, California, USA - 13028-31Y | ecosystem: Environmental > Aquatic > Freshwater > Lake ... | reverse complement strand
TCCTCATCCTCATCCTCATCATCATCTTCATCTTCATTGTCTGTCTCTTCTAATACTTGACATTCGGATGTAGAAGCACCTACAGGTTCTGATGCATTCATATTACCATTGATCATAAATTCTGCAGCTATATTTTGTGAAGGATAGAACATAGGCGCATTCATATTTATATTCATACGGTCGTACAAATTAACCACATTGCTTTTGATGGTATTTGTTTCTTTTATAAACATTTGTAGAAGTTCGAATAATGATTCATTTTTCTGTTCTAAATTTGTTAAACGCTGTTTAAAGTGGTATACAAGCAAAAGAATTAAAACAAAGGTTATTCCTAAACTCAAGAAAAAAAAAGTCTCTAAAAAATTAAACGATGACATATCTTTATTATATAATACACAAAATAAAGATATATTACAAACGAACGAAAAATAAAATGTGTATTGTAATTATATAATATTTAAATTCATATGTCGGAATCTAAATCAAGTGGTGAGAACACACTGGACATGACCTTTTTTAAAAGTTTCGTCACTATTTTCTTACTAATTCTTATTATTTTAGCCATTTTAGGTATAAGTACTTATACAATATTCGGTAATATTTTCTCTGCAATTTTATCAGGTATTCTATCTATAATCTATAAAGTTTTGGCTTTTTTTGGTTTTACTCTCGGATACACGGTCAATACTACGACAGATATTATTGTAGATACGACAAAATTTGGTGCTGATATTACTGGAGGCGCGGTTCATGATGTCGGAAATCTTATTTTGAAAGCAAGTGGTGACCCAAAACAATATTCACCGAATCCTGCCGCAGCTCAAGTTAATTCACAAAATTTATACAATGCCATCAATAATCCTGTAAAAAGTTCTTTTATTAATATGGTTAACGAATTCCCCGCATCGTCGTCACTGAATATGGCAAAAAATTAATATAAACCTATTATTTTATGTATAGTAGACAATAATGGACGGAAAATATCATGTAGAAATCGATTTTGATGCAGCTTCAATTGAATGGAGACGCAATAAAAAACAACAAGCAAATGGTATATTTACCTATATTTGCGGAATGACCACAAAAAATGGTTGCCCGTGTCAGCGTCCCGAATCACATCGGCGTTTTCATAAGAAAACTAAGTCGGAATAAAAATATAAACAAGGGTATAAATAACTTATTTGTAAAATTATTTATAGAATTACACATTACACCTTATATAATGAGTAAAAATTTAAATGTTATTTTATTAGAGAATGAAAAATATTTTATTTATTACACTGACACTTGTGATGAGGAAAAAATTTTTATAGAATGTGTATTAATGTTTACCTTTGTTAAAATAAATAAACCTATTGAAATAATCGAGACCAGTTGGAGTATAGACAGTTTTGATGTGGATAAAACGGTTAAAATATATATGGCAAAATATGGTATTAATAATGTTCGTGGTGGTAGTTATCAAAATGAAAAATTAACTAATATTCAAGAAACAGTATTGAGACAAGAAATAGAGTATGTAAATGCGCCTGGTCATATAAATATGATTCCTAGTTTAAAATTAGAAGAAAAATTGCGTTATTTTGTGTATAATGAACTGGTTTATGTATTAGTTAAAAATAATAATGATAGGTTTCAACATTTACACCTTAACATAAAAGACTTACACGAACAACATATAAATACTCATGAAAAACTCGGAAAAATATTATGGGCTCGAGAACAAAATCATGAAAATCCAGAAAAACATACTAATTATATGTTGGATAAAACTTTGATTGAAAAAATCCAATATTTACAGAAATACATTGTTGAAAAAAAATTTGTGAACGAAACACAAAATGGACCGAATCGTGAAATAATACAATTATTCAAAGAATTGATAACCTGTTTCAAGCATTTTAACCGAATTTTTCAAGAAAATGATTTCAATTTGAGTGATTTCACACAGGAAGATATAAACCCTGTATTTATTTCACATCCTGAATTTATTTTTTCCCCATATGTATATTTATCCAGATATAATCAATCGATGTCATTTTTGGTAAATGACAGAAAAATTAACGAAGCATGTGAATTATGTAATGTGTTTGAAGGTATATGTTATTGGTGTCTCAATCGCATTGATGAATATGAATTTGACTTGAAAACAATACCAGAAAATATTAAATTAAAATCTGAAATGGTTGATTATTTATCAGAATTTTACGAATATGATACTCATACGACTGTAGAACCTTTTACAGAAAATTTTTGATAATGATTAAGAACATTATTAGGTTGTGGTGTAAAAGTACAATTCACATGTGATGTTGTTAGAGAAATATTCGTATAAATACCTGCATTATAATTTAATATAGTATTTCCGACAACAGTGTCTCCTGATACACTTGATACTGTGGTATAAATATCATAAGAAAATTTAAAATCATATAAATCACCATATTGTATCAAAAGTGGAATTTTAGGTACATACAGGTTCGCAAAATACTGAGAACCTGAAAAATTAATTGGCGGAGACATTGAGCTGCCATTCACAATAAATGAACCCGAAATATCATTTAATTGTATAGTATTAGATAATAATTTACCGTTAACTAATATTGATTCACTACTATTTGCTGTATAATATTTATTTGGATTGGTATAATTATAAACATTTATTTTCGCATTTAACAAATAAAATTGTACTTTTAATGGTTGTGATGAAGTTGTAGTACCAGAAACATATATACCTATGGGCATTCCTATAGTAAAATTATAATTATCGGAATTTATATTTTGAATTACCAATGTGAATACTAAGGTTTCAGGAACCGAGTAAGTAGTGATAAATAAATTTGTATTTTGTACTTGGTTTTCAGTAGATATCAAAGTTGTAGAAATTGAGGTATCACCAATATTAATTTGCCATTTCTCTGGGAGAACATTTAAAAATGCATTCACATCTTGTTTTGTTTGATAATTATACAGTGGTATAGTTGGGTTATACTGTAAAAACATTAATGGTCCTGGTATACCGGATGCACTAGTTGGAGTCGGTTGTAATAAATTTTTATTACATATTTTATTCGTATTTGCACGATAAGACCCTGACACTACAGAAGCATATTTTTGTGATTTAGTTAACTGGGTAGTCTGTGTTGAATTTTTTTTATATTGTAAAATTTCAACTTTTCTACGCATATCCAATTGGGCTTTAGAAAAATTTGGATACGGAGAAATTGGATTGTATCTCGGTCCAGGAGAAAGCATCGAAAAAAATGTCCTGCGTTGTTGCAATAAATCACATATTATATTCTCATTATTATTTGTCATATTATATAATTAATTATATAATATTTACATTTTTCATTCGTTATATACGCATCTCACAGTAAATTCCTCACTTCAAAACATTATTATACATACCACTGTTCGAATTATACCACATATTCGAAAGATAATAATAATCTTTACTATTACTGTAGGATGTTTTTAATGTTGTGTTGGGTCCTCTTGAAACAATGTTATTCATTTGGAAAACATTCATTGCGTAGTTGAAATATCTTAAATCCGATAAATTTCCAGCAAATCCGCCATTTGCGCAGACATAAACAGGATCATAGTTTTGTAATGGTACATCATTGAAAATCTTTCGTTGGGTTATGGTGCCATTTATATAAACATCCATCACTTTGTTCTCTAGACGAATCATTAAATTGAACCACGAATTCAATGGAATTTCAGTAATCTCCATAGTTTCATACATCGACGAATAATCAGTTAGATTCGGCGCCGATGAAACTGTGTTCATCATAATGATTAAATTACCTGCAGAGCTTACTGCATTTGTTGAACTTGTCTGTGCGGGCTTAATATACACACCAGGGGCATTTTCTACTTTCATAACACCATTTGCGTCAAAGGTACCGTTGCCACCTTTTCCAAAAATGTGTTGATATTGTTTCGAATTGATACTATTTATGTTTAACCACACCGACCAAGTAAACTCCATACCTGTTGATTGATTATTAGAGCGTTGTACCATAACGGCGTTACCTTTTTTCGGGTCTTGGGGAATTATCATCGTATTTGTACCATTTATCATCCCATTAACTAAATAGGGTGAGTTTGGGGGCTGAAGAACATAACCTAGAAACATAATTCCTAAATTTAAAACCACTAAGAAAATTATTAAAACCAATATAAGAAATACAAATTTTGCAATGAGACCATTGGTTTGAATAAAATCTCTTGACGCATTGTAGGTGTTATTGGTAAAATTCTTTGTTGAATTACTTATTGAATTTCTTATATTAGATATTTTTGCTGGATTATCGTTAAGATTATTCATTACTCCCTATATATTTATATGATAAATAAATATATATTTTCACTACATTAGTTCCTTTTTCATTAGTTCCCTTTTCGAAGTGTTCGGCTTTGGAGATTTCAATGCAATTACGGAGTGGTGTAACAAGACTCGAAGAGATGCGGAATTGAAACCGAGATTAGTTTTGCTATAAGCTTCGCTTATACGAGACGGCTTTGCCGTCTCGGGAACTAATGCCGATTCTAGTAACTAATCTCGGAAAATCTTCGACTTCGTCTACGATTTTCGCTCCAAAGTGTTCGGCGAATTATTGAAATCTCCAAAACTAAAATACCCAATAATTTCCCTGTACCGAGTTGTTTTGTACGATCTGTAAATTACCGTGATAAGCATTTATGGAAGCCAAAACAGACGAACCATTACCATTCATATAACTATTCCAAACCGTTTGTGGGTCCAAAGGATATGACCATCGTTGTAAATATGTTACAACAGCATCATAACCATTCCCTATGGTTAAAGGTGATGTGGTATCAGGCGCGACCTGAGCAATCTGTAAAGATTTCACCATTTTTCCATCTAAATAGACATCCACAATAGTATTGTCAATATTAATTACAATATATACCCATTTTTGCAATGGGAAATTGTTGGTAATATTAATAACTGCACTTTGTTCGCTACCATTTTTCGTTATTTGGTCTGGATTACTACTTGTGGGTGAAATAATACAATTCAAGGTTCCTGTCATTTTATCTAAATAAACAATCATATCATTGACTCTACTAAATATCACTTTGGTTGCGTTGCTATTCCATGAATTTACATATATCCATACACCGTACGCGTATCTTGTTGAATTTGGATATGTTAATTGCGCTACAGGAACAGGTGTTATGGCTGTAGTAGTATTCAATGATATTTGTCCTGTAGTTAATGTATTAACTCCTGAAAAATATCTATTATATATATACCAAGCAAGTACGAGAATTATCACAATTCCTAAAATAAGAATTAAAATGTTCATATCTATATTTTTATATTATATTATTTATTGGTGGGTTTTTGTTCATTAATAAATTATACAAATTGGTTATTTGAAATTTAGTTTGGTCGTTAGTATAATATGTTACATTACAAATTGCACCATCTAATCCACCATCTTCTCCCACTGTCATTGTGTCTAATGGACTGTATTTTGGTAGTTTTCCATTCATATCGTATGTTCTTTCTAAAATGCCATTAATAAATAAATCTACCGAATTGCTGTGGTAATTGAAAAACATATGATTCCATTTCTGACTTGTTAATTCAATATCGTAACTTGTGTCATTCGATTCCGAATCGGATATCGAATTCAAATCCGCACCGCTACGCGGTGCTGCCTTGAATTCTCCAACTGCTACATCGTTATTCGATGATTCTTGAGAACCTGAAAAGGTAATGCGATAAATGTTTTTATTAGAATTATGCATTCCTTTTTCAAAATAAGATATTTGAGGTTTCATAAATTCTTTTGTTCCGTAACTAAATATGTTGATTAAACTAGAATTTTTTCTCTGATTCGGCTGTTGATTCATATAAATCCACATTGATAATCCATAATTTGTTCTCGCTGTTTTTATTTGATTACCTACAGTGTCGGTTGTAATTAATGGTGACAAATTGTTATTATTTCCAATAGATTGTGAGTTGTTAATAAACACGGAATTTGGTAATATAGACAATTTGTCTTTATTGACAGCACCATCTATCAATGTTGGTATGTAAATAAAAGCTAAGATTAGTAATATTTCTAAAACAAATAAAATAAACACAATGTTTGGTGTGATTCTAAATTGAAATTTCAAAAATTCAAGAAAATCTCCAAATAAACAGGGGATAAAAAATATGAAATTGATGATGAATCCAATGATTCCAGTTTGCCTTCGTAGACGATTAATAAAAATTTTATAAACGAGCGCTAGTGAAACTATGATGATTAAAAATACGATTAAATATAATACAATATCGGCATACATTGTATAAGTTTTACCAAAGCTAGAATTATATTTATAAAAATAAATTGCACATCCGAGAACCACAGTCATCAATATCATTGTAGAAAAAGCAACAATCGTATTAATATTACGATTGTTTGGAAGAATTTTATTTTGGTTCTCCAAAAATATCATACCGAAGAATAAAATTACAATAAATAATATATAGAATGCAGTGCCGTTCATCGTTTCTTGACTAATTGACACATCACTATATGCTAAATTATACAAATAAAAAGGTGTTATCAAAATAAACATAAACAAAATACTGTAAATTGCAAAACAACTCATGAAATTCGGATTTTTTTTACTTTCTTCATAACTAGTTAAAATTTTAGATGCGACCCACGCATATATATTATCATTGTATTCTGGGTCAACCATTTCTATACACTATTTAAAGATTTTCTATTGCCGTTTTCTTACCATGACATTCGCGACACAATGCTACTAAATTATCAATATGATTGCTACCGCCGTTCTCCAAACGGATTGTATGATCTACTTCAAACCAAGCTGACAATTGTTTTTTACAATCACCACAACACCAACTTTGTCTAGCGGCAACAAATTTCTTTTTCGTTTCACTTACGGACCGTTTGGTCGATTTTTTACCAGATTGTTGTAATCTTTTTTGATATTGCGGTTGTACATCAGGCATTCCGCCTTGTACGGTTCTCCCACCATCCATATAAGGATTTGATGCATACGCTGAACCTGCAGAGAAATTTAAAATTGGTGCTACCATACTAGTAACATTTTTATCTACAGGTAAATATCTTAAATATTCGTTGGATGTCAATAAAATATCCTTTGCACGATGTGGGTTTTTTCTCAACAACCAACAGAGAGCCAATCCTATAAACGCTATTCCTATCATTTTGTAATATTTTTTCCATGTATATGCTAATTTCAAATATTTGCCTTCAGTGTAAATATTTGCGATGATTAATCCTGTTATTAATAATATCAGAATTTCAAAACGCATCTCACAAATTCTTATATATTATTCGATATATTAGAATTTTTTGCAATTTTACATACGAAATTATTTATAACAAATATATATCAATAAAACCAATAGCATAATTAATGCGGAAAATATATAATGTTTTTTCATATTTATTCGGTCACTTATAATAACTGGTTTAGCCTTGTAATTCATATAATATTGGTCTATCGATTCATATAATGAAATTTCTTCTTTTCCCAAATGTACATTTATTTTGTTATGAATAAAATGTGTCCAACGAATAAATGATTCACGACTGTCTAAATAAGGTGTCACAGGATATTTATCTAACATTTGACTAAAATAATTTCCAATTTCTGAAACGGGAATAAACAGTGGAAAATTTTGTATTAAATCATAATATTTTCGTTTTGTTACTGCATTTGGAGAACTTGGATAGGAAAAAGCCAATGTATGCAGAAAAAACCAATAATGCGGCCCCCATACGGATGGATTAAATTTTTGATAACTTTCGTCTTCCATTATTTTTTATTATAATGAAACTATATAGAATTTCATTATTATTATATACCAGAATTGTTCGCATTATGGATAAAAAAATGAAAAATCATATAGTTAATAATAATTATTATAGAAATTATGAAGTATGTAATAATTGTGGTAAATCAGGCCATTTATTTCACAAATGTAAATTGCCTATCACTAGTATTGGTATTATTGCTTTTCGTATTTTTCCTACAGGTGATGATAATGAACCATATAAAATACAATATCTTTTGATTCGAAGAAAGGAAACATTGGGATATATCGATTTTATGAGAGGTAAATATTCCGTACATAACAAAGATTACATAATGAACATGTTGAAACAAATGACTCGTGATGAAAAACAACAATTGACTTGTGGGGATTTCGAAAAATTATGGAAAAATGTTTGGGGAGACAGTACCTATAGTAATCAATATCGTACTGAAGAAATAATATCCAAAGAAAAATACAATCAATTATTCAAAGGAACAGAGATAAAGTTAACTAATTTAATTGAAGAAAGTAATAAGTTTGAAACTTGGGAAGAACCTGAATGGGGCTTTCCCAAAGGAAGAAGAAATAATCAAGAAAATGATTATGAATGTGCTGGTCGCGAATTTTGTGAAGAAACCGGATATCCATATGATTATTTAATCCATGTGCAAAATATTGTACCATTTGAAGAAATATTTACAGGTTCGAATTACAAATCTTACAAACACAAATATTTTTTGATGTTTATGAATTACGAAAAAAGTTTGAAATGTGGTGACTTCCAGAAATCTGAAGTTAGCAAGATGGAATGGAAAAATTTAAATGATTGTTTAATGTGTTTTAGACCCTATAATTTAGAAAAAATTCGTATTATTAAAAATATAGATTCATTTTTAGAGAAGATATTGGCGTAATATAATAATACACTATTATATACTTATTATTATATACATGTCGGCGGTAAATAAATCTAAAAAATGTCCCAAATATTACCGACGCGATTCTAATTCGAATAATTGTGAATTTCAAGAAAAAAGTACTTTTAAATTAAATTCTGAAGGGCTTCTTGAAATCCCTGAAGAATTTCGTGCTATGGTCATTTCTGAAAAAGGTGAAGAATATTTTAAAAATAATTATGAAAATATTACTGAGAAAGAGAAAAAAAAAAATCGAATTAAAGGTGTAATTTTTACTTCGGAAAAAAAAACCACCAGAAAACGACGAACAAATCCTGATAAAAATGAATCAATATCAATTTTAATGGAAAATACACCTGCTAATGTAAAAGCAGCAGATGCACCACTACCTTCTGTTAGTGGTCCAAAAACCAATGATATTAATATTCTTATGGATGGTAAAGAACACGAAGTTACTCTACCCGTTTTTATAGGTGAAAAACCGAAAATTACCAAACAATTTCCCAAAAAAATTCGCATTAAAAAATCGGACAAAGTTATTGAAATAAAAGAACCAAATATTATGAATGCATTACGCGATTCAAACGAAACAAATGATGCCTATATAAATCGTTTGGGTATTTTTGACCCAGCCAGTGAAACTAAAAAAAAACCTGAAGATGTTCTCGTTCCCAAGGAAAAACAGTTTAAACAATTGGAACCAGTCGTTCCTGAAACAGATGATACACCTGTCGATTCGATATTAAATTATGATTTTTTATACCCATCCTTAGACGACCCTGAATTCAATGTAAAATTGGCCGAACATAAAGAATTTAATGATATCAAATATGATGGTACAATTTACGATTTTAAAGCACACGCTGAGTCACTTTGTACTGCTGAATTCGAATTATCACCAAATCAAATTTTTGTCAAAAATTTCCTATCAGTGAATACTCCCTACAATAGTTTATTGATGTACGGTGGATTGGGTGTTGGCAAAACATGTAGTGCGATTGGTGTAGCAGAAGAAATGCGTAGTTATATGAAACAAGTTGGTATGCGAAAACAAATATTAGTGATTGCTTCTCCAAACGTTCAGGATAATTTTAAATTACAATTGTTCGATGAGAACAAACTCAAACACGAAAATGGTATTTGGAATATGGAATCTTGTGTTGGTAAAAAACTGTTGGATGAAATCAATCCTACTAACATGAATATACCCAAAGAACGCATTGTGAGTCAAATTAAATCTATTATCAAAAATTATTATTATTTTATGGGTTACACACAATTCGCTAACTACATCAATGATTCGATAGAATTAAAAGGGCTCGGGTATTCACGCGAAGAAAAATTAAAAATGAAAATTAAAAAGATTAAAAATATATTCAGCAATCGTTTGATTATTATTGATGAAGTTCACAATATCCGTATTACACACGAAAATAAAAATCGTAAAACAGCAGAATTATTGATGGAGGTTGCCAAATATGCGGATAATATGCGAATGTTACTCATGTCAGCCACGCCTATGTATAATTCACACGAAGAAATAATTTGGTTAACGAATCTCATGAATTCCAACGATAAACGAGGTACTATCAAAATTTCCGATATTTTTGTTAAAAATGGCGATTTTCGTGAGAAGGATGATACACATCCGGAAACAGGCAAAGAATTGTTAACACGCAAACTTACAGGCTATGTTTCCCATGTTCGTGGTGAGAACCCTTATACTTTTCCATTTCGTATTTATTCCGATGAAAGTTCTTTAAAAAATAATACATACCCTACCACGCAAATGAATGGAAAACCGTTAGATATATCCAAGAAACTTCAACACGCCCCTCTTTTTTTAAATAAAATTGGAGAACATCAACTTTTTGGTTATCAATTTATTATTGAAAACATGCGTTTTAAAAATAATGACGGATTTATTCGCAAAGAAGCATCGGAAATACTGAATGACAATGTCATTGAAATGGATTCATTTGGTTACGCAGTATTACAATATCCACTCGAAGCTTTAAATATTGTGTATCCAAGTGATATTTTATACGAGTCTACAACAAAAATAGAAAACTTTGAAGAAAATAACCTAATAATTGCGAATATGGTAGGTTCTCAAGGGCTTTCTAATATGATGCGTTATAAAGATAAAACTGAAAATGATAAAATGATTCGTCACGGATATGAATATTTATCTGATAAACACGGGCGTATTTTTGCACCAGATATCATAGGTAGTTATAGCGCCAAAATCGCCAAAATATGTGAAATAATTCGTAAATCAGAAGGCATTGTTTTAATTTATTCACAATGGATTGATTCTGGTCTAGTACCAATTGCTCTTGCACTTGAAGAAATGGGATTTACACGATTTGGTAGCGAAAGTTTTACACGACCTCTTTTGAAAACATCAGTGGCTGAACCTATTGATTCAATTACCATGAAAACCAAAACCGAATTCAATGCATTGAAACCTCCAAACTCTTCCGGTGCATTGGAATATCCAAACGCCCCCCAATCAAAAAATACGATATTTCATCAAGCCAAATATGTTATGATAACTGGAGACCCATTGTTCTCACCCAACAATGACAACGACCTTAAATATTTAAATAATTCGAAAAATAAAGACGGACAATTTGTTAAAGTAGTTTTGATTTCCAAAGCTGCTGCTGAAGGCGTTGATTTTAAAAATATTCGTCAAATTCATGTTATGGAACCTTGGTTTAATATGAATCGTATAGAACAGATTATTGGTCGCGGTGTACGAAATTTCAGTCATTGTCAACTACCTTTTGAAAAGCGTAATGTAGAAATTTATCTACACGCTACATTATTGGATAACAGTGAAGAATCGTCTGACCTTTATGTTTATCGTCTTGCAGAACAAAAATCAGCAAAAATTGGACGAATTACACGATTACTTAAAGAAACTTCTGTCGATTGTATTTTGAATATTGCGCAAACAAATTTCACCTCAGAAAAATTAACAGAGCTTGGTAAAGACCAAAATGTTAAAATTACTATTGCTAGTGGTAAAACGATAGATTATAAAGTTGGTGATAAACCATTCACGCCCATTTGTGATTATATGGATAATTGCAACTACACATGTTCTCCTACAGCCATTATAGGAGAAGCAGATGTTATTCAGACAACATATAATGATGATTTTTTACAAAACAATCAGGACCGAATTTTAAAAAGAATTCGTGACCTGTTTATAGATATACCAGGTCACGCTTCGCGTAGCCATTACATGGACGCTTCACAAAAACAAGAAAGCAAAGTATTTTTCCAGGAAGATGAACTAATTCGTTCTATCAATATTGTTAAAGAATATCCAATTGAACAAATATATTCAGCATTGACATATTTAATCGAGAACAAACACGAATATTTGGTTGATAAATATGGTCGTTTGGGTAATTTGGTTAACCGAGACAAATATTATCTGTTTCAACCTATTGAAATTACGGATGAACGCGCATCCATTTATGAGCGTAGTCGTCCTGTGGATGTGAAACATCCATCCATTTTGGTTGAGTTCTCCGAATCTGAACCTTTACAAATAACCGGTGAAACAGTAAAACCCACTGAAAATATTCGGTTATATCAAACGGTTATGTCCGAATGCGAACAAAAATTTATGTTAGTTTTTTCACAATCAGAACAGCCTGAAAATGTTATTACAACAGGTGAAAAAAACTGGTATAAAAATATGAGTGTGGTTTTACAACATTTAATGGAACAACATAACATTGATGAAAATGATTTGCAAAAATATGCGGTAGAACATATGGTTGATGAACTTCCTTATTCTGATAAATTATTATTAATCAACGAAATTTATTCTGATTGGAAACCTGTAACAGTTGTTGAAACCCTTATTAAAGAATATTTTGATGACATTATGGTTGTCAGCGACAATGGTATCATTGGTATAGTCTTATCTGATGACAATAAAACCACACAATTTTTTGTTCAATCAAATAAAAATGCAAAATTATGGGAAAAAACGGAATTTACAAATGCTAATGTTCTCATTCGGTCCAAATCATATAGTAGTAAATTTATTTTCAATAAAGAAAAACTAAATACTATTATTGGATTTATGTCTTGGGTTGAGAACCAACACGAATATGTTTTCAAAATTCGTGATTTGAACGATTCTGTTAATAAAAAAGGGGCTCGGGTAGGTCAAGCATTGATGAAAGATATCATTGTGAAAATAAACACTATTTTAGGTTCTCCCTTTTATACTAATGAAAATGTCAAAACTTTTTTCGGAGAAGGAAAAAATAGATTGGTAGTTATTATTGAAATATTACTACGCGAATTCCAAGACAAAAATAAAAACCAAAAAATTTGGTTCTTGAACAACGAACAAATATTGATTAATGGTATTTTAAATTTTACCCGAAAAAAAATATAATAGCATAAATATATATGTGCTTTTCTGAAAACATTTCATTACTAATTGGTATTACAGGAATTTTGTCTAGTTTATATTTCTACAAAAAAAATATATATGCTTCGTTAGGAATAGGATATTTTGCTCTTATGGAAATACTACAATTTTTTCAATATAGAGTAATTAATCAATGTGATAACGATTATAATAAGTTTTTGACAAACATTGGATATATTCACATATGTTTTCAACCCCTTTTTGTCAATATATGGTTATTCGCATTTACTAATAAACCCAATTTCACATTTTTATACATGTCGTTTTTTGCCGGTTTATTATTAGCTAGTCGGTTATTTTTTGTGAAAGATGAAGAACTTTGTGATAATAAAAATGAACCATTATGTGGTAAAAAGACATGTTCGTTTTCAGGAAACAAACATATTGCTTGGAATATAAGATTACGTGCTCCCGGAAAACATTGGTTTACACCAAGCATCGGATTACATTTTTTTATGTGGGTTATACCCGCATTAACTATTTTTCAAATAAAACCTATTTTGGCATTGTTATTAACAGGACCATATTTAGGATTTTTACTAACAAATAATATACACGAACAACCTGCTATATGGTGTTATACTGCAATCGGACAAATGTTATTAACATATTATTTGATAAAATAAGAAAAGGTGTAAAAGTGTAAAATTGATATAATATTATTATTTAAAAATAAAGGTATAATATAATATTAGTTAAACAATGGCAGCTTTTAAATCCAAAGACAAAGTATATGGTGTATATATTGACTCACTTTTAACAAAAAAGGTGATTTTATCTATTACTGAAATTGGTAAGAATATTAAAGAAAACTTACAGCGTAAATTATCTGATTCCATGGAAGGTAAATGTATTGAAGAGGGATTTATTCGACCAGGTTCTATTCGCGTCGAAACTTATTCTTGTGGATTAGTTAATACAGAAAATATTGAATTTCAAACCGTGTTTACCTGCAAAGTATGTCATCCTGTTGAGGGTATGTTAATTGAATGTACCAGCAAAACAATCACCAAAGCAGGAATACACGCTCAAGTATTAGACCGTGATATTGTACCTGTAACTGTATTTGTTGCTAGAGACCATCATAACATGGATAGATATTTTCAATCTATTAAAGAAGATTCGAAAATTATTGTAAAAGTAATCGGTATTCGTTACGAGTTAAACGACCCATATATTTGTGTTTTAGCAAAACTTTTAAAGGATGATGTTGTTATGATGAATGCACCCTCTAAAATAAAAATTAAAAAACGGCCTATTAATATCGGTGGTGATGTTAATGAAAAAGAAAAAGAAAAAGAAAAAGAAAAAGATAAAGAAGAAGAAGAAGAAGAAGATGAATAAAATAGTTGTTGATAAATTTATATAAAAATTATTATTTATGTAAATGAATGACTGAATCAAGTACTGAAACGAATATTTTTGAAACATCAAAATTAGAAAACATGAAAACCAGGATTGAAGCTATGACAAAAAATCATCAAATCGAAATTTTGAAAATTCTTAAACATAATCCGGCAGCAAAAACCAATGAGAACAAAAGTGGTATTTTCGTCAATCTGTCTTTGCTCCCTACAAACACACTAGAAGAATTATATTTTTATTTAAATTATGTACACGACCAAGAAAACTCTCTACAACAACTGGAATCTCAAAAGAAGGAATTCAAAGATGCCTATTTTATGGAATCTCAAGAATAATCCCTATTTTTTTTATTTATATTCTTCATTACTAATTGGTTTTTTGATTTTTTTAACAACCAATTTCACCTTTGGTTTTGGTTCATCATCTGGAGTTACGAATTCATTCTGAACTTCTATTATTGGTTCATTATTTTCTTGAACCATATTATCAGGTTCTTCTATTTGGTCTTGTATTTTTACAATACCCGTAATAAATTGTTGTGCTTGTTTTTTATAACAGTAATTAATACAATAGTAGTCCTAGTAAAAAAGTAGTTTGGAAAAGTATTCTGAAATTTTTCATTTTGGACATTTTATAAATGTCCATTTTGGATTTTCTTGGCGGACTTTTTCTTTTACTTTTTTTGAAAAGTGCATTGAGAGCATAATGCAGTAAAATGGAAAATAATATATTTTGTATGACTGCATAACTTTTTTATATATATTTTTTGTAAAATTATTTAGAACTTTTTATGCTATCATATTATAGATAGCAAATGGATATAAACAAAGTTCCAAAAGTTCCAAAAGTTCCAAAAAATTTTAGTTGTATTTGTTGTGACTATATTAGCAGCAGAAAAAGTCAATATGAAAGACATTTATTAACAACAAAACATATAAAAATGGTAAATGATATCAACGATGATAGCAATGATAGCAATATGGTTCTAGAAGGTTCAAAAAAATATGGTTGTGATTGCGGTAAAGTATATACTAATCGAAATAATTTGTGTCGTCATAAGAAAGCATGTAAAAATAAAAAATCTGTAAATAATGATTTAGTTACAGCAATAAACAATTCGGAGAACGCATCAAAAATCACTGTAGATAGTTCTTTTATTATGGAAATGTGTAAAGAAAATAAAGAAATCAAAAATTTATTGATAGAACAAATGAAAGAAAATAAGGATTTGATGAATAAAATGGTAGAGATAACACAGAATAGTTTAACGGTTCCTACTACCATTAATAATAATAATAATAATACAACTAACAATCAATTCAATATTCAATTGTTTCTGAATGAAACCTGTAAAAATGCTGTAAATTTTAATGATTTTATTGATAATATTCAGGTTACAGATGACGATTTAGAGAACAATGCCAAAATGGGTTTTGTAGAAGGTGTTACCAAGATAATTATGGATAATTTGAGACAACTCGACCTCACAAATCGACCGATTCATTGTACCGATGTCAAGCGTGAAACTATTTATGTGAAAGAGGAGAACCAATGGGACAAAGAAAATAGTAATAAGGTGATACAAAGGGGGATACAAGACATTACATGTAAAAATATGCAGCAGTTGGTGGATTGGC
>Ga0136642_1000692_pt1 | contig 16254 bp, 25 predicted proteins | sample LowCatLa1302831Y_FD_115313 | JGI IMG/M metagenome (GOLD analysis project Ga0136642, IMG submission 115313) | Freshwater microbial communities from Lower Cathedral Lake, Yosemite National Park, California, USA - 13028-31Y | ecosystem: Environmental > Aquatic > Freshwater > Lake ... | reverse complement strand
TCAGGATTCAGTTTGTCGTTGCCACCGGGCACTCCTGCTAATATAGTAAACAAATGGAAAGCTCTGCTTAAAGAATATGTCAATGATAAAGAAGTTCAGAAAGAATTTATCAATGACTATGCAAATGCAATGTTAGAAGGACCTGAGTACATAGTAAAGGTGATGAATTACATCAATAGTTTAAATTTACCCATACACGAATAAATTTTTACCTAAGACATCAGTGCAATAAGTAATTACAACAAGGAAATAACATGGCAGCAATCGGTAATCAAAGAAATCAAATAGCAGATCCAATGAAAACTAAAACAGGTAAGACTCGTTTAGGTCCATTGGGGGTACATCAGTTAGAAGAATTACTTAGCAAGTCAGGTCGTCCCAAAGATAAAGCTAAAATTAAGAATCGTATTCGTATGGTTAAGTCACGTAAAGGGTTCGTCGAAGCAGTACCAGTAGTGTCCTCGTAAGAGGTGGTGGAGCCGGCAGAGTCAATTTAATACTTGACTCTGCTTTTATTTTGTAGTAAAATATTAAGATAGTGCCCCTTTAGTTAAATGGCATAACACTGGTTTTGTAATCCGGGGTCGGCAGTTCGATTCTGTCAAGGGGCACCATAATTATGTAGTACAATTGGCCAGTAGCTCAGTTGGTAGAGCAACAGACTGTTAATCTGTGGGTCGGTGGATCGTGCCCACCCTGGCCAGCCTTTGAAGTTTGAGATAACTTAGTCTCGAACTCACATAAATAAAACATAAGAACTTAGTAAATATTTGTCGCAAGGTTATACTACAGGAAGAAAATGAAAAAACTTATCAATTGGCTGTTAACGCCATATCATAGATACAAAGAAAAACAAGCATTCAAGAAACGACTTAAAGAATTACGCGAAAAAGATCCGTTTATTTACAAATGAAATACTGGGGAATCAACGCTCTTAATCATGGCAGTAGTATTGCTGTGTTTAACGACAACATATATACACAATACACTTACGATAGTGACACACTAAGCATCGGAGAAATACATGATCTGTTTCGTAAACACGGGGAACCAGATCATATATTTTGGTATGAACGTCCTTGGATTAAGAAAGCTAGACAGCTTTATGCAGGACAGTATAGCACAGCATTTGATCTATCAACAATTCCAAGATTTCAACTTGCTAAATGTGATCTAGGACATATTCCCGTCACATATACTCCGCATCATGCCAGCCACGCTGCCGCTGGATACTATACAAGCCCTTACGATCACTGTGCCATAATTGTTCTTGACGCCATAGGTGAATTTGAATGTGCCACCATCTGGGAAGCAAAAGATGGCGAAATGAAAAAGATATGGAGCCGCAGTTATCCACATAGCCTAGGCTTATTCTACTCAGCATTTACCAAATTAATAGGCTTAACTCCAATCAAGGATGAAGGTCAGCTGGAAAAAATGTCTAAATCAGGACGATGGGAAAAATACTATGATATCGTAAAAGATTACATGGGACCCAAATTTCACCTTACTAAAAATCTACATAGAGGTGTGTATGATTGGCCTTATCCTATTGTAGGTCCGATAGCACAACAAAATATAGCAGCAGCAGTACAAAGGGTATTCGAAGATCAGCTAAAGTATATAGTAAACATAGCTAGATCAGAAATCGACACAGATTGTCTAGTATACATGGGCGGTTGTGCTATGAATCGTACTGCTAATAAAAAAATAGTAGAACCTGTATACAAAAACATTTGGACCTTACCAAATCCAGGAGATCCAAGTAGTAGTATCGGAGCGGTGGCTTATCATATCAAACAAAAGGTAAAGGAACAGACATGAGCAAAACATCAGACTTACTTAAACAAGCATTAGATAAGAAACGTGGCATCAGTCACATTGAACCAGACGGAACTCCCGTAGTAGATAAGAAAACTAAAAAAGCACCTACTATGACTCCAGGCAAGAAATCTCTTACCCGTAGCGCAGGGCGTGGTAGATAATATTAAATTTTTGTTGACAATTAATTCATACTAGGCTAAAATAGCTTTGTAAGATTAGTTGTAATCAAAAAATACTGTAGCAAAAACAACACAGCGACATATTTCAGGTTGACAGTTAATTAAATTAGTACTATAATATCAGTTCAGTACAAACAACAAACTTTTTAATTTTAATCTTAAGGAAACACAGCCCATGTCGGACACTCGTGAAGTAAATACAGTACAAGCTCGTCGCTCATTGTTAGCGGCATTCAAACATCAACGCCCAATTTTCTTGTGGGGCCCTCCAGGTATTGGTAAGTCAGAATTGGTAGAAGATATCACCAAAGAACTTGGCGGCCAAATGATTGACATTCGTTTAGGTCAAATGGAACCCACAGATATTCGTGGTATTCCATTTTATAATCGTGACATTGGTAAAATGGATTGGGCTCCACCGATCGACTTGCCTGATGAAGAAGAATCTAGCAAGCATCCAATTGTTGTTCTGTTCCTTGATGAGATGAACAGTGCCGCGCCTAGCGTACAAGCAGCTGCATATCAGTTGATTCTTAACCGTCGTATTGGCAAATATAAACTGCCAAAGAACGTTGTTATGGTAGCAGCTGGTAACCGCGAAAGCGACAAAGGTGTTACTTATCGTATGCCTACTCCGCTGGCAAATCGTTTCATTCACCAAGAATTGAAAGTAGATTTTGCTTCATGGCAAGATTGGGCTGTGCTTCATAAACAGCACAAAGATGTTATCGGCTATCTTGGTTCTAACAAGCAAGACTTGGCAGAGCGTAACAGCAAATCAGCTAGCCGTGCTTTCCCAACTCCACGTTCATGGAGCTTTGTAAGCCAGTTGTTGTCAGATGATACTACTGACGAAGAAACACTGACTAACCTGATCTCAGGTACGATTGGTGAAGGACTTGCTATCAAGTTTAACGCTCACCGTAAGATTTCTGGTCGTATGCCTAAGCCTGAAGATATTTTGTCAGGTAAAGTTACAACCCTTGATGTTAAAGAAATTTCAGCAATGTACTCATTGGTTATTTCAATGTGCTACGAGTTGAAAGATGCCATAGAGAAGAAAATTGATGACAAAAAGTTTCACGCTATGTCTGACTACTTCTTTGCTTACATGATGAAGAACTTTGAGACTGAATTGGTAGTTATGGGTGCAAGGATCGCTTTGACCGTGTATAACTTGCCCTTCCAGCCAACTAAGTTGAAGAACTTTGATGACTTCCACAAGAAATTCGGCAAGTATATTCTTAACGCATCAGCGTAACCGCCACGGAGGGTTGTGCGGTAGTAGCACAAGGGCTGTGTTCGCACAGCCCTCCATCTTTATAGAAGAAGAAAATGAACATAATTCCAACTAAAGTAGTTAATTCTACATACGGCCCTATGATTATTAATGCCAATGATCAGTATATTGGTCGCAGTATTGAGCAGTATGGTTTTTGGGGGCAAGAAGAAATTGACTTAATCAAGTCAATTGTAGAAGTGCTGCTGTTGGAAAAGCCCTGTATTAAATTTTATGACATTGGCGCAAATATCGGCACGCATACTGTGTCAATGTCAAAACTTTTTGGAGATAAGATCTCCATTAGATCGTTTGAAGCACAACGACAAGTTTATTATATGTTGTGTGGTAATGTAGCAATCAATGGTCTTACAAATGTTGAGTGCGTACATGCTGCGGTTTGTGATGATCCCGATAATACTATTAAAATTGACTTGCCTGACTATCATCTGCCAAATAACTTTGGTGGATTAGAACTGGTGGCACCCCGTATCTCAGACAATCAATACATGACCAAAACTGGCAGTGAACTAGTTGATTGTGTTACGATAGACTATTTTGATGAACCTATTGACTTTATCAAAATGGATATTGAAGGCATGGAACACCTAGCATTGGCAGGTGGTATTAAAACACTAACAAAACATCGTCCCATTTGCTTTTTAGAAATGTATAAGACTGATACTGATGCGGTAAAACAGAGATTCAAGAATTTAGATTATGTTGCGTATACACATACACATGATAACTGGATATTTCTGCCATCAGAAACTAATGTAAATATCAATAACGCTAACAAAATTCAGTTATGAAAATAGTACGATATGAAACCCTATCTATTTCTGATACCGTTAAGGCAGCATTTGGATTTAACTATTGTATTGAGATTCCAGCTATGCTGGATTTTCATGAAGTAAGAGTTTGGCTAACCAAAACTTACGGAGAAGGTCATAAATTTGTTGTTGATAATGACATAATTAACAATAATGGGGTAGCAAAATGGGGTTACAAATTGGTTTACAAACGTTATCTCATATACTTACTTGGTGATGAAGAATTTGCTTGGTTCAAGTTGAAGTTTGGTGAACACTATGCGCATGGAATAGACTAATGGCAACGCAAAAAGCTAATCTAAGAGAAAAAAAATTCCAATTAATACCACAACTCGCAGATGGCAGCTTATGCCTAATGGTTATAGATGTAATGTGGTGGATCGACAATGAGCGTGAAGTTTTAAACTGGATGGCAGAAATTTTACCACGAGGTATTGACCACCTAGAGGGAATGGTGTTAAAATTTGATAACGACTATGATCGTATAAACTTTTTAATGAGATGGGGACCGTGATGGATCGTGATTTAGAAGAAGATATAAAAAATGACGCCATTATAATGGCTAAATTACAAAATGATACCTACGCCCAGAATGTTTACTCATCTATGTGTAATATGCGCTGGCAACCACAAGAAGTATGGCCTGTACTGAAAGATGAGTACTGGTCATGTAGCTGGCGTGGCGCAGGTGGCATTGTTGCCAATCTTCGCAATAGTAATGAAGATTATATGAGTTGGTACTGTAGTGGTATAGGCGGTGGACTTGGAAATGGTGATGCTGATGGCACTAGAGGATATGTGGCAGAGGGTGAGGTTACTGATGAGATACTGGCAGATTTCTCTCGTTTAGGTTGGAAACCATCACCTTGGCCCAAAGATAACAAGATATGAATGATTTAAATGTTAACTGCGTTACAAAAAAGTGGTATAATCATGATACTGAAGAATGGATTGATGCTTCTGTATATAGGATGATTTATAGAAAAGATGTTCATGATTGGCTTATAGAAAGTTACGGAGAACCTGAAGCTAATTTAGTATCAGGGAAGGGTTGGAACATTTTAATGGATAAAATTTTTATGGATGAGACTGCTTACATAATGTACTCATTAAAATTTGGCATAATGTGAACGACGATTTCTATAACTCCGCAGAAGCAAGATTAGATACTGTAGTCGGTAGAAATTCTTATTGGCTACGGTTAAAATCTGTCAAGAATGAATACTATGTTCTGAATGCATATAGCCCAGATGGTACTACTTTATCTGGCTTTAAAAACTACATGCGTGATGTGTATGGGGTAGCCATAGAATCGGATTCTGAAGGCTATACTCTACCGTCGTACACTATTTTAGACGAACATAAACATCTTATTTTTTTACTAAAACATAGCAAACATGAAAACTAAAATTAAACACAATCTAGTTATTTTTGAACATGAATCAGATTGGAAAATTATACGAGAGAAAATCAAACAAGATTTCGGAGTAGCCACTGCTGTAATATCATGGCGGCTTAAACGAGAACTTGGATTTACTGTTAGATATCACCAAGCAAAAATGCCAGGAGACACCACTAACACTTATTTTTACAACCATCAAGAAGTTCATCTTGATTTCTTTAACGAGTCAGCGCATTCGTGGTTTGTGCTAAAATATTTAAATCTTGATTAGGAATTAGATGGATTATAGAATAACAACCCTAGATAAACGACATAACGGTCATTTATTTTACAAATATTCGGTAGCTCCCATTTGGCATGCAGCATATACATATAACAATGCTGTGTATGATCAACAGTTTGTCAATGTTCGTAACTGGTGTTGGGAAACATGGGGTCCATCAACAGAATTTGTAATGCCAAGCCGTAGTGAGTACTGGGCATGGGATAGCGAATTTAAGCATAGACGAATATATCTAAAAAATGACGAAGAACTAATATTTTTTAAACTAAAATTCAACACTTGACAATTAAATCATGTGCTACTATAATAGTAATACATTAACAACTAAGGATTACACCATGGCTACTGCCGGTACTAGTGCAAACAAAAAACAAGGCGAAAGCCTTAAAGATGTATTGGGTCCTATGGATCCTAAACTTGATGCTATCGTTCGTGAAAAACTTATCACAGCCCGTGTAGGTTTGTTGCTTCGTGCCAGCTTTTTTGGCAACTTAGCCACACGACTTAAATTAGTAAATGCCGATGAGTGGCTATCCACTGCTGCCACTGATGGTCGTCACTTTTATTATAACAGTCGCTTTATTAATATGTTGCGACCAAAAGAAGTTGAATTTTTGTTTGGCCATGAGGTATTACATTGCGTATATGATCACATGGGTCGTGCCGGTAGCCGTGATAAACAGTTATTCAACGTTGCAGCTGACTATTGTGTAAATGCCGACTTGGTTAAACATCGTGTAGGCGAAAAGATTACTACAGTAGGCTGCTTACATGATTCAAAATATGATGGCATGAGTGCTGAACAAGTTTATGACTTGTTATACCAAAATGCTGACAAAATAAGTATGCAAGATCTTATTGATCAATTGCTTGATGATCACTTAGATGGCGATGGCGATGGCGATGGCGATGACGACGGTGATGGCGATAAAGAAGGCAAAGGTCCACGTAGATTGACACAAGCCGAAAAAGACGCTATCCGTGATGAGATTAAAGAAGCTGTGTTAGCCGCAGCGGCTGCAACAGATCAGTCTGGCAATTTACCAGCCGGTGTTCGTCGTATGATTGAAGATATGACTGAGCCAAAGATGAACTGGCGTGAACTATTACGTATGCAACTTGAGTCTACTATCAAGTCGGACTTTACTTGGATGCGCACTGGTCGTAAAGGTTGGGATATGGATGCTGTTATGCCAGGAATGAAATTAGAACCCATGATTGATATTGGCATTGCCATTGATGCATCGGGATCTATTAGCGGTAAAATGCTTAAAGAATTCTTGTCTGAAGTACAAGGTATTATGGACTCGTTTCCTGCATACAAGATTCATATTATTACTTGGGACACAGAAGCTTATAATCCACAACAATATAACAGTGACAACCTTGACACTATTTGTGATTACGAAGTTAAAGGCGGCGGTGGCACTGATGTAGACTGTGTATTCAAATATTTTAGAGATAACGAAATTGAGCCTAAACGTCTGGTAATCTTTACCGACGGATACTTCAGTGGATTCGGTGACGAGAATTACTGTGATACAGTCTGGATTGTTCATAGCAATGACTCATTTGACCCAAGTCATGGCGAGTGGGCTTCATACGACGAATAATAAGTAGTGTGAGTATTACCAAAATGCCCCTTAATTGGGGCATTTTTATTTTCAGCATGTTATAATGTATATTAAATAGTTGTATGGAAAACACAACACAACCTATACAGCCAATTACTGTGGCAGACCTAGATGCTCTTCGTAGCATTATAGATTTAGCAGCTACCCGTGGAGCATTCCAGGGAGCAGAATTATCTCAAGTTGGAGCTGTCTTTGACAAGCTGACAATTTTTCTTAATTCAGTAGTAAAACAGGCGCAAGCCTCGGCTGAGCCACTCAGCGATAATACACAAGGAGTATAAAATGGCACAAATGATTAAACATGTAGGGAAACACGGGGATCGTAAAGTCCTTGTATTATACAGAGAAGTACCAAATGAAGATCACATGTGTTTGGTTATCTATCCTGAGGTATTAAACGCCACATGGCAAGACGCCATTCAGCGTGTGGTAGAAAGCCCGGTTGGCCAGAATGAGAATTGTTTAGCAGACGCCCTGCATCGTTCATTACTTCCTGATGGTCGGCCAATTCTAGAAACTCTTCACAATGAGAGAATGATTAAAAAAATTCGTTGTGCGGATGTTCTCATGACTCCAGGCGGCAATGCTAAAATGCGTCTAGATGAAATGAACAAGATGATTAACGAAATGAATAAAGGCGAAGAAGCTCGCAAGAAGATGGAAGAAAATGAAGCTTCTCGTGGAATGGTTGACCCATCTGTTAAACGTGCTGCTGAAGCTCGTTATAAAGATGAGCAACTTGCCAAGCAGACAGAAGCACAAAATCGTTATCTTGAACCAACAGAAAATCTTATCGCTCCAGTCGATGGTGTATTAAGTGATCGTGCGATTGCTGCTAACATGTTAACCCAGGCTAAACGCATGGAGCTTGAAGCAACAAACATGATTGCCGAAGCTGCTCGTATGAAAAAAGATGCTGAACGCATGGTTCCTGGCGTTAATCCAGCAGAAGCTACATGGACACCACCAGTTCCCGAAGCCCCTAAGCGCCGCGGTCGTCCACCTAAAGCAGAAGCTGCGGTGAGCGATGCAACCAACTGATGATTTGCTGAGTCAGTGGGAAATCATTGTTGAAGAAGTTAATAAAACTGATGTCCCACTTGAGTGTATTAAGAAGATTGTGTTTAAGTTAACTAACGGTAGACAGCGCACAATTAACATACATACACTCACTAAACAAGGGTTAAATATGGATGATCTTGAGCAGCTAGTCGCTAGAACATTTAGTGAACTGGATACCGAGATCAAAGATGTCGAATTTATAGTAGACATTAAAAGCGTAGCGGCGTTAGTACAACCCGAGACAGATAAATTATTAGGAAAACTTTGAAAGTAACATTAGTCTCATCAAGCCAGCCAAGTAAGGAACTAGTAGAGCAGGGCATAATAAATGTCCAAGAACTAGTTGCTTACTGTGCCAGAGTTAGCAATCCTGCTAATCAAAACAATACATATACAAGTGAGAAACTAATACGTTATCTTATTAAGCATCAACACTGGTCACCTCTTGAGATGGTTAGTGCTTGTTTGGAAATTGAAATAACCAGAGATATCGCTAGACAAATATTGCGTCATCGTAGTTTTAGTTTTCAGGAATTTAGTCAACGTTATGCTGTTGCTGATTTAGGCTGGGAGCTAAAAGAACCTAGGTTACAAGATACCAAGAATCGCCAGAATAGCATTGAGTTGGCAGGAGACAATTTAACTGAGCAAAATTTAATAGAGCAGTGGAAATGGAAACAAGAATCAGTCATTGCTTCTGCCCAAAGTTCATATGAATGGGCTATTAAACAAGGTATCGCTAAGGAACAAGCTCGTGCGGTGCTACCAGAAGGACTTACCATGAGTAGATTGTATATGCAAGGTACTTTACGTTCCTGGCTTCATTACATAGAACTCCGGAGTGGGCCAGAGACACAAAAAGAGCATAGGGAAGTGGCAGTATCTTGTGCAAAAGCACTTGAATCAATATTTCCTATGGTGAACGAATTCCTAGTGGCATAATAGTACATACATTTGTAATAGGCGATGTAGAAGATCCTGATATATACGCTGCCAATCCTCTTTGGGAATGGCAAGAAAGTGAAATGGGTAAATGGGTCATGGAACACGCTATAGAAATTCCAGAATGGCATCGTAGAGCCGATCAATATGGGTATGGATATTGCTATACTATTACTGCCAAACTTACAGAGCAAGATCAAATCTTTTGGACATTAAAGTGGAAAGACATTAAATGAATATACTAATTACAGGTGGCATGGGATTTATAGGACACAACGTAGTTATTGTTTTAGAAAAATTGAAACACAATGTTTCTATGGTAGATAATATAACTGATTATGGAATTATACCAAAGCGTGAATTAGATTTCCTAATGTTTAAAAGAATATGCAGAATTAAATCTCCTAATATTACTATTGCAGACATCACAGAACCGTTGGCAGATAAACTGTTTGAAGGCATTGATGTTGTTATACATTTAGCTAGTTTTCCTAGGCAAAAAGTTGTTAACAAAAATCCCGCCGCTGGAAGTAAAGTTATGAGTGAAGGATTATTGAACTTACTTGAACTATCTGTTAAGCATGGTGTAAAAAGATTTGTGTATGCCAGTTCAAGTATGGTATATGGTAATTTTGAGCATAAAAGTACTAAAGAAGATGCCGTGTGTGCGCCTATCGGCCAATATGGCATAATGAAACTAGCAGGCGAATGGTTAGTTCGAGATTACACTAGGCAGTATGGCTTAGCCCATACTATTGTTCGCCCCAGTGCGGTATACGGACCGTATGATGTAGAAGATAGGGTTATCAGTAAGTTTTTTGCCGCTGCTATGCATAATGATAAACTGATAGTTAATGGTGCTGATGAAATACTGGACTTTACGTTTGTCGGTGATACGGCGTTTGGCATAGCACTAGCTGCAACTAGTCCAGGTTCATTAAACCAAACATATAATATATCCCGTGGTAAATCACATACTTTATTAGAAGCCGCTACGCTAATAACTAAAATAGTCGGCAAAGGCACTATTGTAGTTAGAGAACGAGACTCCGCATTTCCAGTAAGGGGAGAACTGAACATACAAAAAGCAAAAACAGACTTTGGATATCACCCCGACGTTAACCTAGCACAAGGATTATTTGAATACCACGAATGGCTTAAGCAAGTAAAATTATAATATGTATTGTGACATATTATTATACCAAAGCTCGGGCCCAGCATCAGTTAAATGATGCAACATAACCCACTGTTGGCAACTTTCGGGTATTAGATCTTTGGCACCACATACGTTATACTTTGAAGATTCCATTATAAACTTGACAGCGCAATTAGTTTTAATTAAATCTGAATATTTGTTGAAGGCAAGAAGATTATGTTCACGACTAATAAATAAACAGTCAAGATTGTTTAGTTTGGCCACATTGAATTGTATGGGCAAGCAATAAGTTGTATTAAGGAACTTATCTCCGCCACTAAACTTAGATAGTCCATGTCTATAATCAGGATGTATCCACATTCTAGTACTACATCTTCCAATACCTTTTGCCCAACGTTCGTTACTAGTCTGCAGCGCACTAAAACATACAATTTTATCATTTATTATAACAACCGGAAATGATAAAAAGTCTCTAGGATCTAGTCCTATATAATTTTCTTTAAGATCGTCGGTTGTGTTAATAAGATATTCTTGATATTGTTCCCAAAGTTTTGTGTCAAAACTTGTAGCGAAATCAACTATTTTCTTCATCGTACTCTATTTAATTAAATACCATATGCCTAAAATAAATTCATTCCTGTACTACATACTCTATCCAATACATGCGGTAGCATGGATAGGTACAATATTATTCTTTATATTTTTTGATTTTACATGGACTAACTTTTGGCAATTACTAATTGGCTGGATCACAATAGAAGGTCTTGGCGTTGCGGTAGGATTACATAGATATGTTAGTCATAAAGCAGTAGAACTGCGACCAGGATTGAAACCTATTTTACTCTGGATCAGTTGTTTATCATTACAAGGTAGCCCATTAGGTTGGGCAGCAGTACATAGAGGCAGTCATCATAGATACAGCGATACTGAAAAAGATGCCCATGCCCCATCTAAAGGCAGGTGGTATGCTTGGCACATGTGGTTACATGACTGGGACAAATACTTTAATCCCAAATATGCAATAGACTTAATTAGAGATCCTATGCACATATGGATAGCTAAGAATTACAACTATATTATTCTTGTAACTTATGTTATAGTAGGGTTGATTAGTTGGGAACTGTTACTATTTGGTTTTATTGTACCAGCAGCACTTAGTTTATACATGGAAAGTAATATTAACGTATTTTGCCACAGTCCTGGGTACGGTTATAGGAATGTTGAAACAAAAGATCAAAGTCGTAATGTACCATTACTAGCATGGATAACATGGGGGCAAGGTTGGCATAATAATCATCATGCAAAAGCAAGCAGCTACGATTTTGGTTCTACGGTAAGCGGGAAGGCAAGCGAATGGGACTTTAGTTTAATCTTCTTACCACTAATTGCTATCAAAGAAAGCAGACAAAAAATTTATAAAGAGCGTAATGACAAACTTCACTCACAATAATCATCTTGTATATAGCATAGGTGGGCGTGATTATGACTATAGAAGAAATTCAATAGAAAAATATTCAGTAAGAGTTGGTGCAATAGATCCAGAACGATATGCCGCCAGCTCATATCTAGACGAATTACATCGTACTGCTCAATTAGTAAGAAATGATCTTGGCAAGGATCTTGTATTATTTTTATCAGGCGGCACCGATAGTGAAATAGTACTACGGAATTTTGTAGCAACAGGATTTAAGCCCCGCTGTGTAACACTTAGATTTAAAAATGACTATAATGCCAGTGATTTAGTAGAGGCAAAGGCAATAGCAGACGAATTAGGAGTTAAACTAGACATTATTGATATAGACATTGAAGATTTTTACTACTCGGGCGAAGCTAAAGACTTTGGTGAACAAATACAATGTACTCAAATAACTTATATTATGGTTTATAGAAGCGTAATGAAACTAGGAGCACCCGCTGTTATGGGAGGTGAAGCATTACTGACTAGGCAAGTAAATTTTAATGACAGTTATTGGTATTATACGTTACGAGAAAATGAAGATGCCAGCGCAATGAGATTCTCACATAAATTTGGAGTGCCGCTAGTCAATGAATGGTTCAGTTACACACCTGAATTGTTGCTATATTGGTTAGAGAATCCATTGGTAAAGGAACTGGTGACTAATCGTTACAACTACAAGCTAAATTCTGCTAGTAGTAAAAATTCAATGTTATCCACGCTATATAAAACTAGATCTAAGTCAAAAACACATGGATTTGAAAAGTTATTAGACTTTAATCAAGAAGTATACAAAGAATTGGGACGAACACAAATCAAACGACTAGAACCTAGCATAGACGGAATATCGTATGATACAGTAATACAACAATTGAAAGGACAGCCATGAAAATTGTAGAATTAAATTTATTATATAGAGAACTTGTTAAGCCATTATTCACAGTAGATGCTTTATATGAAAGATTTGTAGACACTTATCTATCAGGATTAACCAGTTACAAAACACTGGCTATAGAACAAGAAGATGGCAGTATAACATCGTTTATATCATTTTACATGAGCCGTGATGACGCATGTTGGTACATCACTGATATAAAATCAAATGACACCAAGGATGAACTTCGTACATTGATAGACTCGGCAATAGAGCACAATGAAGGCATGGGTAGATTAAAGTTTTACTCACTTATTGATGCAGAAGATATTGGGTTGGTAGACATTGTGTTTAATTTAAGATACAATTATGTCGATGAATGTATTGTTCCAGCTAAAACAAGATGTTTATATAATAACTATTGGCAAATACTATATAATCGCATGTTACCAGAAAAAGATACTATAGTACGTTGTTCATTTCTAAAACAAAAACACAGACGATTAGTGCCAATTGGCGGGAATATATGAACAGCTTAGTTAGTCCATTCAAACTATTTGGCAGTGATCTAAACTATGTTAAAATATCGGCAAATCAAGAACTAGGATCTGAATTAAGAAATTATTTTTCTGATCCAGTAAATGATGACTTATGGAAACTTAGTACGCATAGACAAACTACAACTCAAGCATTGAGATTTACGCAATCCATACATTTGCGCTTTTTAAAAGATCTGCCAACCGGCATTACCACTATAGAATCCAATCAGTGGATGGAAATTGATGAAAAACCTTTGGCAAATGAAGATATCTTTAAAAAAACTATAAGTTGGATTGAACAGACACTATTGAATACTGGCGCTGATAAAGTTGAACTTGGTAGAATTTTTGTCAGTAAATTGGCAGCTAACTCTGTTATTGACTCGCATGTAGATAGAGGAAAATATTTTAATTACTATGATCGATTTCACTTTACTGTTACTGCAGCTACAAAAAATATCTTTATGATTAGAGATGAAGAATGTATATTAGAAAGTGACTCGTTGTACTGGGTCAATAATCATGTTCCGCACTGGTTAGAAAATCGCAGCAACGAAGATCGAATAAATTTTATTATAGACGCAAGATTATCATGAAAATAACTGATATACATAGCAATTGGGGCTCAATAATACAATTAGAGTCTTCAACAGAGTTCTTTCTATATAGCACTGACTATTGGCGTGATTTAATATATAAGCGTGGATTGATATTCTTTAAACAAGTTAAATTTACTAATGCAGAGTACGCAGAGTTTAGCCTGCACTTTGGATCACCTTGGTCTTCAGATGATTATACTTACTCACGAGAGAATGTTGAATCTGTTGATACTAAGCATGGCGAAATGACATTAAGTCCAATCACTAATACAGCGAAAAGATTAGGCATGAGTGATATGCCTTGGCATGCTGATATACCTAATAGAACATACAAGCCTTTTCCGTTTAGAAGTCTTTGGATTGTATCAAATCCCAATCCGGCTGAGTCAGGAAAAACATCTTGGCTAAATCTTGAACAAGCAATAGACTATCTTACTCCTGAGATGAAAGAATTGTTGCCCCATGTAAAAATCATACAACAAAGCTGGTATAATCCTGGTACTGATGTTAAGGAATTTGATCTATTAAAAACTCATCCTATAACTGGAAAACAATCTCTACGATTAAACTACCATAACTGGGAAAAGAATACAGAAGCATGGATTAGTGGAGTAAAAATTGATGGTGTATTACAAGCAGACTGCATATTGGTACGGAAATGGCTGAATTACCTAGAAAAAATACCTGAATTGATATATACTCATATTTGGGATATATATGACATATCAATTTATGATAACTGGCCGTTTGTACACAATAGAACCGAATTAAAATTCAATAGTGATACTGAAATAAGAAAATTTTACAGAATCAACATAGATCATCTTACTAGTCATGATTGGCAGCAACATACAACGAAATATTTTTAGACTATTATATATGTAGTTAAATACTAACCTATGCTAAACATCTATATCGTACCCACAGAAGAAGTTACTAAAATTGAATGGAAAGATGATTTTGTTGATTATGATCAGCAACTATCTCAACTAGGCAATGGACATGACGAATTCTTAGTTGTCAATCCAGAATTTGAAGGATATATATTACATAAAACTATAGAAAGAATACCCACTACACCAGGAATTAAATGTGTGGTGTGGAAATTTCACGGTAAATGGGTAGCAAAATACTTCCATAAGACATGGACTCCTGAGATGGACTATTGGCCGGTTAACATAAACATATTATGGGAAAGAAATCCAGACATTCCAGAAGCAATACCTTTTTTAAACGATCCATCAAAGCTACCTATACAAGATTTATTTGATTTACCGTATCAAATGATATGGTACTTAGATCCACAATATAATCCTACTGACGATAAAGTTTGGGTTATGAAATGCTCGTTGAAAAACTTCCCAGTCGTAGGGACAAAGGACATGGGTTATATTAGTCCAAAAGTTAGAATAAAATATAATCCTGATATTCCTAAAATAAATTTTGATTTTAGATTTTTAATTCCATGGTATGAGCTAAAATATGAGCATGTATGGTACTTAGATCCGCAATATAATTCTACTAACGATAAAATCTGGGTTATGAGGTGTTCATTAAAAGACTGCCCAGTCACAGGAACAAAGGACATGGGTTATATTAGTCCAAAAGTTAGAATAAAATATAATCCTGATATTCCCAAGATAGATTTTGATTTTAGCTTTTTAATTCCATTGTATGAGCTAAAATATGAGCATGTATGGTACTTAGATGAACGTTTTAATCCCACAGAAGATAAAATTTGGGCAATAAAACTGAAACTAATGAACGGCATGCCTAAGCAGTCAAAGGACATGGGATATGTTAGTCCTACAATAATTTATAATCCTGAATTACCAGTACTTGATTACACTATAGATGATCATATTCCTTATTATGATTTAGCATATGAGCACGTATGGACAGTTGATGAAAGATTAGTCAACAGTTACGAAGAAGTATGGGCGGCAAAAATTGTACCACATGAATCAGAAGGTGTTAAAGTAGTTGGAAATATCAAATGTAATCTACCTGAACAATTAGATGTAGTGTTTATTAGCTATAATGAACCCAATGCAGAAGCTAATTGGCAAAAGGTATTAGCAAAAGCTCCTAATGCCAAGAGAGTTAATGGTGTAAAGGGTATTGTAGCTGCACACAAACAAGCGGCATCTATAGTAACCACTGATATGTTTTATGTAGTTGACGGTGATGCT
>Ga0136642_1000690_pt1 | contig 16280 bp, 21 predicted proteins | sample LowCatLa1302831Y_FD_115313 | JGI IMG/M metagenome (GOLD analysis project Ga0136642, IMG submission 115313) | Freshwater microbial communities from Lower Cathedral Lake, Yosemite National Park, California, USA - 13028-31Y | ecosystem: Environmental > Aquatic > Freshwater > Lake ... | reverse complement strand
GTCCTGACTCTATTCTAACGAAGCTTTAGCTTCGTTAGAATATAAGTCCCAGGACCTAACTGGTGATAAACTCTGCAATAAAGAAGCTCAAAGAGCTTCTTTATTTCTGAGTATCACCGGTAGTAAACCGAAACCTAGACCTTATGGGCATCCTTCCAAAGAGAATGCATATCATTAAATCCATTAGTATCTCGCATGATCCACTTAACTTCCCTACGAAGTTCAGCATTGCAATCTGCAACATCTTCATCGTGTAGAGTAAGAAGAATCCAATACTTGCATGTAAGCTTCCTCCACTCCATAATATGAGGATGAGTAGTATGGCATACACTCGCCCAATCATATACCTTCATATAAAAAGAAACATCTGAAACTTTTTTCGATATCCAACGTGATTCGATAAAATCCGCTACATATGTTTGTGATAGATAATCATCTTTATCTGAAAAGAACGCCTTGATGGAATGAACTTTTAGAGATAATGAAAACGTTTCTAAAAAAGACTTCAAACAGAATCGGCTTTGAAAGAAAGCTTCCCAGATCCAGTTGGTTATTCCATGAGCTCGAAGCTGTTTGTGCACAGAAAAGAGTTGGCCATATGTAAAAGTCTGATTTGTAAACAGATTTCTAGGATACAACGGTTTGGGAAAGAATTCCTCATTCAGGGTGAGGCGAGAGACCGCATCCTTGAGCAGTGTGCTGGCCTCGAATACATACTTTGTGCGGAGATCAGGAGAATATACCACAACCTTCTTCTTCGGTACCTCCATCGTCGAAATATCCTCTTCATTCATCTGCTTCGCCTTCTTCAACTTCCAAAGGAGCACGAGACGTTTCATGGAAAACCGAATGGCCTGATTCTTCATGAAAATAGACTCAAGCTGTGCAAAATCACCCTCTTTTGAGAAAGAACGAAGAAATGCACGTCGAAGAGTACCCTCATGATGAGAAATAAGCTCCCTGTTCACGCGCTCCACCTTTTCATCTAGAGGATCGTGTGGCGAATCGAGGATAGAGGCGACAACATACGGGGAGGGGAGAAGAAGCCATGTGCGGCCAGGGTGGAAACGGGCAGTAAAGACAACATTTGTATGGATATGGAACTCACGATTCTTTATCTTTTCCTTACGTTTCCGCTCATCTGCAAGTTTCTTCTGTTCCTCCTTTGTCCATGGGCGACCGATATGGAACATCTAGATAAAAAGAGAGGAGGAACTTTAAACTATTTCAAACACAGTACAGATCTTCTTCTCGGGATCATATCGTCCCATACACTTCAGATCACCTTTTCTCCGAAGACAGTGATCCGAATCTACCCAGTAGGTTTCGCCCGTGTACTCATCCTTTATAATCTTAAGATGGGTGATACCAAAGGTCGGGGGTGGCTCTTTTTCAACGTGGAGATGGGCGGGACACCACGTACCCTTTCCAAGAAGAATCGGCTGGCCACAGTGTGTAAGAACAGACTGATTCTCTGTTGATCGTACTAGCGCTTTACATCTCATCTCTGCAAGATCTACAAGTGTATGAGCCTCTTCCTCAAAGAGATACGCGCCTACGGTTCCTTGCAGCGCCTTCAAGAGAGGTTGCTCAGGTTGTCGAAGTGTTGCCGCAATATCTTTTGCGAGTCGTTTTACTTCTGTGGCAAGAGACGCTTGCAGCGTGTCCCAATAGATACGCGGGATAGGTAAAAGGACGGATTCCATGGATGCGTCTAAATGAGACGCCGGACAAACTTCAAATTTAGTAGCATGACTCAGTTAGCAACATGGGGTCCACTCTTCTGGAGAGTTCTTCATACAATTGCCGAACAGGTCGGAAAAAACAAACCCCCCTTCATGCAAGCGGATGAAGTCGGTCGCTGGATTGTTTTTATGAAAACAGTCGGCGGATCTCTACCCTGCGCCGTATGCCGTGAACATTACCAAGCCGCATTGAAGAAGTATCCTCTCGGTGATCTCGCTACCTTACGAGGCCCTACCTTTCGTACGGCTGCAAAGCGCTGGGTCTGGGGACTTCATGAAGATGTGAATGGTCGCAAGAATCTTGTGGGGATTACGTATGAAGATCTTGAAGAAAAATACAAGTACACTCGTGATTTTTCTGCAACAGTTGAAGCTCTTATAAAAGAGTTAAAAGAGGGTGTGTCTGCGGGACAAGTCCGCGCTGATCTCACATGGGACTTCCGCAGACAACTTCTCTATATCCGGAAACTCACAGATAGTGTCTAAGATGGGACACATGCCATAATAGGTGGGGTTGTAGAGGATGCGGGTAAAATGGCGCTCGTGATCCCAAAGATGTCTCCATCGCGCGCCCCTGTGCTGACTGCCAGATAATACCAGCCAACTCCGAGGGGAACAAAGGCGAGGGCCGCTACCAGGATTCCTGGAACGGTTTCGCACCCCGTTAGAGAATAGCGGAGAATAGGGAAAAGGATTGAGAGTGTCATGCCCACAATGAGCGCAGCAACTGCGCGCGCCTTTCGGTTCGCAACTAATTCAGCGTTGGCACCTTCCAGAGGGTGTTTTTTTGAAAGATACATTGCATTCTGGATAAAATAGGAGATGAAGAAGAAGAAATTTGCCATCCAGAAACTGGGGCACACATTTATGATGTTATTATTATCAAAAGGTATCCAGGACATGCCAGGAATGAGTGTACAGACATCGGATTTATTTACACTTGACCACGATTTAGGTAGGAAAATACTCGTTGCGAGATTGAGAAGGCTTACAAGAACAGGGACAGCCGTGATGTGACCAAGGAAGAGGATTATGAGCCCCACATTTCCCAGGGCCACTGACATGAATCCTAGAAAAAGGATAATCATGAGTGGAAGAGACATAAAGGAATGAAGAACAGTTTGTCTTATTGTTTCTACAACCGATGTCGGCATCTCTATTGGTTATGCTTAAAATTAATACCTATTTTTATTGCATATGTAAAGTGTTTCCCCTGTGACTGCACGATTGCGTAAGAGAGGGATCCCTAAGAGATTTACACTCTCTGGACCTAGGAGAGAATAGTTCTGGTAAGCGAGTAAACATCCAATTAGAATGCCAAGTGGCATTGTAACGATAAGGACGAAAGGATTATCGCAGTTATAGGAGTACCTGTAGATCGTAAAAAGGAAGAGAATTAGGAGAGACCCGAAGATAGAAATATCGAAGCGGGCTGAGTACTCGGGGCCAAGGGCATTCAACTCATTTTTCTCAGAGGAAATTGCACTGTAAATATAACCAATCGCTGTCGCCACAATATAAATAGGGGTAGAAGGAAATGCTGTATCTGCCTTTGTCATACCAAACATCGAAAGATCTGAAAGGCTGCTCGCGGATAGGCCAGTACGACATGCAGGGCTATACGACGCGGGCGTTTTCTTTACAAATGAAAAAGAAGACGAGGCGGCAACATTCTTTACTAGATAAAAGAGACCAATTGATTCAAGAAGAGTCCCGAATAAAACGGCAAACGGGAAGGAAAGTGTGATGAATGCCAGGAAACCGGATACAATCACAATGCTATCGGGGAATAGCCTGGCACTTTCTTGTAAGACTGCTTCCATTCGCTCTGCCTTAAGGATTGAAACGAATTTACCTAGTGAGATGGGGATACCGTCGTATTTTAAAAGACTTGCAGACAGCGTGAAAGGGATCTTAGTTCGCGAGATTAGTGAGGTAAAGGCACTTCTTCTCGACTTCAACTGTATTGTTTACAACTGTATTCGGGATCCGGCCTTACCGGCATACTGTGAGGAGAAAAAAGCAGAGTGGGAGAAGCTTGTTCAAGAAGAAGTCTGCAAGTATATCGTGGAGATTTGGCAGAGCTGTGGAAAACCTGCGAGTGTATTAATTGCAGTGGACGGAGTCGTCCCAATGGCAAAGATTCGCCAGCAGAGAATGCGCCGATTCAAGTCACTCTGGTGGGCGGGAAAGGAGTGTGAAATGGGAGTCCGAAAGGTGCAGGATGCGAGGTGGGACACAAATGCAATTACACCCGGGACAGCCTTTATGGAGACACTCTCGGCTCGCCTACATACTCTTGCAAAGGCCCGGGGATGGACGGTGAGTGATTCGAATGAACCCGGTGAAGGGGAGCACAAGGTGATGGCGTGGATTCGGGCGCGGGGGGGTGCTACGGTTGTCTATGGCCTCGATGCAGATCTCATTCTTCTTTCAATGCTGCACCGCTGTGATATGGATGAGAGCCTGTATTTAATGAGAGAAAAGGCGGAATTCTATGATTCGGGGGCATCCTGCAAATTCATGTATCTCTCGATTGATTCGCTTCTTGATGCCCTGTTTGTAAAAGAGGATCGGAAACGGCATGTTCTCGACTATATTGCTGGGATGAGTTTCCTCGGAAATGATTTCCTACCACACGGTATTTCCTTTAAAATAAAGGAGGGCGGGCATGAGAGACTTCTTTCAATACTGGGCCTGCTCCATGGAGAGGGTAAGTGGTTGGTCGATGAAAAGGGTGTACTTATAGACGAGTCTTTTACCTGGATTGTTGGCCAGTTGGCTTTCACCGAAGAAGAGGATATTCGCCATGCGATGAAGAAGAAGCGTGTGCAGAAACAGGGGCCACCACGCTCTGAGTCGGAGAAGGCCATGCTCCCCGTACAGAATCTGCCACACGATTGGTTTGTAGAGAAGTGCCTGGGGACTGAAGTTCAATTCATAGATGGATGGAGAGATGTCTATCGGAAGTGGACTCCGGCTTCTGCTGCCTCTTACTACCGATACGGGCACCAGTGGATTCTAGACTATTACATGGGGCGATCCGTAAATACAAACTGGTATTTCCCCTGGCATCTCCCGCCCCTGATGTCCGATATCTTGGTAAACACAGAGGGAATGCCTACGCTGGCAACGGACGCGCCGCCTCGGCCTCAAGAACAGCTGGCCCTTGTCCTTCCAATAGAATCATGGCATCTTATACGCGACCGTGCCTTACGGGAGCTGCCCGCTCGTTTACCGCAGATGTGGCCGTCTCGGTTTGGATTCTTTTCGGCGGGGAAACGATGGATGTGGGAATGTGAGGCGGATGTTCCTATCTTTACACCCGGTCGCTTACGGATGGCTTTGCCTTTGAAGGTGGCTTTAACCTCTTCTACCAAGCTTCAATAGCAAGATGGGAAACATTGTCTCTCAGGACGTTCTACGAACAATAGATCCTTCCCATATGAGGATTTATTCCAATCTGATTCAGATTCGCGACCCACAGAAAAGGGTACAGATGATCCAGACACTTCTAGCCGCACCCGAGTACGTGAATTCTTTTCGTCGCTGTGGAATCTATTCTCATATGCTGATGTATATCGCAAATGTTCAAAAGGGGGCGCGCGGTGGCTTACTACCCGGAGAGCCGCAGCAGCCTCCGTTGCAAATGCAGCCTCCGTTGCAAATGCAACCTCAGTTGCAAATGCAACCTCAGTTGCAAATGCAACCTCAGTTGCAAATGCAACCTCAGTTGCAAATGCAACAGCAGCAACAGCAGCAAATGCAACAGCAACAGCAGCTCGTAACGAAACAAGTCCCCCAGAAATCAGCCTACGATCGTCTCGTAAAGCCAAAGGGACAAGAGAAAGCGATCAGTTATTTTCAGGGATGTCTCGAAGTGCTCGGCCTCGAAGAAGAAGTTGCTATGACGGAGGAAAGCCTCAAACTCGCATATAAGAAGGCTGCCGTAAAGGCTCACCCAGATAAACGTGGAGGATCCGAAGAAAAGTTCGAAATCGTAACCCGCGCCTACGCTTATCTCTCTGAGATTCTCACTCGTGTGAATGGTGGGCGCAAGAAGGAATCCAAAGTGGAAGCCCCCGCTGCCCTCCAGGAAACCCGTACAAATGAATCACAGGCCTGGCAGCAAGCGGAACCCGTTCGCCTTAATCCTAAGAAGCTCGACATGAATGCTTTCAATACGATGTATGAACAGACCCGTATACCCGACCCCGACGATGACGGGTACGGAGATTGGTTAAAGAATGAAGTCGATACCCCGAAAGGTCCCGCATTCAGTGGAAAATTCAATCGCGACGTCTTTAATAAGATGTTTGAGTCTGCACAGCAGAAGCAGCAGGAGAATCAACTGATGAAGGTTCCCCAAGCGATGACCCTGGCTCCAATGTCGGGTGTTGAGTTAGGCCGTACTGCTGCAGATACCTATACCGCCCCCGCAAATGCAAACCTTAAATACACAGACCTGAAGCAGGCCTATACGACAGAGAATGTTCTTACAAATCAGGTCTCAAATGTGAGAATTGATCTTCGTGATATAAAAGAATACCGGGCAACACGGGAGAGGGCGCCCGATCCTCTAAATAATGAGGAACTTGCCAATCTTGCCAAGGCCGAAGATGAGGCAGCGAAGCGTGAAAAGAATCGGCAGATCCGTGCTGCACAGGATGATAGTGTTGCAGAACAATATTTCCAGAGGATGAAGCGCCTTGTGATCACCAGTGATCCTGGGAAATAAATCAATACAACGAATAGTATGGACGCGGGTTTAATAGTTACAATTGTACTTGTTTCTGTTTTAGCAATAGGATTCGCAAGTTATTCTACAGATTCTGTTATTGGAGAGAATTCTTTCAAGAATAAGAATTTTCTCAAGCTCGGGATGGAGCTCCCCGTGATATGGATTTATATTGATACAAGCGACGTGAATAGTCGCTACTGGGCCGACTTCGGTAATCGCAGCAGTCGCGCTATCAATATTCCCTTCTTGAATCTGTGCTACGAGAGCCTAGTGAAGGTAAACAGTAAAAAGTATCGTGTAGAGGTGATAGGTGGCGTAGCAGACCTTGCGATCCGCCTCGGCGGGTGGGATGCTCTTCCTACGCCTCTTCAGAGCTCGCTTGCGCCGGTCGGTGAGGCGGAGCTCAACTGGATCCGTGCGGCTGTGCTGAAGAAGTTCGGCGGCCTCTGGGCGAATCCTTCGATGGTCGCCATGAAGGCGTTCCCCACGCTTCCCTCCGACAAGGTGGCCTTTTTTGGCTCCGATGACAATGAGACCTATAGTGGTCCTCTTGGAACCGCGGCCCCGTCTCTCCGCCTTCTCTGGTCTCCCAAACCCGAGCACCCACTCTTTGTGGAGTGGGAGGAGACTACGTGGAAACGCGTAGAGGATCAGGTGGGTGGCCGGCAATTCCGCAAAGATGGAACGTCCGATGCGCTTCTCCTCGGACGTAAGTACAAGGAGGAGGTTACGTATTTTCCCAGCGTCGAGTTAAGCCGCAAGCCAAATGGAAAGAGAATTCAGCTGGCCGACCTTCTTATGTCGGGGCAGGAGGGTAATCTCCCAATTGTTCTCACAGAAGATACAGAGGTTGTACCTGTTCCTTATGAAGAGCTCTTGGTTAGCAGAGAGTATGGATGGTTTCTTCGTATGAGCGAAGAGCAGATTCTTGCAAGTGATCTTACAGTATCTGCACTTTTACGCAGTACGCGGGCCGCCGTCCAACGAACATTTTAAAATGTTCTTTGGTCTAAACTTTTAGGCCAATTTAGCGTCTACGAGTCGACTTAGATTTCTTAGCTTTTCTCTTTTTTGTATATCCTCCCACGCGACCGGTCAGGCCTCTCCGCTGCGCCTCTTCTTGGCGCTTCTTGAACGCCTCTTCATCTTCCTCTGTATTAATATATTTAGGATTCGTAGTTTCCTCAATTGGCATATTTCCACCTAGAATTACATTAATTAAGTCAATAAGTTCACCTACTTTTTTTGGCTTTGTAGCATTTATTAATTGATGTTTTTCATTTATATAAGTATATGCAACATAAAAGATTGCAGATGGTATCGCAATAGCTGCTGAAATACCACTAGCATTAATTGCGATAGGAGGGGCAACTATAATAGAGCTAGCTAGAACACTTAATAAAACCTGATATAAATGATTATCCTCAAATGCCCTCGCAGTTGAAGAGCGCTGATTAACTGTATTAATACGCCTTGTAAAGATTGGGACATTATCTTTACCCATTATAAATTTTTCGTTTAAAATATCTATAAGTATGCTTCTTAATACTATTAACTTTTTAATAATTTCTTTAGAACGCTCACGGGACATTTCAGGATTAAGAAGGTCTTTTTGAATTTGCCGTAAATTAAGTATATCTTTCATTATACCTCCACTACTGCCACTATAAAACCTTCCTTGATCTGCGATACGTTTCCGGAGAGCTCGTTCTTTAATAGAATTCATAGAGTATATTCTTGACGATCTGTTTAATCCACGATTATTACTATCATTATTACTGTTTGACAGTGGGTGCCCAAAAAAAGAAAACATTTCTACTAGAACAATAGAAAAAACGCATTTACATAAACTCAACGGTTAGATCTGTACCGCTCAAATCGGTATGTGATTCCACTGGCTGAATCTGATACAGGGTTGTTTTCTGCGACTTATACATCCTTTCCTGCGTATTTAGCTGATATCCCAATGGCTGAAGAATATGACGAAGAATCGTTATTATTCTTGATCTATCCATATCAGTTAAAAACCTCTTTGCTTTACAAGGCAGATAATATGGCTCAAGTAAGGGCAGCCACTCATCGAGTGTGTCGATACAGAGTTCCTCTTTTGTAAACCACCGAAGGTCGTGAAGACCAAGTAAATGAAGATGATGTAACACTTCATTTACAAGTTCCTTCGGCGGAGGCTTTCGGAACAGTCGTTTACTTACCATTTACTCCCTTCTATGGTTCGGGGAAAAGTAAACGAAGAATATCAAACGAGTGCGTTTTCCCCTGTGCGTACAGTATCCATCCACGAAGAATCAGCTCATGAATGGCTTGACTTTTACTTGCACTCATCACACCCATTTGTCGGAGAGTTACATTCATCTCATTTAAGAAATCCTCATAACTGATTCCTGTTGACCAAATCTTAAAAAATATTGTCATACAGTCCTCGTGTTTATCTGCTAAAAAGCTGCGGAGAAGCTGTCGGCAGAGCGAGAAACTGGGAGACCCAAACAGGGACAAAATAGTATCTGTTGTAATAGAGGTTTCATTTTTTTGCGATGCGGAAAGAATAACAATAATTCTCTTTATTTCCGTTGGAGTTTGAGATAGCGTAAGAAGAAGGCTAATGCTTTCTGGGGAAAATTTTAGAGGGATAGGCACCTTAGATGAAAAGTGATGAAGAAGTTGCATAGGGTTAAGTGTATCCATTTCAATATGGAGGCATCGCGAACGGAGAGGAGTTATTAAATCGGATGAATGGCGACTGCAGAAAATGAATCGTGTGATATGGTCGTGCGTTTCCATAGGTCTCCGCAGAGCTTGCTGGGAAATAATTGGAAGGCTATCTGCATCGTCGCAGAGAATCCAGCGATAGATTCCAGGGATCTTAGGAGCATGCCGTACAAACTCTGCAACCGACTGGCGAACACAATGGATTCCTCGATCTTGGTCTGAAGATAGATTTAGAATCCAATCTTGTCCCGGGTTTTCTATTGAATATTGTTTATAATAGGCTCGTAGAAAATCATTCATGATAGTGGTCTTGCCGCCACCGTACCCTGCCGAAAAAAAGAGATGAGGAGGATCTTTCAGAATTTCATTAAGAATTATAAGATTTTCCTCTTGTCCAATGAGTTCTGTCTCAACACTCATTGGAACCGTCTCCATAAAGAGAGTACTTCATGCTTAGATGCCTAAACCCTCTAGACAATGTGTTTTGTAGAATATGTCCTCAGATCTCTATGCAGACCTTGAACTCCAGCGAGGTGCATCGGTAGAGGATGCGCGTCGGTCTTACTTGAAACTTTCTCGCAAGTACCATCCCGATAAAGGGGGATCAGAGGACAAGTTCAAGGGTATACAGCGCGCATACGAGGTGCTGGGGGATGAAAAGAAGAAGGGATTTTATGATTCGACAGGAATGATTGAAGGAGAGAATGGACAGGGGGGGCAGGGGGGACAGGGATTTGGATCAGGATTTCCATTTGATTTGGGAAGTATCTTTGGAATGTTTGGCCAGGGAGGTATGCCTGGAGGTATGCCAGGAGGTCCTCGTGTTCGGAGAGCAAAGGCCCCACCGAAGGTTCATGAAGTTCCCTTTCGCCTAGAGGACTTCTATAAGGGACGCTCTATCAATCTGCAGTTTGAGAGGCAGACCTTTTGCGATGGGTGTAAAGGGCAGGGATGCTTGAATTTTGCACAATGTAATGGATGCAATGGTCGTGGATTTGTTGAACATTTAATGATGATTGCCCCAGGAATGCAAGCGGTTACGCGTGCACCGTGTGCACAGTGCAATGGAGAGGGACGAGCACCCGGGACCCCTTGCTCTGCATGTTCTGGGCGCAAATTTACAACGGAGGAAAAGACACTTGAGGTAAAAATCCGGCCAGGTATGAAGCCTGGTGAGGTACTTATCTTTGAGAGGGAGTGCAGCGATCACCACGATTTCGTTGAGCGTGGAGATGTGCATATCATTCTCCAGGAGGCCGATGAGTCCAGTAGTTTGCGGAGGGATGGGGCTACGCTTCATACGACGATTACCTTGTCTTTGATGGAGAGCCTTCTGGGAAAGACGATTGAGATCAAGGATCATCCTGGATATCCCGAGGGTCTCTCGATTGAGGTCCCACCGGGATTTACGAATGCGTCTGTGTTTCTCGTAGAAGGAAAGGGAATGCCCTTTCGGGGGCAACCGGGGTTTGGCCAGCTGTCCATTCATATCAAGGTTACGGTATCGGATCTTGAGAAGGAAAAACTTCGTTCTCAAAGCGCGATTTTGAAGAGTTTGTTTACGTCGGCTTGAACGTGTTCGGGTTCGCTACCCGGGCCCACTCATCCGACTGCGTACCGAGGGCCACCTTCTGCATGTCGGCGGGGAGGAGCGTGGTCGGGGAAGAGACCTCCTGCGCGGAGTCGCCGAAGGCACCGCCTTGCTGGCGGCGCGTAGACTTGCGTCCCTTACGACTAGCCTTGCGTCCCTTACGACTAGCCTTGCGTCCCTTGCGTCCCTTACGACTAGCCTTACGCTTAGTGGAGCGACTAGCCTTACGCTTAGCGGAGCGATTCTTGCGTCTACGACCACCATCCTGCATCCCCTTGATCTCGGACGTCGAGGCATCCAGGGAATCAAGGCCCGCTGATGAACGCAGACCACCCTCAAGGAGTCCCTGATCACCCACCGGGGCCTGGCCACCCTGCTGCCTAAAGGCATTTCCCTGGGCATTCGCCATAGAGGGTACCTCAACATTTGTAAGCTCAGCCATACCTCCATGCTGTCTGCGCGAACGCGTATTTCTTCTGCTTACCATTCTTTCTATAATAGAGCGAGGATTTATTTCATATGGTATAAATAGAATGGAACCCTCATGGACCAAGGATATCCAGAAGCGGCCGATCTGTGATTTCTTCTACTTTCTCTTTGTGCTTCGTATAACTCTGGCGGTTACCGTACTCATTACGCTGATAATGACATTTGCATATATGAAGAAAATGCCCCCGGGAGTATCGGCAATAATGATACCGTTTCAACTCGGAGTGATGGTAATCGCAGTGATCGAGGCACTGTTTCTGTATTTGCTCTGCGAAAGAACTCTTCCCACCAAATAGAATGAAGAGATATCACTTTCTTATTTGGGCCCTTGCGGCAATCGCAATAGTATTAACCGCGGTTGGCGGCATGATTAACATGACGCAAAAACAAAGGACTCCTCTTCTTTTTGAAGTTACAAGCCAGCATGCATGGAATGATGGCCTGTTCTTAATGTTACTCGCTATCCTACTCGCGATTATGTATCGTTAGTTTACTCACCAGCACCGATGTTACTCAACAGTGCCGCCCCGCAGCGCCGGCGACTTAATGCGTCTCTTTTGCATCTTTCCAGATACAATATAGATGCTATTCTCCGTGATCACGATAAACTCCTCGTGAACCTTGTAGATCTTCTGAATTAGGCTCGTGAACTCATCACCACTCTTCACAAGCATCTTCTCATTCGTATCACTGTCCTCTCCAAGAAAGGCCTTGTTCGTAACCGTATCGACATAATAGTCGAGCAGTATGGGCTTATCCTGCTGAATCGCAAGCTTCGCCGCCTGTAAAAGGGTCTGCGCACTCGGTAACGGGTCCTGGGAAGTAGAGGGAGCGGCCATGTCAAAGTCTGTCCTATTCCGGGAAAGAGCAAATATCAATTTTACGCAGGGGCCAAAGGCTTGAGAACCTCGCCCGCATGCCGCCGTAGGATCACGTTGATGAAGTCGTACGCCTCATCCAGCTGCCGCCGATTCCGTGCACCCGTAATGATAATACTCCCCGTCTGAAATACCGAGATCGTAACACGTTTGCAATTACCAATCGACTTTCCATCGCCCTGCCCCGTACAGGGCTTCGGGCAATCGCAAATACCGTCCTTCGTAGACTCCTCGTTGTAGTAGTACTTCGTGTTCACGCCCTGGTAAATAGTCGTCTCCAGTGTGCTAAATAGACGGTACCTCGATGTAAGAAGACGATGGAGATCGTCGCGCTTTACCATCGTGTTCATCTTATAGTCGCTATTCAACAACTGAATAGCAAACTTCGTTATCTTTAAAGGCTCCTTTGAAATAGGCTCCTCAAGTGTCTGGACAAGCGCCATAAACCACTCAATTGTTGCCCGACTAAACTCCTCGCTCGTAACACCTGTCATCTGAAACCCACCGTTCTCAAAGAGCTTCATATTCACCTCTTTCAGACCTCCACCGTCCTCCCTCTTCTTCCTTATCACTAGTGTTGACTGATTAAAGAAGGTCTTGTCTGAAACACGTCGCTTCGTAAGGATGTCCTTGGAGGAATACCCAATTGCATTCTCCCTGTGTTCCATCTTCAAGATTCCCTCATCTGGATACCCAATCGGCAGTAGACGAGATGGAAGCTGATCAAAGAGAGATTTGAGGTTAAGTGCGGTTCCCAAATGTCCAGTTGTTACAAGAGTCGAAATGCGTAAAGGAGAGAATGTAACATCCATTTTAGCCTACATACTTTCCTTAAATCGGGGCGCTTCAAGTTTATGATGGACCTGTTCCAAAAACCAGTCTGTTAATAAACCAATCTTTTCTTCTGCTGGGCAGAGACGAAGAAAGTCTGGATCCGTTATCCGAAGAAGATCTCTGATGTTTTTATCATTTATAAATGAAAGCTCTTTTCCTATGAAAAGAAGAAACATAGCGAGTTCAGGGTAAATCCATGTCTTCAGAGTTTCTTGTAGGATACTCTGCACTTTAGAAGAAGGACTTGTGAATAGAAGCGTCCAGAGGCGAGCGCATTCATTTTTCCTCTCAGGGTGCAAGAGGAAGAAACGGATATCTCCTCTGCGAAATGCTATATCAATGCCCGAAGCAGGTGTCTCCGCGTGGTTTGAAATCTGTTCGATACGCTTCTTAAATTCAGACGTATGGGGGGATTCTAACTGAATTACGAGGAATTTATGTACAATTGAAGAATGAATACGCGATATCGAATTACAGAGGAAGATGAGAAGAACCTCTTTTGGATCTTTGTCTAGAAGAGGTCGAAGGGCAACCTGTGCCTGATCTGTGAGAGTTTCCGCTTCATCAAAAATAATGATCTTGGGGGCCGAAGACGATGTTTTCTGAAGAATAGAGTGTAGAGAGGAACGCACAAAGGGATATACGCGGCTCCGTACTGCATCAAGGCCACGTTCATCACTGCTATTGAGAAAAAGGGCGCGGCCGAAAAAAGAGGAAAATGCACCTTGGCCGTGCAAAAACTCTACAAAATATCTAGCAGATGTTGTTTTTCCAGACCCAGGAGGGCCAACAAGAAGCATATGAGAAAGAGCGGGTGGATTATTTATCATAAGTTTAAAAAGGGAATCTACCCTTGGAGGAAGTCCATAAGGATTCTCCATTCTATAGATGAAAGATGTGAATAGGTTTAGACCCGGAGCTAAACTACCTAAACTCCGCAGCGCGGGGTTTACTTAGAAATGTCATCACCACGTGGTCGCGCGAAGAAAATAGCCACAGAAACACAGCCGGCCCCGGTGAAAGTAAAGAAGGCGAAGAAGCCGCTCAGTATCGTCGCAGTTGTAACGCCCACTGGTATTGAGGGAACCTTTGCGCCAGAGCCTCGGCGCCCCCTGATTGCTCATCTACAGATTAAGAGTAGTGAGGTGAAGTTTCATGATACGCCTATACGGTATGATCCAAATCCTCCTTCTCAGCCCGAACCATATGATGCTCATGCAGACAACTTTTTCACAGAGGCGCAAGAAACACTCGATGAACGTGGAGAAGAAGAAAAGAAGGAGGTTGCGTCTACTCTGGAATTTGAAGTGAGCGCGGCGCCCCCTGTAGACAAGGAGGTTCGTCCTCTTCAGCTCTTCACTCGCTCTAGTCTCATGGTCCAGTACTCTGAATCTGCAAAGACAAAGAAGATTCCCGAATCCACCGAGGTGTCGTGTTTCTGGTGCACTCACCGGTTTAATTGCCAGCCGTGTATCATCCCCGAGAGAGAAGAGAAGGGTGTCTATCGTGTCTATGGCAACTTCTGCTGTCCTTCCTGTGCAATGAGCTATCTGTTACAGGAATCTCTTGATCCTCACGTGCGATGGGAGAGAATTGCTCTACTCAATCGCATCTATGATACGGAGGGGCTGGGCCGGATCTTTCCTGCACCTGCGCGCGAGACACTGGATATTTTCGGTGGCCCTATTTCAATTGAGAGTTTCCGTTCGACGATCGCATCAGGAAAGGTGCGGGTTGATGTGCATATGCCACCGATGGTGAGTATCCTGGGATCGATCGACACGAAGCCGATCGATTTCTTTGATAGTACATTGAAGAATACTTTGATCCACCCGACACCGCTGGACAAGGGTCCAAGAACAGAGGAGGGACTTCGTCTCAAGCGCAATAAGCCTCTGAAGGATAAGGAGAGTACACTTGATTCGGTGATGAATATTCAGTTCAGGGGTGGTCCAAAAATTGATTCGGTTTTGGCGGCAAGGTAGGTAGGAATACAATGTCTACTGAGCCTCTTATCCGTGAGCTCTTTCGCAATCTGGAGGGCAATCTTCACGAGCGTCTCGTGATGATTGAGCAGATCTTAAATGCAGTGGAGAAGCCGAAGGTGCCGCTGTACGATAATGAATTTGTGGGGCGTATCGAGGCACTTGAGCGCCAGCAGAGGCGGCCTGCCGCTATGGATGATATGAATGCTAGGTTTCTATCACTCGAGAGTATGATCACAAAGATGTATGTGGATTTAGAGAGCCTGAAGCGCCAGCGCTCTGTGGTTGCTCCTGTGGTTGCTCCTGTGGTTGCTCCTGTGGTTGCTCCTGTGGTTGCTCCTGTGGTTGCTCCTATGGTTGCTCCTGTGGTTGCTCCTATGGTTGCTCCTGTGGTTGCTCCTGTGGTTGCTCCTGTTGCCCCTGTTGCCCCTGCTCCTTATTGGGAGGAGGAAGAGGTAGAGGTAGAAGAGGAAGAGGTAGAGGAGCTCGAGCTTGAGGAGTTCGAATACAAGGGACGCACATTCTTCAAGGATCAGGACAATATGGTGTATACAGTCGATGGCGAGGGAGGAATCGCTACAGATAAGCCAGTCGGCCAGTGGAATGGAAAGCGGATCGTCGCGCTACCGGCCTAAAAATAACAGTTACCTATAGAATGGATATTTGTTATCCGACAATTGTAACAACTGCACTCTTTGCAGTTATATTTATACTTGATATAAGAAATAACGAATATAAGACACTCTTCTTACACTTTTTATTTAGTATAATCAGTATTCTTCTTATTACATATTTATGTGAAAATGGATTGAAATTAATTGCATGGACTCTACTTATTTCTCCATTTGTTCTTATTTTTATAGCATCTTCGCTCAGTCCCGCGATACAGGAACTTTTACCTTCAATACCCGTGTCTCGCCCCACGCGTAAATGTGCTCCTGGTTGCCCCAAACCCTGTTGCCCTAAAGACAAACCCAAAGCCTCTGCCCCTACCCCAACCCCCTCAGGAACATGTGGCCCGAATGGGAACTCCCCACGCTGTATAAATGTAGACTCTTTACCCAGTGTCTAACGTCGTGACTAAAAATTAAGGAAGTTAAAACTTCCTTAATTTTTATATCCTACCCTAAGGGATGGCTGGCACAGCCAGCACTTACGACAAACTAACCGATGAATCTTAGACCCGCGAACATTTCAAACCGGCACTAAGCGAAGCCTGCCGTCGGCATTTTGCGCTTGAATCTTGTTTAGACAAGTTCGCGGGCCGCCGTCCAACGAACATTTTAAAATGTT
>Ga0136642_1000689_pt1 | contig 16283 bp, 14 predicted proteins | sample LowCatLa1302831Y_FD_115313 | JGI IMG/M metagenome (GOLD analysis project Ga0136642, IMG submission 115313) | Freshwater microbial communities from Lower Cathedral Lake, Yosemite National Park, California, USA - 13028-31Y | ecosystem: Environmental > Aquatic > Freshwater > Lake ... | reverse complement strand
TTGACTCACAGAGTCAGGTTACGCAAGTACTTCAGTGTCGTCGTGGACAACACCGTGTTCGCGGTCGAACTCTTCGTGCTCACGACGCCAGCGACGCTTACCCCAGCTAAATCCAAACGCCAAGATGACAATGTTTTCTATTGTTGCGTAGAACAGCTCGGCCGTGGCGTGAGGGGCATCTGTAATGAGCCCAACAGTTTTTTGAAGGTAGCCAGCGCTCACAGCTTTTTCACCAACCCATGAGGGGGCAATTAAGTGGGCCATCCCTATGACGCCGAAGACCACAAAGACAATGATGAAGGGAACCAGGAAAAACCATTTATTTCTGACCATCGTGAATCCATCCTTTTTCCGTTGATTGGAATGATTCTAATAACGTTACTTAGAATCATTCCAAGAAGCAAATCCATACGAGATACCATTGTTTATGGCCAGCACCAGAAATACCGCGCAACGCCGCGAAGTTATCGGTGTACTTGGACGAGTCCAAGGATTCGTTAGCGCCCAAGACCTCCACGAACTCATCATCAAAGATGGTGGGCAGATCTCACTCGCCACGGTCTATACCCAGCTGCGCAAGCTCGTTGATTCAAAAGATGTCGACATTGTTATGACTGACCGTGGAGAAAGTTTGTATCGACGTTGTGTCGTTGATGTTCACCACCACCACCTCGCATGTCGCAACTGTGGCGCCACAGTAGAGGTCGATGCACCGCAGCTTGAAAAGTGGGCCAGTGAGATTGCTACTAGAAATGGATTTCAAGAACTTCGACACGTCATTGAACTGAATGGAATCTGTCAAAAGTGTCAGTAGCGATAACTCTTACTCCTGAAGTTCGCGGACCACTCAGTGTGTATCCAATACTTTCTGCGAAGAAATTCGGCATCGATGCATTTATTACTGATCGTTTTGGTGGCGTGAGTGAAGGACCGTACGATTCACTCAACCTAGGCATCCACGTTGGTGATAATCCCAACCATGTTGCAGAGAACAGAAAAAGAGTTGCTAACGCCATTGGTGCGCAGAAGCTCACCATTGTCAGACAGGTGCACAGCAGTGACGTCGTAAACGCGACAGATGCGCTCACCACTACTGAAGCTGATGGGCTCGTAACTTCTGACAGTGATGTTGTGCTCTGCATCCTGGTGGCAGACTGCGTCCCAATTCTCCTCTTTGACAGTTCTTCAAACAGATTCGCCGTAGTGCACGCTGGGTGGAAAGGACTTGCTAGTGGCGTTATTGCGAGTGCACTGCATCACTTTGACACTCCATTGGCAGTTCACGCATTTGTGGGTCCATCGATTTCTTTTGAGGGCTACCAAGTCGGTCCTGAAGTCGCCGAAGTCTTCACTCACATTGATGGTGCCACGGTGAGCGGTGGTGGCGACCGCTCACATCTCAATCTTCGACATGTTGCTAATTATCAGCTCATTGAAGCTGGGCTGAGTGATGAGAACATCGAAATCAGTCGTCAGAGCACCGATGGCGGAGAAATCTTCTTTAGTGACCGTGCTGTTCGCCCCTGTGGGCGCTTTGCCCTTATTGCAAAGCGTGCGTCGTAGCATGAATAGTGTCATGAAGAAACGCGCCGAAGCATTTCGCTACGTACGACTCGAGATTTCTTCGACCTCGCTAACGGGACATTTCGAACTCGATGGCGTGCCTTTTGAAGAGACTGTTTCTTTCGAAAATGTTGACGATCTCACTAAGCCCGCGGTTGTAGGCGTTGCGAATCTCTGGTTCCTCTTAGCAGGCCTCTCTTATTACAAAGCCGGAGCTGCGAAGACTATTGACCTCGGCACAACTCCAGTTGGACCAGTAGGGCGAGAGCTCCTTAGTGCTGCACTTCACGACGGACTTGGAGAATTTTCTTTCAAGAATGAACTCCCCCTTGATGACGTAGTTATTACTGGGGGCGTTACAGCAGAGAACTTTGCTCCTTTTACGGACCCTGGTCGTGTGCTCATCCCATTTGGAGGCGGCATTGACTCGGTAGTGAGCGTCACACAACTAAGTTCTCAACTCGATAAGTCCCTGTTCGTTGTCAGCCCCGCCAGTGGAAAGTTCGTACCGCTCGAAGAAACAGCATTAGTAACCGGCCTTCCAATTATGCGTGCCACACGAATCATTGACTCGAAAATTCTGAAAGGTGACGAAAGCTATTTCAATGGTCACGTTCCAGTCACGGCAATGATCACGTTGCTCAGTGTGATTGCAGCTGTTGCGACTGGTCGTGGTGGTGTTGTGATGAGTAACGAACATTCGTCGTCTGCTCCAAACCTGAAGTGGAACGGCCAAGACATCAATCACCAGTGGAGTAAGTCCTGGATTGCAGAACAACTCATTTCTAAAGCTGTGAAAGAACTTCTCAGTGATGAATTTGTGGTTGCTAGTTTCTTGCGTGACCGCAGTGAGGTGTGGGTCGCCCAACAGTTCGCAGATCAGCACAAGTTTCTCTCAACATTTAGAAGTTGCAATCGTGCCTTTTCACAAGATGCATCGCAACGCGCAAAAAACTGGTGTGGTGAATGTGACAAGTGTCTTTTCATTAATTTGATCCTGGCGCCATTCCTTCCCCGCGCAACATTGCGACAAGTCTTTGGCAGCGAACCACTCTCTGACAGCAACCGCGTAGAGCAACTTCGCGCTCTCGTTGGAATTGGACTCGACCACAAACCGTTTGAATGCGTTGGCGACCCCGACGAAAGTGCTGTGGCACTCGTAAAGGTTGGCCAACTACGTGACTGGGAAGACGTCCCTCACCTCGCAGAGCTCGCACTCCTCGTTAGCCCAGACCGCAGTTTTGATGAACTGCTCGAATCCCAAGGACCCAGCAATGTTCCGGCCCACTGGCTTCGCTGACCTCGCCCAAAAGCGCGTAGGGGTTTACGGATACGGCCTAGAAGGACGCGCCACCGAACAACTTCTCAGCGGCACATGCGAACTGGTGATTGTTGACGACGACCCTGAGGCTGGCGTCCTGGTGACCAACAACGGTGGCCTTGAAGAACTAATGACGTGTGACGTGGTTTTAAAGAGCCCGGGCGTGCCACGTCGAAATGGGTTTGTCTTGCAGCTCGAGGAGAACAATGTGTTCGTCACCTCTTCGCTAAACCTCTGGTTACAACAGGCTGAGCGTTCACGCATCATTGGGGTCACTGGGACAAAAGGGAAGTCCACAACGACAGCCTTGATCGCCTTCTTCTTGCAGTGTCTTGGAGAAAAAGCTCAGCGTCTTGGAAACATTGGGCTTCCCCCTTACGACACGTCAGTTGACACCTCAACTGGATGGCTCGTTGTCGAGATTTCGAGCTTTCAAGCAACAGACCTTGACGTTGCTCCGGAGACTGTTGTCCTTACTTCACTCGGGTCTGACCACATCGACTGGCACGGTTCACTAGAGCAGTACCGAAGCGACAAACTGCAATTGACACGGGCCAGTGGTGAGCACTCAACATTCGTCCCTAACAGCGAAGTGTTCCGTTCTGAGTCATCTCAAATTGGGGGAACGGTTGTTTTTGTTGATTCAGAACACTCATCACTCACTGAAGAACTACACCTCCTGGGTGAGCACAGCCACAGCAACGTTTCACTCGCACTGGAAGTGGTTTCATTTGTCACAAACACGCCACGCAGCGAAGTCCATGCTGCTGTGAGCAGAAATGCGGCTGCTTTTGTACCTCTTAGTGGTCGTCTCACGCTTGTGGCAGAGAAGAATGGAATCAGGTTCGTAGATGATGGGCTCGCAACATCAGTTCTGCCTGCTGTTGCTGCACTTGAAGTCTTCAAGGATGACTCTCTGGTCATTCTCGTTGGGGGATTTGACCGAGGAGTTGATTACCAACCACTCGCCAGTGCCCTGGCGCTGCGCTCAAAGCCAACATTGCTGCTCTCCATGGGCCCTGCGGGCGCTCGAATTGTTGAAGAAGCGCTCAAACTCAGCCCGCAAACAATGCATCAGAACTTTGACTCAATGGATGAAGCAGTCAATGCAGGAAAGCTATTTCTTAGCGACGGCGGAGTAGTTCTACTTTCCCCTGGAGCGCCAAGTTTCGATCGCTACAAAAACTGGGAAGAGCGAGCGCAAGATTTCTCACGTGCAGTAAACGTATCTCCGTAGAGATCTTGGAGCCTGAGAGGGGATTCGAACCCCTGACCTACGCATTACGAATGCGTTGCTCTACCAACTGAGCTACCCAGGCGAGGAAAAAATACTAACCGAGAAATTAAAACTGCATCAGGGTGAGCATCAAGTCGTTAAGCAGCAGCCCCTCATCAACATTAAGAGTCAGCAGGCGTGACGTTACGGCCACCGCCTCAATTGCTTTTATTGATGCACCCACACGCTGCTCACCTCGAGCAGCATTCTCTTCAACTAGGCCATCCGCCAGGCGCTCGCGGTACGAGTTAGTGAGTGCAGTAAAGCCAAATTTGAGCTCTTCAGTTCGAAAACGACGTTGTTCGCGCTTGAACTGCGCTTCAATGTCTTTTCTATTCGCAACAGAACGCTGTCCCATCTCTTTGGCGTTTGCAATGAGTGCATTCAACTCTTCGTCTTGCATAACCTGAAGAGGAGTAATTGCCGCATCAATCGCACCAGTTAGTTCTTCCACCAGAATTGCAGCATCAGAAGGTGAGCCCTGAAGACGATCTGGAATTGTGCGCCATTGTGAAATTCTCTTAGCTAGCTCAGCGTCTCGAACTAAAACTTGCGCTCGACGAAGGTTGCCATTTGCAGCAAGTGCGGCAGAACGCGCGGCTTGTGGAATTGCTCCGTCACGAATTAGTAGTGCTTCTAGATCTTCTTCAGTAAGGCTCGTGAGTTTTATCTCGACACACCTAGACATAATGGTGGTGAGTTGTTCTGGTAAATCTTCTGCAGTGAGAAGAAAAATTGTCTTCTGTGGTGGTTCTTCTAATGACTTAAGAAGTGCCGACGCTGAAGGCGAAGCTCCTGTGGTCGTTAGTTCCACGTCTTCAATGACAACAATCTGGTAGCCACCACCAATTGGTCGACGTCGAGATACACGTTCTGCTTCTCGCAGTTCATCAATACGCCATGAGATGCCAGTCCGATCAGCAAAGTGAACATCAGTGTCCAGTTCACTGAGCGCAAGCCTGCACGTTTCACATGATCCACATCCATGGTTTTCACACTGGAGGGCGGCGCTGAAGGCAACTACAACGTCGTGTAACCCTGATCCAACTGGGCCGGAGAACAAGTACGCATGAACTGGCTTGCGGGCATATTGGCGCATTGCCGTTACGGCACTGTCTTGTCCAACTATGCGGTCGAAAACGTCAGTCATCTCACCAAGGTAATGCGGCGAGGCGCTCATCAATCAGCGCTGCAACTTCTGTCTCTGATTTAGTGCCGTCCACAACGAACCACTCAACACCGTCGGACTTTGCGAGTTCCAAGTAACCGCTGCGGACTCGATTGTGAAAATCAATGTCAGATGACTCGAAGCGGTCTCTTGCGTTTCGTTCGCGTCGCTCGTTAGCCACGTCAACTGGAAGGTCAATAAGAATTGTTAGGTCCGGCACGCATTCGCCAATAGCTAGTTGTGTTGCTGCACGTAGTTGTGACAGATCGACACCACGTCCATGTCCTTGGTACGCAAGTGTTGATGCATAGAATCGGTCAGCAACCACACTCTTTCCACTTTCGAGTGCCGGCTTAATGACAGTGTCAACGTGATGCGAGCGGTCTGCAGTCATTAGCAGTGCTTCAGTTTCTGGCTTCATTAGTGTTGCTGCATCAAGTAGCCAGCGCCGAAGATCTTTTCCAACCGCAGTGTCGCCAGGTTCAAACGTAAAAAGCGCATCGCGTTCCTTAGCAATGCGCTTGGCCTGCGTTGATTTACCACTCGCGTCAATACCTTCAAACACGAGGAAGATCCCTCGAGCCATTATTCGTCGTCCAACTTGGCGGTTTGAGCAAGTGCAGCGTTAACTTTTGCACCCTTCGCTACAGCTTCACGCTTCGCAGCTCCTGCAGTTTTCTTCGCAGTTCCCTTTTTAGCTGGCTTCTTGGCTGCTTTCTTGGCAATCTTTTTCGCAGCCTTACGTGGGCGCGCCGCAGAAGGGTCAGCGTTTCGTCGTTCAGCAAGAAGTTCACATGCACGGTCGAGCGAAATAGTTTCTGGCGTGTCACCGAGTCGTAGTGTGGCGTTCACTTCCCCGTCCGTCACATAGAGTCCGAACTTTCCGTTCTTCACAACAACGTTGCGCTTAGTAACTGGGTCTTCACCGAGATCCTTTAGCGGCCCAGCTGCGGCTCTACGGCCACGCTGCTTGGGTTGCGCCAAGAGAGCCAGTGCGCCAGCGAGATCAATTTCAAAGATTTGATCTTCTGATTCAAGTGAGCGAGTATCTTTGCCCCACGTAATGTACGGACCATAACGACCGTTCTGCACCAAGATTGAATCGCCACCTTCGGGGTGATCACCAATAGTGCGTGGAAGAGACAGGATTTTCTTGGCGTCTTCCAGGGTCATGTCTTCGAGTGTCATTGTCGTAAAGAGAGAAGCTGTCTTTGGCTTCTCCTTCGGATTCGTCATTTCTCCGATTTGAACGTACGGGCCGTAGCGTCCGGCTTTAAGGAAAATAGGGAGTCCAGTCTCGTCATCAATTCCGAGTTCACGGTCGTTGCTTGGAGCTGCGAGCAGTGCCAACGCGTGTTCAACAGTAAGTGAGTCCGGTTCCGTTGCTTCAGGGATAGATGCTTTATCTTCACCGTGAATGAGATACGGGCCGTAGCGTCCAGAGCGAACAGTAACTTCAACTCCGTCAGGTGCAACACCAAGTTGAATTGAATTAATGGCGGCGAAGTCGAACTCGTGCTTGGTCTGAGTCATGTGTTCTAGACCCATCTTTGCGAGCTCAGTCTTCGCTTCAGGGTTCCCGAAGTAAAACTTCTCAAGCCACGGAACGAGGTCTTTCGTTCCTTGGGCGATTTCGTCGAGCTGGTCTTCCATTGCTGCAGTGAATTGATAGTCCACGAGGTCAGAGAAATATGTCTGCAGTAAGTTCACGACTGCGAACGCACGGTATGCAGGGACGAGTGACTTGCCCTTCTTCCATACGTAGCCGCGACGGTCGATTGTCTTCATGACTGATGCGTACGTTGATGGCCGACCAATACCCAGCTCTTCCATCTTCTTAATAAGCGTGGCTTCTGAATAACGGTCAGGTGGCTGTGTGTCGTGACCCTTGGCCTCAGCACTCACTACAGGGACCACTTCACCTTCAGTGAGTGGAGGAAGGATGCGCTCTTGATCTGCGAGTTCTGCTTCTGGGTCGTCCATGCCTTCTACGTAGGCGCGACGGAAACCTGGGAACTCAATACGAAGCCCAGTGGCGCTGAGTCCTGCTTCCACATCACCAGTAAAACCAGTGATTCCTGTGAGCGTTGTTGAGAGTCGTACTTTGTCCTGCGTTAATTTGGCGTCAACCATCTGAGAAGCAATGGTGCGCTTCCAAATGAGGTCGTAGACCATGAGTTCATCGCCACCGAGTGAACCCTGGGCTTCATCGAGTGTTTTGAATGTTTCACCAGCGGGGCGAATCGCTTCGTGAGCTTCTTGTGCATTCTTCACCTTGCGGTCATAACGACGCGGAACGTCAGAAACGTAGTCATCACCGAACATTGAGGCGGCCATTGAGCGTGCTGCGTTGATGGCTTCGTCAGACAATGTTGTCGAGTCCGTACGCATGTAGGTAATCCAACCTTGTTCGTAGAGACGTTGTGCTGCACGCATGGTGCGCTCTGGGTCAAAACGAAGTTTGCGGCTTGCTTCAATTTGAAGTGATGAAGTCATGAACGGTGGTTGTGGCTTCTGGGTGCGAGGCGTTGATGCAATCGAAGTGATTGAAACTTTCGCACCGATTAATTTTTCTGCAATCGAGTCAACGGATGACTGCGTGAGTACTTCAACCGGATTCTTTGAATCAAGTTGACCAAGTGAGTCAAAGTTTTTTCCAGTAGCGAGTGCCGAACCATTGATTGATTCGAGTGTGGCGTCAAAGGTTGCGCTCTTCGCATTAAGAACTGCCGTTACGTCAAACCAGGTCGCTGACCTGAAGGCCATACGTTCACGTTCGCGCTCACACACAAGCTTGATGGCGACTGACTGTACTCGACCGGCAGAACGTGCCTTATCAACTGCACGCCAGAGAACTGGAGAAACTTCGTAACCCACGAGGCGGTCGAGGAAGCGACGGCCTTCCTGTGCGTCAACAAGCTTCATGTTGATTTCGCGGGTCTCAGATACGGCCTTCGCAATTGCGGCGGGAGTAATTTCGTGAAAGACCATTCGCTTTACTGGAATCTTTGGATTCAGTACTTCCACGAGGTGCCAGGCAATCGCCTCTCCTTCGCGGTCTTCATCGCTTGCTAGATAGACCTCGTCCACCTCTTTGAGAGCAGCCTTTAATTCAGCAACGATTTTCTTACGGTCACTCGAAATTACATAGACCGGCTTAAAGTGGTCAGTCACGTTGATCCCAAGGCGGGCCCATTTTTCACCCTTTACTGAAGCAGGGATGTCCGCAGCACTTTGGGGCAGGTCTCGAATGTGGCCGATTGAAGGTTTGACGATGTAGTCGGGTCCGAGCATGCCCTGAATACGGGTTGCTTTTGCTACTGATTCAACAATTACTAGCGCTCGTGCCATGCTCACCACCTTTCACCTATTAATAGGAGTCGACGCTCCAGAAGAAGTATCGCCCTACAAGATAGGCAAGGTTATAGCCCCCCTTGTTACATACCTCTCACGATGAAGGCACCAAGGTAAGCGAAACGCCCGATAGTTATTGACGAATGGTGCTTCAAGAAAATTTATTCTTCAGTCTCTGGAGTGGCAACAATTTCGTACTGGGGGTTCAATATGACTGCTTCACGTCGCAGTGAGGAAACAGTGCCTCGAACTAACAAACGCGTTCCACGCTCAATACCTGGCACTTCACTTCTTCCTTGAAACACCAGTGTTACTGATCCAGTGTTATCAGCAATAGTGCATCGGAGTTCGTTGCCGCCGCTTTCGTTTGAGATGGCCATTGCGCGCACACGTCCGGCGATCTCAACGAGCTGACGGTCTTTAAGCCCACCAATCGGCTCAGCACCAACAGAACGCTCAGCGAGCTTGACGTCAGCTTCGAGGTGTGCATCTTCACGAACACCACCACGCTTAACTTCGTCACTCATGGCAACTTCGACGGCTTTGTCCTCGGTGAACTTCTTGTCGCCCATGCGGTAAGGGATGATTGTTGCGGCGGAACGCGGAATGTGCATCACCGCATCAGCAATGGTGTCAGCGGTGCGGTCGTGCAACAAGCGCTGAAGCCTTGACGAGAATCCTCTGCGTGGCAAAATCACCATGCAGAAAACATCGGGGTCACGAACAACGTCCGCAACGAGCTCAAGCGCAGCACGGTCAACGCGTCGGTCTTCACAGTCAAACACTTCCAAGTTGACTGATGCAGAAGCAGAGTTCTCCGCACCCCATGCAGCTTCGAGTCGTTTTGTGACGAGTGGGTCAATGTCGAAGTGCACTGCACGAATTGAATAAGGGTTCAGTGTGGCGCAGTACTGAAGAGCGCGCTCAGTTGCGATGTCATAGCTGTCAACAAAGACCACAACTCGGTGCAACTTGAATTTCGCAACGGCCGAGCCGCCTGAACGAGACGCTTCAAAGACTGCATTTTCTTTTTTGTATGACTTGTTCATTTGAAGAAGTCCCAGCACCATGATTGGGCCAGCGACAACAACAATCCAAGCACCTTCAGAGAACTTAACGACTGCAAAAACGAGAGCAATGACGAGCGTCACGAAACAAGAGAGTGCGTTAATTATTAGCCCTCTACGCCAGTGTGGTCCACGTTCTGTCAAATGTTTCTTCGCCATTCCTGCGCCAGCCATAGTGAACGCAGTGAACACACCAATTGCGTACAACGCAATAAGTCCATTGACTCTTGCCTGGAATACGAGAACTAGAACGAGAGCCATCGCTCCTAGAACCAAAATTCCGTTAGAGAACGCTAAGCGGTGCCCTCGTTTAGTTAGTTGTCGTGGCAAGAATTGATCGTTCGCTACGAAGTTACAAAGATACGGGAAACCGTTGAAACTCGTATTACCGCCAGTGAAAAGAATCATCATTGTTGCGAACTGCACAAGATAGAAAATTATGTGGCCAAATCCATGGGAACCAAATACCGCTAGAACTTCTTGACTCACAACCGTTGGAGTTCCTGCAGCGTAAGGAAGCGCATGAGTCCATTTTGCTAGGAATGTTGTGCCCACGAGCAAGAAGGCCAGTGTGCACGCCATAACAACCATGACTATTCGCGCATTGCGAGCTTCTGGTTTCTTGAAACTCGATACACCATCTGAAATTGCTTCAAGTCCAGTGAGCGATGATCCACCGTTCGCATACGCACGCAGCAGCGTCAAGAACGCGACACCCATCAAGAGGCCATTTCCACCAGTGCCGAGTCGTTCACCCACCAGCAAATGAACTGGAGGTTGCGCTAGGTGATGAAGTGATCCTGAAAGGAACTTTGAGAAACCAAAGATGATGGTCGCCGCCATCATGGTGATGAAGAAATACGTAGGGAACGCAAAGAAGCTTCCTGCTTCTTTAATTCCACGCAAATTCACATAGATGAGAATAAGGACAACTGCAACGGTGATGGCCACTGTGTAGGGAACTAATGAAGGGACAGCACTCGTTAACGCTGCGGTTCCTGCACTGCACTGCACTGCCACGGTAACGATGTAGTCGATCAAAAGCGCAACAGCCGTTACCGCTGCAGTTTTAGGACCGAAGTTCTCGCGAACAACAATGTACGAACCACCAGTGGTGTTGTAATAACCAATGACATCGAGATACGACAACGTAACGAGCAGCAAAACACCAAGGATCACAAACATGATTGGCACGAGAAGCGAGAATGCAGCGAGTCCTATGAAGGGAGTCAATTGCGTCAAGATCTGTTCAGCGCCATACGCCGAAGACGAAATGCAGTCTGGAGCAAGAACTCCAAGCGCAACGGGCTTATTAATTCGCTCTCCAGCTAATTGTTCGGAAACAAAAGGCTTTCCAAGCAATGTTCGCTTGAAGCGGTATCCGCGAGTTTCTGGATAAACGGTATCAATGTTCGCATGCGATGTAAGCACCTTGGTGTTGCTTGATATCTGCTTATCGGCTTCTGACACGTAGATAACACTAAACGAACTAGGTAGGTAGAGCGTCAATACTTGCGTTTTATCACGAAAGTGTGGTCAACTGGCTTAATGCACATCGTTGTCGTTGGCTGTGGCCGAGTCGGATCTGAACTAGCCATGCAACTGTCCGAAGAAGGACATTCAGTTGTCGTCGTAGACAAAAATCGTGATGCGTTTCGTCGCCTAACACGTTTTAGCGGTAAAACACTGGTCGGCTCAGGCTTTGACCGTGAAATCTTGCTCCAAGCAGACGCCAGCCACGCCGACGCGCTCGCTGCAGTTACCAGCGGTGACAACTCGAACATTCTCTGTGCTCGAATTGCACGCGACAACTACCAAATAAAAAATGTTGTTGCGAGAATTTACGACCCACAACGTGCTGGTATCTACATGAAGTTAGGTATCCCAACAGTTGCGACATCACTTTGGACAACCAAGCAAGTGAAGCGCTGGATTATCCCTTCGGATGACGCCATCGAGTGGAGTGATGGAACTGACACACTGCACCTCGTGGAGCGCGTTATCCCAGACCACCTCGCAGGAAAACCAATCAAGTTCTTTAACCATGAAAATGACATAAGAGTTGTTGGACTTGTTCGAAGTGGTGCAGGTCGACTTAACGTTGACGAGCTCTTCTCACAAGAAGACGACATAATTCAATGCATGGTGACAGTCGCCGGACTCGCACAACTTAAAGTTGTTCTCGAAGGAGGACAGTCATGAAAGTTGTCATCGCCGGTGGCGGTTCAGTCGGTATCGCCATCTCACTTGACCTTATTGATCGGCACCACGACGTCACGTTGATGGAACAGTCGAATCCTGTTGCTGAGAAAATTAAGCAACAGCACCCTGGTATCAATGTCGTTGCGGCTGATGCCTGCGAATACGCGAGCCTGTCTGCAATTGGACTTCGATCAGTTGACGTAGTCATCGCAGCAACTGGTGACGACGAGGACAACTTGGTCGTTAGCTGGCTCGCGAAACAGGAATTCGCAGTTCCACGTGTTATCGCTCGCATTAACAATGCACGCAACACCTGGCTCTTTAATGAGTCATGGGGTGTTGACGTATCGGTTTCAACACCGGCGCTGATTACCTCACTCGTTGATGAAGCAGTAGAAGTCGGATCAATTATTAACTTGATGTCACTCGCCAGCGGGAAGATGCAACTCATTGAGGTGACACTCGCATCAACTGCACCAGCAATTGTCAACAACAACACTCTTGACGAACTGCAACTCGACGGATTAGTTCAGGTTGTTGGAGTTGTTCGAAGCGGTCAGGCAATCATTCCAACACCAACGATGCGCTTTGTCGAGCACGACCACGTAATCTTGATGGCCCAAGAAGGCGCTACCAGTGAGTGCTCTGCTGCCTTTATTGGTTAATTCTTTTTAGTACGTCTCAGTAACTTGGCTAAAGAGACCTAGCATTAGAGACGTGCGCGCAGCTTTCTTCGATCTCGATAAGACAGTTATTGCAAAGTCATCTCTGGTCGCACTCGGCCCTGAGTTTCACGCTCGTGGGATGCTTCGACGCAGAACGCTCGCGTGGGGTGTTATGAGTCAGATGCTTTTCTTACGATTTGGTGCCGACGAAGAGAAGCTGACCAAGATTCGCGAATCAGTTCTAAAAGTCACTAAGGGCTGGGACGCTGAAGAGATACGAGAACTCGTTTCAGAAATGATTACCGAGCTCATTGAACCACTGATTTACTCGGAAGCACTGGAACTGATTGATCACCACTTAAGCCAAGGAGACGAAGTCTGGCTCGTGAGCATGTCCCCCACCGAAATTGTGGAGCCTTTTGCAGAACTACTCGGAATCACCGGAGCCATTGCTTCAAAAGCAAAGATTGACGCTCAAGGAAAATTCACCGGCGAGATGGAGTTCTTCGCCCAGGGTGAAAATAAAGCCATTGCAATTCGAGAACTGGCTGAGAAGCGCGGTATTGACCTAGCTGAATCATTCTCATATTCCGATTCAGCAACTGACATCCCAATGCTCAAAATTGTTGGTCACGCGTTTGCAGTCAACCCAGATAAAGAGCTCGCAAAGACTGCCCACGAAAAAGAGTGGCCGATTCTTAGTTTCTCTCACCCAGTTCGCGCGCACGACCGTAACAAGTCACACACCCCATTTTTAGTGAGTGCAATTGTTCTCGGTGGCTTTGCCCTTGTGGGGCGACGAAAGATGAGAAAACGTTAAAGCGTAAGAAGGTCGCGAGCACCAGTGTCTGATGAGGGGTGGCGCAACTTGCTCATAGCGCGAGCTTCGATTTGGCGAATGCGCTCACGCGTCAAGTTCATCTCAGCGCCAACATCTTCGAGGGTGCGGATTTCTCCAGCCCCATCAAGTCCGAAGCGCATGCGAAGAATCTTCTGTTCACGCTCATCGAGTGGCATCAACAACTTCTCAATCGCCGCTGGCATCATCTTCACTGCAGCGACATCAAACGGCGACTCAGCTGAGCGGTCTTCAACAACGTCACCAAGTTCAGCATCGCCGTCTTCACGAAGTGGCTCTGAGAGTGAAATTGGTTCTGAACGGAAACGAAGTGCTTCGATCAACTTGTCTTCCGGCATTTCACACTCATCACAAAGTTCCTTGATGGTTGGTGGACGGCCGAACTTAAGTTCAAGGCGTGACTGGGCCTTTTGAACACGTGCGAGCGTGTCACCAGCGTGAACCGGTAGACGGATGGTACGACCAGTGTTGGCAATACCGCGAGTAATTGCCTGGCGAATCCACCACGTTGCGTAGGTTGAGAATTTGAATCCTTTTCGCCAGTCGAACTTTTCAACGGCGTGCATAAGACCAAGGTTTCCTTCTTGAATGAGGTCAAGAAGCGGAAGACCAGACGCCTGGTACTTTTTCGCAATAGAAACAACCAGTCGAAGGTTTGACTGAACGAAGTCACGTTCTGCAGTTTCTCCACGGTGCACCGAGCGCTTTAGTGCGAGCTTGTTACTTGGAGTGATCTTGATTTTCTTGTCGTTCTCGGCGGCTTCAATCTGAGCCTTCGCTTCGCGACCTTCTTCAATAGTCTGAGCGAGGTGTACTTCGTCGTCCTTGGTTAGAAGGGTGTACTGACCAATGTCTGAGAGATAGAGACGTACAAGGTCTTCATCATCTCTATCTACGCGATCCTTAGCCATGTTGCCCCCTGCCACTCTGCGGAAAGTTCCTTACTACTAGTTATACGGCGATAGGTAACTTAGCGGGAATCACCTTATAAACAAGCGGTTTCAGCCAGACTGGCCAAATAACTACATTTTCTCCGGTCGAAAGGCATTGGTAATGGGCATGCGGCGGTCGCGACCAAACGCCTTCTTAGAAATTCGAACACCCGGTGGCATTTGTCGACGCTTGTATTCACTCAAGTCAACAAGACGCGTAATACGCAGCACCAGTGCTTCGTCGTGTCCACGAGCAATGAGTTGTTCTGCAGTTACGTCTTCTTCCACGTAGAGCTCCAGTAGAGGATCGAGTTCTTCATATGCCGGTAGAGACTGATCATCACGTTGATCTGGTCGTAGTTCTGCGGAAGGAGCCTTGGTGAGTACGGTGACTGGGATTGGCTCAAGGTCACCGTCTTGCACCGCTTTTTCATTTCGGTAACGACATAGTTCGTACACGAGTGTCTTCGGAACGTCCTTAATAACTGCAAAGCCACCCGCCGAGTCACCATAAAGCGTTGAGTAGCCCGTCGCCATTTCTGACTTGTTCCCAGTTGTAAGAACAATTGCTCCTGAGGCGTTAGAAATCGCCATCAGCAATACTCCGCGAATTCGAGACTGCAAGTTTTCATCAGTGAGCCCGACAGGGTCACCTAAGAGAACATCAAACAGTGTTCCAGAGAATGCTTGGTGCGCAGATTCAATGGGAAGCGTCGTGATGTCAATGTCGAGTCTGCGCGCGAGCTCCTCGGCGTCACCAATTGAGTGATCTGATGAATAACGACTCGGCATCGTGAAACCACGCACCGATGAAGAACCCACTGCGTCAACCGCAATAGTTGCTACGAGAGAAGAGTCAACGCCGCCAGAGAGTCCAAGGATTGCGGTTTTGAATCCGTTCTTTCGAAGATAATCACGAGTTCCCATGACGAGTGCGTCATAAATCTCTTCAATTTCTGGCAGTGGATTAATGATGTAGTTAACGTTCATGCCTTTAACTGAACTGTCATAACTCGTTTCGAACTTTGTTCCAACAGTGCTCTCAGCCGCTTCAACGTCAACAACAAGTAGTTCTTCGCTGAATGCACTGGCGCGCGCGATTACGTCACCCTCGGCATTCACAACAAGACTCTGTCCATCAAAGACAAGTTCGTCTTGCCCACCTACCAGGTTGACAAATGCAATGGGACACCCTGTTTCAAGTGCTCGTTCGCGCAGCATTGCTTCACGCTCTTCACGTCGTCCCCTCGCGTACGGCGAAGCATTCGATACCAGTAGCAACGTCGCGCCTTGTTGAGCGAGCTCTAAGGCTGGACCGTTTGTGGTCCAAATGTCTTCACAGATAAGTAGCCCAACTGCAATTGCGTTCACGTTGATAATTGTGTGTTCACCAACTCCAGGGTGAAAGTAACGGAGTTCATCAAAAACGTCGTAGTTAGGAAGCAGTCGTTTCGTGGCGGTAGCAACAACACCGTCCTCTGTCACACAGACCAGTCCGTTACCAATGTGTTTGCGAGACGTCTCTTGGAAACCAGGTCGCGCAACGTCACGTCCGTCAGTTGAAGGAGCGAGCGCAACGCCCGGGTCATCTTCACTAACAACAGTGCCAATCAACACTGGTGGCATGTTCTTTTGAGCTGCAATTTCTAGTAATGAATGTTTAGTTGCAAAATTGAATCCTTCTTTCAGCAGAAGGTCTTCGGGTGGGTACCCAGTTAATGAGAGTTCCGGGGTGAGTACGAGATCAGCCTGAACACCGGCGGCTTGGGTCCTGAACCGACTGATTGTTTCCACGTTTTGCGTGAAACCGCCCACTACAGCGTTCATTTGGGCCAGAGCTAGTCGAATGACGGGCACCCCCTGAGCCTACCGGGGT
>Ga0136642_1000688_pt1 | contig 16285 bp, 13 predicted proteins | sample LowCatLa1302831Y_FD_115313 | JGI IMG/M metagenome (GOLD analysis project Ga0136642, IMG submission 115313) | Freshwater microbial communities from Lower Cathedral Lake, Yosemite National Park, California, USA - 13028-31Y | ecosystem: Environmental > Aquatic > Freshwater > Lake ... | reverse complement strand
TGTCAGCGTTGATTTCCTAACTCACGATCAACCGCTTGATCCAACTATCGCATTACTCGTAAGCGGTGGTCATTCATCACTCCTACAAGTCGATGACATAACACAATCGATAACAAAGCTTGGTGCAACGATGGATGACGCTGCTGGGGAGGCATTCGATAAAATTGCTCGGGTTATGAAATTAGGTTTTCCTGGCGGCCCTGCAATAGATGTACTTGCAAAATCTGGAAATGCCACTGCAATCAACTTCCCTCGTGGTCTTACAACATCGCAAGATTGGGAAACACGTCCATTTGATTTCTCATTCTCTGGGCTAAAAACAGCAGTTGCACGCTATTTAGAATCAACACCGGATTACGTAAAAGCAGATGTTGCGGCCTCATTCCAAGAATCAGTTGTCGATGTGCTTATGCTCAAAGCAATTGCAGCATGTAAAGAAAGCGGAATTGATTCATTGGTTATCGCCGGTGGTGTTGCTGCAAATTCAAGGCTTCGCGCAGTCACTACCGAGCGCTGTGAAAAAGCAGGTATTCGCCTTCGAATCCCAAGTCCAGCTTTGTGTACCGATAACGGCGCAATGGTTGCAGCATTGGGTTCGCTGATGGTTGCAGCAGGTAGATCGCCTAGCCCAATCGCTTTTGACGCTGAGTCTGGCCTGCCAGTGACAACTGTGGCGCTCTAAGAGCTCTACCTGAAGGCTGCTGCAATCCTTGCAAGCAAGTCAGCTCGCGCTTCTTCATGAAGCTTCTTTATTTTGAGTTGCTCCTCTGCTTGATATATTTTGAATTTCTTTGCAGCAGCTTCTAATTCAGCAGGGGTATCTCGCTCTGTACTTGGAAAAGTAGTTAGGAAGTTTGTGAATGCATGACGTTCCCTTGGAATAATATTATTGATAGAGAGGATATCTAATTCTGATTTTTTTATAGTTATGTTATCGAAAATAGTAATTTCAGAAAATTTTATGACAATATCAGCAGTTTTTACAGCATCACACATAGTTATAATATTCAAATCTTGCAGCTTGATGTTATCTACTAAATCATTTACCAATAGAAGATTTTTATTGGTTACCCCTGGAACCCCTGCCGCTTTATATGTTTCAATTGTTGGTTTTACAATCGGGAGTGGTGCGAGTTCCATTATTGTGTAACCTGTAGTAACTAATTGATTATCTGCTATTACGTGTTTTCGCAAAACCTCAAGTGCCTTTGCTTTTTCTTGTGCCGCCTTTGCTTCAGCTTCGGCACGTGCTTTTGCTGCAGCCTCTCTGGCAGCCGCAGCGGCACGCTCTCCATCATTTGGATCAATAGTGTTTACGAGAAAGCCGGTGGCCATAAAGGTTTTCAAAGTATTGAGGATACTTGAGTCGGATCCGTAGTAATTAATCGTGGTAAATCGTTCAATATCAAAGGAATTTGCCTCGATGTTGAGCAGACCACTTGGAATGGTTATTGATGTAAGGGATCTTGCATTTTTGAAAGCTTCGGAGCCAATAGTTTTCAAGCTCGCAGGAAGTGTGACAGTAGATAGGGCGGTGGCGCTATCAAATGCATTTGACCCAATAGTTTCAACATTTCCCAGAATTTGTACGCTTCGCAGGGTGGATCCTTTTAGAAAATCATAGCTACCGATGGCCATGCTTGAATTAGTAATAAAAGTCTCTACAGGTGATCCAAGGAAAACATTGGCGCCGACACTTTGCAAGCTTGCCGGGAATGTAATTGTTTTGAGCGATGTATTGGTAAATGCATTTGTACCTATACTCACCACACTATTTGGCAGTATGAGATGTGAGAGATTCGCATTTCTAGCAAAAGCGAAATTTCCAATATTTACAGTATTTCCCAAAATTGACACGCTACGTAATGAATTATCTGCAAGGAATCCATCAGGTAGGGTCATACTTGAATAAGTGGTAAACGTTTCTATAGAAGATACATAGATGTAAGAACTAACCCCAACTGTCTCAAGACTTGCAGGTAGAGTAACTTCTTTGATGCCAGTACTGTCGAAAGCGGATTCTGCAATACTCCTCAAGCCTTCTGGAAATACAATTTTAGTAATTGTCGTGTTATTCATAAAAGCTATGTAAGCAATAGAAGTAATCGAAGAATCAATCGAGAATTCTCCATTACATGAACCACCAGCGGTAAGAGTTCCCCCGGTAGTTGGAGTTTCAGTTGGTCCCAGGGTTCCTGTATATCGAACTGTGTACGTTCCTGCATTACAGGGGAATATGAAATCAGTTGTTGGATCCACTGCATGAGCAGGGGTACTAAAAACTACGGTGCCAGAGGCAATGAGAGTGATGATTAGGGTGATGCGCAGACGTGCATACGCGGTTTCGATCCATCGATTAGTGATTCGGTTTCACAAACCTCTCCGTTTGGGAATGTCCATTTGGGAAAGCCGTTAAAATAGAGGCGTACAGACGTGAACGCATCTTGAAAATTCACCCTATTACCTCGCCTATTCCCGCCCCTGGACTCAGAATCTGCAGTGAATGTGATGGCTGGAGCCCGCTCCATGCCTCTAATTTGCCGTTGGGAATAGCCTCGCCTAGAGTTGGCGTTAGCACTCTAGGGTCGAGTCTGCTAAAGCGGCAGATCCCCACGAGGAAGTATCACCACTAGCAATAAGGAGAAAGCCATGGCCGTAGCCATTAAGCCACTAGAAGATCGCATCGTTGTAAAGGCATCAGAGGCCGAGACAACTACTGCATCAGGTCTTGTTATTCCTGATACTGCAAAGGAGAAGCCACAAGAGGGCACAGTCGTTGCAGTTGGACCAGGTCGCTTTGATGACGGTGTCCGAGTTCCTATGGATGTCAAAGTTGGCGATGTTGTTCTTTACAGCAAGTACGGCGGAACTGAAGTTAAGTACAACAATGAGGAGTACTTAGTACTTTCAGCTCGCGACATTCTCGCTGTAATCGAGAAGTAGTAATGGGAAAAATTCTTGAATTCGACGAGCACGCTCGTCGCGCAATGGAACGTGGCGTCAACATTCTTGCTGACACCGTCAAGGTAACTCTGGGACCTAAGGGTCGCAACGTAGTTATCTCAAAGTCATTTGGCGCACCAACAATTACTAACGATGGCGTAACAATTGCGAAAGAGATTGAACTCTCTGACCCAGTTGAGAACATGGGCGCTCAGTTAGTAAAAGAAGTTGCTACAAAAACAAATGATGTTGCGGGTGACGGAACAACTACTGCGACAGTGCTTGCACAAGCAATGGTCAAAGAGGGTCTTCGCAACTTAGCAGCGGGTGCACAGCCAATGGATTTGAAGCAAGGAATTGAAGCTGCTGTTATAGCGATTTCTGCTCGCTTGGCTGAGAATGCAACTGTTGTAAAAGACAAGGCACAGATTGCAGATGTTGCAACTATTTCAGCACAAGATCGCGTCATTGGTGACCTCATTGCAGAAGCAATGGATAAGGTCGGCAAAGATGGCGTTATCACTGTTGAAGAAGCATCAACGACTGGTCTTGAACTCGAATTTACTGAAGGTATGCAATTCGATAAGGGTTACATCTCTCCATATTTTGTAACGGATCAAGATCGTATGGAATCAGTACTAGAAGATGCCTACGTTCTCATCTCAGGAAACAAGATTTCAGCGCTCGCTGACCTCTTGCCAATCCTTGAAAAGGTTGCACAGGCCTCAAAGCCACTTTTGATTATTGCCGAAGATGTTGAAGGCGAAGCGCTTTCAACAATGGTCGTCAACCGCATGCGTGGAGTATTTACTTCAGCTGCTGTGAAGGCACCAGGCTTTGGAGATCGTCGCAAGGCAATGTTGCAAGATATTGCAGTACTTACTGGCGGTCAGGTTGTTTCATCTGATATCGGAATGAAGCTAGACCAAGTTGGACTTGAATCCCTTGGAAAAGCTCGCCGTATCGTGATTTCTAAAGATGCAACAACAATCGTTGATGGTGCAGGGGACAAGGCAGCAGTAGCTGCACGCGTTTCTGAAATCCGTAACGAGATTGCCAATACAGATTCTGATTGGGATCGCGAGAAGCTACAAGAGCGCGTTGCAAAACTTGCTGGTGGCGTCTGTGTAATCAAAGTTGGAGCACATACTGAAGTTGAGTTGAAAGAGAAGAAGCACCGTCTAGAAGATGCAATCTCTGCAACTCGTGCAGCAGTAGAAGAAGGAATTGTTATCGGTGGAGGAGCGGCACTTGTTCACGCAGCTGATTCACTCGAAGGCGATCTTGGATTCACTGGTGATAAAGCAGTTGGAGTTCGACTAGTTCGCAAAGCTTGCGATGAACCACTTCGCTGGATTGCAGAAAATGCAGGCCTTGAAGGTTATGTTGTAGTTGCAAAGGTTCGCGCAATGAAAGCTAACGAAGGTTTCAATGCTGCAACTGATGTCTATGGCGATCTTGCAAAAGATGGCGTCATCGATCCAGTAAAAGTAACTCGTTCCGCTCTAGCTAACGCTGCCTCGATTGCTGCAATGTTTATTACAACAGAAGCTGTTGTATATGAGCGTCCTGCAGATCAAGAGCCAGAAGCTGGCGGACATGGACATTCACACGGACCTGGTGGGCACGCTCACTAAGCAGTTATTCTTACCTCCATGGAGCAGCTAACACTCTCAGTGGATTGCGGTGGCTTGGGAATCAAAGCGTCAGTACTAGATAGTGCTGGAACTATGAGAGCCCAGGCCATTCGCATTTCTACGCCGTATCCACTGTCTCCAACTCGTTTGATTGAAACAATTGTTGAACTTTCCAAGTCACTACCTACCGCAGATCGCGTCAGTGTTGGAATGCCAGGAATGATGCGCCATGGTGTTGTTGTATCAACGCCTCATTACATAAATACTGCAGGGCCGCGCACTCGTATGGATCCTGAACTAGGAAAAGCATGGGATAGCTTTGATATGCGCGAGGGTCTAACGCACGCTCTTGGAAAACCAACGCTTGTTCTCAACGATGCAGAGGTGCACGGAGCTGGTGTTGTTGCAGGTTCAGGATTTGAAGTTGTGCTCACATTAGGAACAGGACTTGGTTGCGCAGTTTTTGATGGCGGAAAATTAGCGCCTCATATTGAACTCTCGCATGCAACGATTCGTCGCAATGAAACTTTTGATAGTTGGATTGGTGAACACCAACGCCGTTTACTGGGAGATTCTTTTTGGTCTCGGCGTATCAAGGCCATGGTCGATGAATTGCGTCCAGTATTTCACTGGGACCGCCTGTATTTAGGTGGCGGAAATTCACGCAGAATAAAAGATTCAGTGATTCATAAATTAGGTGATGATGTAGTAATCGTTCCTAATGAGGCAGGAATTATTGGTGGGGTTCGAGCTTGGAGTTTACTCGGAGATAATTAGGAAGCGTTCGAAATTCCTGTTGCAATACGCGAATCAATAATCGCTAAGCGATCATCTTCAGATAAACCGCCCCAGATACCATATGGCTCTTGAACAGCGAGCGCGTGTGCACGGCATGCTTGCATTACTGGACACGATGCGCAGATTACTTTTGCCACATTTTCACGATTGCGCCGGCGTGGTCCGCGTTCTCCATCGGGATGAAAAAACATCTCGGCAGGTAAATTTCGGCACGCACCTTCATACTGCCAATCCCAATTATCGGTGGTCGGTTGGGGTAATCGCGAAGTTTCAGCCATAAGGAAAGACTACAACCGAGTCATAGGTTGTTCAAGTAGAAACGAGTCCAATCTTGTCCACAGGCGTGTTTTGGAGTGGTGAGTTCGCCCACTTCACGACACCATTAGAGCGTGGAAGAGCTACTCACCGTTGCGGCAGTTGCCAGAAGGCTCGGGATTGCCCCCGCAACACTTCGCACATGGGACCGCCGTTATGGCCTTGGTCCAACGAATCATGTAGAAGGAAATCATCGAAAGTATCACCCTCACGATGTAGCGCGATTGATGGTGATGCGCAGACTGATTGCATCGGGAGTGTCTGCTTCTGATGCCGCTGAGACAGCACTAGAACATAAAGGCGGCGCCACGCGTCGAGTAACTGAATTAAAATTCGAAGAACGAGGCGATCTTGTCAATGCAATATATCGCTCTGCTGTGGCCTTAGATCGCGAATTTATAGCGAGTTCTTTGACTAAAGATATGAAAAAAAACGGAGTCATACGTACTTGGCAAGAAGTAATTGTGCCGGTACTAATTTTGGTAGGTGATGACTGGGCAAAAAGTGGAGAAGGAATTGAAGTCGAACATTTGCTCTCTGAAATTATTAAGAGCGTGATGCGTGAAAAGACAAATTTAACTTCACAACCTGTTAATACTCGTCCAGTACTTCTTGCCTCTGTTGGAGAAGAGATGCATTCACTGGCCCTACATGCATTGGCTGCGGCGCTATCTGAGAAAAAAATTGATAGTTTTTTTCTGGGATCGAGAACTCCACTTGAGGCACTATCAGCTGTTGTAACGCGTTCGGCACCCCCAGCAATTTTTTTATGGGCTCAATTACCGGTCAATGCAAAACCAAAATTCTTCAATGACCTTCCATCCGTTCGCCCAGCTCCGCGGGTAGTACTAGGTGGGCCTGGCTGGAATGCGAAAGATTGTTCAAAGGTTGCCATGGTTCATGATTTATCTAGCGCCTGCCTTGAAATCGAGCGTGCAGTAGGGCTCTAAAGCCCAGATAGACTTACGCCTTCATGAGATTGACGAAGGAGGGCCGATGAGCGATTACGAGAAGATCGCGATGCTCGGCCTGACATATGACGATGTTTTGCTGCTACCTGATGCATCTGAGGTAGTCCCATCGGAAGTAAATACCGCCACTCACCTCACACGAAATATTGCGCTCTCAATTCCACTTGTTTCATCTGCGATGGATACTGTTACCGAATCAGAGATGGCCATAGCAATGGCAAAAGCTGGTGGCATCGGAATTATTCATCGCAACTTGCCTATTGATGCTCAAGTAACCCACGTTAAATTAGTCAAAAATGTTGGCTTAGCAGGCGCTGCTGTTGGTGTGGGCGATGATGGTTTTGCACGCGCGCAAGCATTAATCGAAGCAGGTGTTGATGTTGTTGTAGTTGATACCGCACATGGTCATCACCGCGCAGTACTCGATGCAATTGAGAGAATCAAAAAGTTTTCTGCCATAACTGAAATTATTGGTGGCAATGTTGCAACTCGCGCTGGTGCACAAGCACTTATTAACGCAGGTGCTGATGCTGTGAAAGTTGGAGTAGGTCCGGGATCAATTTGCACAACTCGTGTTGTTGCAGGTGTTGGCGTTCCGCAAATTACTGCAATTCTGGAAGCAAGCAAAGCATGCGCTAAAGCTGGAATTCCACTGATTGCTGATGGTGGACTTCAATATTCTGGTGACATTGTTAAAGCACTTGTTGCTGGTGCAAACTCAGTAATGCTTGGTTCCCTTCTTGCAGGATGTGCCGAATCACCAGGTGAACTTGTAGAAATTGATGGAAAAAAATATAAGGCATATCGTGGAATGGGTTCCCTTGGCGCAATGCAATCTCGCGGTGAACAAAAGTCATATTCAAAAGATCGCTATATGCAAGACGATGTTTTATCGGAAGACAAACTTGTTCCGGAAGGAATCGAAGGACGCGTTGCATATCGTGGAAGTGTTGCTGAAGTTACGCATCAATTAGTAGGTGGTGTTCGTTCAGGAATGGGATACGCAGGAGCGCCTGATATTGCCACACTTCGTCGTGAAGGCAGACTCATTCAAATTACTGCTGCTGGCTTACAAGAGAGTCACCCGCATGATGTTTTACACGTAGCCGATGCCCCAAATTACCAAGGTAAGAGATAAAGGAGTGCACTATGAGCGATATTGAAATTGCACCAGGAAAACGCGCCCGCACTGCTTATTCTTTTGACGATATTGCCATTGTGCCAAGTCGTCGTACTCGCGACCCAGAAGATGTTTCAACTTCTTGGCAGATAGATGCTTATAAATTCGATCTTCCTATGCTTGCCGCCCCTATGGATTCTGTGGTTTCACCAGATACAGCAATTGAAATTGGAAAGCTTGGCGGACTTGGGGTTCTGAACCTCGAAGGACTGTGGACTCGCTATGAAGATCCACGTATTCCACTTGGCGAAATTGCGTCGATGCCAGATAAACATGCAACAAAGCGTATGCAAGAAATTTATAGCGCACCTATTCAACCAGCATTGATCAAAGAACGAATCAAACAAATTCGTGATGCTGGTGTGACTGTTGCAGCATCTCTTTCACCACAACGCACCGCAACATTACATAAAGCAGTTATTGATGCAGGTGTGGATATTTTCGTAATTCGTGGAACAACAGTGAGTGCCGAACATGTTGCATCTGAAACAGAAGCGCTTAACCTTAAGAAATTTATTTATGAATTAGATGTTCCTGTCATCGTTGGTGGTGTTGCAACTGCAACTGGTGCGTTGCACCTCATGCGGGCAGGTGCTGCCGGAGTCCTTGTTGGTTTCGGTGGTGGATCAGCTCACACCACACGCAAAGTGTTAGGTATCGAAGTTCCAATGGCCTCAGCTGTTGCAGAAGTTGCATCTGCTCGTCGCGAATATCTTGATGAATCAGGTGGACGCTATGTACACGTTATTGCCGATGGTTCAGTTGGTCGCAGCGGAGATATTGCGAAAGCAATTGCTATGGGAGCTGATGCAGTGATGATGGGCTCTCCACTTGCTAAAGCAGTTCAAGCTCCCGGATTGGGATGGCACTGGGGATCAGAGGCTCATCATCAAGTATTGCCACGTGGAGAGCGCGTAGCAGTGGGTACAACAGGAACGCTGGAAGAAATTTTACTTGGTCCATCTCATGCAGCAGATGGATCCATGAATCTCTTCGGTGCACTTCGCCGCGCTATGGCAACATGCGGTTATTCCGATGTGAAATCTTTCCAGCGAGTAGAAGTAATTATTCATCGTGCCTAAAGAAGTTCCTGAAAGCGGCGCCGTACTTGTCGTCGACTTTGGGGCTCAATATGCGCAACTGATTGCTCGTCGAGTTCGCGAAGCGAATGTCTTTTCCGAAATAGTTCCTTCCACGATTTCTGCAGCACAAGTAAGTGCCAAAGCCCCTGCAGCCATTATTTTGTCGGGCGGACCATCAAGTGTGTATGCCGAAAATGCACCTAATTTTGATTCTGAAATATTTTCATTGGGAATTCCAATCTTTGGAATTTGCTACGGCTTTCAAAAAATGGCAGCAGCCCTTGGTGGAATCGTAAGCCAGACTGGAAAATCAGAATTTGGTCGTACTGATTTATCTGCGCAACCTAAAACTAAAATTTTTGGTTCAACTCCATTGCAGCAAAAAGTTTGGATGTCGCATGGTGATGCTGTTTCGCAAGTTCCAACAGGATTTACGGTTTGCGCTTCAACATCGGACACACCGATTGCTGCATTTGAAAATGAATCTGGAAAATTAGCCGGCGTTCAATTCCATCCCGAAGTTCTACATTCCGAGCACGGTCAAGCAATTTTGAAGAATTGGTTACTCAATATTGCAGAATGTACTCCAACGTGGACTACGGCAAATATTGCTGAAAATGAAATTGCAAAAGCCAAAGAAATTATTGGCAGCAAGCGAGTTATTTGTGGCTTATCTGGTGGAGTTGATTCAGCTGTTGCAGCAGCAATAATTCAACGCGCAGTTGGTTCACAACTTACCTGCGTTTTTGTTGATCATGGTTTATTGCGTAGCGGGGAATCAGAACAAGTTCAACGCGATTTTGTCGCAGCAACTGGTGTTGAATTAGTTGTCGTCGATGCTGTTTCGCAGTTCCTTGATGCGCTTTCGGGAGTCATCGATCCTGAAGAAAAACGTAAAATTATTGGCCGCGAATTTATTCGCTCTTTTGAAAAAGCAGCGCGAGACATCGCTGCTGGGGGAGAAGTCGAATTTTTAGTGCAAGGCACTCTCTATCCTGATGTTGTGGAATCAGGCGGAGGAACAGGTACTGCAAATATAAAGTCACACCACAATGTTGGTGGACTTCCAGATGATTTGAAATTCACTCTTGTTGAGCCACTTCGCACTTTGTTCAAAGATGAAGTGCGCCAAGTGGGAATTGAGTTAGAACTTCCTGAGGAAATAGTTTGGCGCCAGCCATTTCCTGGACCAGGCTTAGGTATTCGAATTATTGGTGCCGTAAATAAAGAGCGTTTAGAAATATTGCGCCATGCAGATTCCATCGCACGAGCTGAACTCAAAGCTGCGGGCTTAGATCGCGATATATGGCAATGCCCAGTTGTCTTGTTAGCAGATGTGAGAAGTGTGGGAGTTCAAGGTGATGGACGTACATATGGACATCCAATTGTTTTGCGTCCCGTGTCGAGTGAAGACGCAATGACGGCGGATTGGTCGCGAGTTCCGTATGATGTGCTTGAAAAGATTTCGACGCGAATCACAAATGAGGTTCGTGAAGTAAATCGAGTGGTCCTCGATATCACGAGCAAGCCACCTGGAACTATTGAGTGGGAATAAAATGAAACGTATTTTTGGATTCATCGCAGCACTTGCCCTTATTGCAACGAGTTTAGGTACATCACCAGCAGTAAGTGCTGCACCAAAGGTCAATCCACCTACCTGTGCTAAATCAACAGCACTTCCACATACGCCAATCAAAGTTATTCAGCCATCAAAGAATTTAAAAGTACTTCCACACACTATTACCTTCACTACAAATTGTGGAGATATTGTTGTTGAAACTGTAGGAAATAAAGCACCAGTAACAATTACTGCACTAACTGCATTAGCGCGGGCTGGATATTTCAACCAAACACTTTGTCATCGACTTACAACACAGGGACTTTTTGTATTGCAATGCGGAGATCCAACTGCGCGCGGAACTGGCAGCCCAACAGGTTGGAAAGGTTATGCCGATGAGAACTTGCCGGTTGGCAAGCCAATGACGTACCCGGCAGGAATAGTTGCAATGGCTAATTCAGGACCCAATACAAATGGGAGCCAAATCTTCTTTGTTTACGGCGATTCTGCTTTGCGCGCAAATTACACTGTCTGGGGCAAAATTACATCTGGGCTCGATATATTGATTTCAGTTGCAAGTATGGGCGCAGTCCAGCCAGATGGAAAAGGAAAGTATGTCTACGCAGGAGATGGCTACCCAGTACAACTCGTAGCAATCGAGAAAGTAACAGTCAAATAATTAGTTGGTATTAATTATTTTGAATGCCTCAGCAATTCGTCCTTCTGGGAATCCAGCAATTCCAGCTGTGCGATGACCCCATTCGCGAACCATATTCTCTAGTTCAGAGTTATGTGCAGTTTGGGAAGCATGAGAATGTAGCGCTTTCATTTTCAAATCAAATGTATCTGTAATATCTACAAAGTAATCTGGGTTAGCAAAACCCATCATCCATACTTCTTTTACACGCCAAGGCTCTAAACCCTCATCATCTAATAAGTCTGTAAATGCAAATGGATTTCGTGCATCTGGATAGACAGCTTGAATTGATGCTTCACCTGAAGCTAAGTGATCAGGGTGGCTCGCGCCAATGCGCTCCCAGTTACGTTCTGGACTTTGGCAAACCATTCGGTCTGGTTGAGAAATTCGGATTCTGCGCACAATGTCTTTACGAAGTTCTAACGTGGCTTCTAAGTGTCCGTCAACGTAATTGAGAAAGGTAATATCAGTAACACCGACAGCAGCACCAGCGGCACGTTGTTCACGTTGGCGTACCGCAGGCATATCCGCCTTAGCGATTCCAGATGCTTCACCACCCTGGTCACCATTGGTGCAAAAGACATATGAAACTTCGATGCCCTTCTTTACCCATTGTGCAATTGTTCCCGATGCTCCAAAATCTGAATCATCTGGATGGGCATTGATCACGAGGACTTTCTTGATTTCGCTATCGACAAGCGGTTCCATGTGGCTCTCCTTAGATAATGCCTAATACTAATCTCGGAATGGCATTTTAAAGATAGCCTTCCCTTCTTATGACGCAGTCTAACGATCCGCTATTAGTAGGGCTAAATCCCCAGCAGTCACTTGCTGTGACTCATGCAGGTGGACCTTTACTTGTAGTGGCAGGTGCGGGCTCCGGTAAAACACGTGTTCTTACACGTCGAATTGCATATTTAATGTCACGCAGAAATGTCGCCCCTTATCAAATTTTGGCAATTACTTTCACAAATAAGGCTGCAGGAGAAATGAAAGAGCGGGTAGCAGATTTAGTTGGACCAATCGCAAAATCAATGTGGGTTTCAACATTTCACTCTGCTTGCGTCCGATTATTGAGACAGGAAGCTAATCGACTCGGTTACTCCAATTCATTTTCTATCTACGATTCAGCAGATTCTTTGCGCCTTATCACCATAGTTGCCAAAGAATTGAACTTAGATTCGAAGCGCTACCCAGCTCGGCAGTTTCAATCGATGATCTCTAATGCAAAAAATGAATTAATGGGACCCAGTGATTATGTCAATGCAACATCAAACCAGTTTGAAGAAGTTGTAGCCGATGTTTACAGTATTTACCAAAAGCGCTTACAACAAGCCAATGCCATGGATTTTGATGACTTAATTCTCAAAACAGTTCAAGTCTTACAGCAATTCCCAGAAGCCAAAGCTCGCTTTCGTTCGCGCTTTCGACATGTATTAGTGGATGAATATCAAGACACCAATCATGCCCAGTACATTCTTGTGAAAGAACTTGTAGGAAATGATAACGAAGGAATGCCTGCTGCTGAATTATGCGTGGTGGGAGATGCTGACCAATCAATTTATGGATTCCGTGGTGCGACAATCCGTAATATTCTGCAATTTGAACTTGATTATCCCAATGCCACAACAGTTTTGCTGGAGCAAAATTATCGCTCGACTCAAAATATTCTCAATGCCGCTAATGCAGTTATCACTCAAAATGTAAGTAGGAAAGAGAAGAATTTATGGTCAGAGGCAGGTGCTGGTGCTCCACTGACTGGATACATTGCTGAGAGCGAACATGATGAGGCGCAATTTGTAACTGATGAAATTCGAGAATTGCAGAAAGCAGGAAAATCTCAGCCGGGTGATACAGCTATTTTTTACCGGACGAATGCTCAATCGCGTGTATTTGAAGAAATCTTTATGCGCTCCGCATTGCCTTACAAAGTAGTTGGTGGCCTTCGATTCTATGAACGACGTGAAGTCAAAGATCTTTTGGCTTATTTAAGAGTCCTGGCGAATCTAGAAGATGAAATTTCGATTCGCCGCGTGATTAATTTTCCAAAACGTGGCATTGGTGATCGCGCTCTTGAATGTGTTGAATTATTTGGAAGCGAAAACAATCTATCGTTTTGGCAAGCCCTCAATCGAGCAAACGAAGCCCCTGGTATTCCTAATCGCGCAGCTCAATCAATCAATGAATTTGTTTCAATGCTCATCGCTCTCAATGTTTTAGTTGAGGCAAAAACGCGTCCCTCCGTTATCGTGGAAGCAGTTCTAGAGCAATCGGGTTTACTTAGTGAACTTTCACAAAGTACGGATCCTCAAGATGAAGTTCGAGTAGAGAATATGAAAGAGCTTTTAGCTGTCTGTATGGAATATGAAGAACGCCCGATTGAAGATTTGGGGGAAGACGAAGAGATATCACTCGCCGGTTTTCTCGAAAAAGTTTCTCTCGTGGCCGATGCAGATGAAATTCCAGAGGGAGAAGATCACGGCGGCGTTGTAACGCTAATGACGTTACATACTGCTAAAGGTTTGGAATTTCCAACCGTGTTTCTCACAGGAATGGAAGACGGAATATTTCCACATTCACGAACTCTGGGTGAGAAAGATGAGATTGAGGAAGAACGACGACTTGCATATGTTGGGCTTACCCGTGCACGCGAACGACTTTATATTTCGCGCGCTGAATATAGATCTTCATGGGGAGCTCCTACTTATAATCCTGCATCTCGTTTCCTTGATGAGATTCCAGAAAATTTGATTGAATGGCGCAATGCAAGTTCGCCATCGTTATCACCATCGTTAGTAAGAAAAACTAGAACTGCTACTGCACCACCACCTCGTGCAACGGGAAAGAAAATCAACTCCATAGAATTAGCTGTTGGTGAGCGTGTGTCACATGACACATTTGGCCTCGGTACAGTTGTAGCGATTGCGGGCGAGGGCGAAAAGGCTGAAGCAACAATAAATTTTGGACAGTATGGTGAGAAGCGTTTGCTCTTGCGTTACGCACCCGTTGAAAAGCTCTAGGATTAGGTCCTTCGTACACCATTAATTTGAATTGGAGTGATCCGTGGATCTCTTTGAATACCAAGCCCGCGATCTCTTTGAAAAACATGGAGTTCCTGTATTAGCAGCTGCGATTGCCCACACTGCAGATGAGGCAGAAGCTGCGGCAACAAAAATTGGCGGCAAAGTTGTTGTCAAAGCACAGGTAAAGGTCGGTGGTCGCGGTAAAGCTGGTGGCGTCAAGCTTGCAGAAAATTCAGCTGATGCGCGCGAAAAGGCGTTAGCAATTTTGGGAATGGATATTAAGGGGCATGTTGTTCGCACTGTAATGATTGCAGCGGCAGCACCAATTGAATCCGAGTATTACTTGGCAATTCTGCTCGATCGTTCCAATCGCACATTCTTAGTTATGGCATCAGTATCTGGTGGAATGGATATTGAAGAAGTTGCACGCACCGCACCAGAAAAATTAGCAAAGATTCCAGTATCTGCAATTGAAGGAATAACACTTTCAAAGGCTCAAGAGATAGTAAGTGCAGCAAAATTTCCTGGCGATGTTGCAGATCAAGTTGTCCAAGTTTTGCTTAAGCTATGGGAAGTTTTTCAATCTGAGGATGCAACACTTGTTGAAGTCAACCCACTTGTTAAGACCAAAGATGGAAAAGTTATTGCACTCGATGGCAAGGTAACACTTGATGAGAATGCAGGCTTTCGCCACCCAGACCACGAAGCTCTCATTGATCATGCAGCGACAAATGCCCTTGAAGCAGCAGCCAAGGAAAAAGATCTCAACTATGTAAAACTCGAAGGTGAAGTTGGAATTATCGGTAACGGTGCTGGTCTGGTAATGAGCACGCTGGATGTTGTTGCTTATGCTGGTGAAAAGCATGGTGGAGTTCGTCCAGCAAACTTCCTCGACATTGGAGGCGGAGCTTCTGCTGAAGTTATGGCTAATGGACTTTCAATCATTTTGGGTGACAAAGATGTGAAGAGCGTATTCGTCAATGTATTTGGTGGGATTACGGCGTGTGACGCAGTTGCAAATGGAATTGTGCAAGCCCTTGAACTACTTGGAGATAAAGCAACCAAACCAATAGTTGTGCGCCTCGATGGAAACAATGTTCTTGAAGGTCGTGCGATTCTTAATAAAGCAGCGCATCCATTGATTGAACAGGCAGAAACTATGGATGGAGCGGCAAATCGTGCCGCAGAATTGGCGGCCAAGTAAATGTCTATTTTTCTCAATCAATCAAGCACTGTAATTGTGCAAGGAATGACTGGATCAGAAGGAACTAAACACACACGTCGCATGCTCGCTTCCGGCACAAAAGTTGTCGGAGGAGTGACACCTGGTAAAGGTGGCCAAGTTATCGATATCGATGGTCATCAATTGCCTGTGTTCAATAGTGTTGCAGAAGCAATTGCAGCAACTAAAGCTAGCGTTTCGGTTGTCTTCGTTCCACCAAAGTTTGCTAAAGCAGCAGTTATCGATGCAATTGATGCAGCGATGCCACTCGTTGTTGTTATTACCGAAGGTATTCCAGTTCATGATTCTGCAAGTTTTTATGCACACGCACTTGCAAAGGGAACTACTCGAATTATCGGTCCAAATTGCCCAGGAATTATTAGCCCAGGAAAATCAAATGTTGGAATTATTCCTGCCGATATAACAGGTGCTGGACCAATCGGCTTGGTTTCAAAATCAGGTACTCTGACATATCAGATGATGTTTGAACTTCGCGATATTGGTTTTAGCACTGCAGTTGGAATCGGTGGAGATCCAGTTATTGGTACTACTCATATTGATTGCTTACGTGCATTCCAGGATGATCCTGATACAAAAGCCATCGTCATGATTGGTGAAATTGGTGGTGACGCCGAAGAGCGTGCAGCAGCTTTCATCAGCGAGTATGTAACTAAACCAGTTGTCGGTTATGTCGCTGGATTTACTGCTCCTGAAGGTAAAACTATGGGTCATGCTGGGGCGATAGTTTCTGGTTCATCTGGAACCGCACAAGGAAAGAAAGATGCGCTTGAAGCAGCAGGAGTTCAAGTCGGAAAAACTCCGAGTGAAACAGCGCGATTGATGCGCGCGATTTTAGAGC
>Ga0136642_1000687_pt1 | contig 16297 bp, 24 predicted proteins | sample LowCatLa1302831Y_FD_115313 | JGI IMG/M metagenome (GOLD analysis project Ga0136642, IMG submission 115313) | Freshwater microbial communities from Lower Cathedral Lake, Yosemite National Park, California, USA - 13028-31Y | ecosystem: Environmental > Aquatic > Freshwater > Lake ... | reverse complement strand
TCTCCGATGAAAGAATCGAACTTTCGCTCCGACGTCCCAAACGTCGAGTGATACCATTTCACCAATCGGAGATATCTCTAACCTGCATTTCGTGTCACAAAATTCACTCGCATTTTTTGCGCACCGAAAAATTCTTCAACTGTATCTTTAACAGTTTTAATCTCAAACTCTTTACAACTAAACACATCAAGGTAGATGTGTCTATCATGATCAATAAAATGCCCAGTGATAGATGAAGTTGTAATCAACTGCATCAAACTATATCCCTCTTTACTTGGATCACCTGGACAAAGGAATTCAATAATTGGTTCACCATGAGCAACCATGTCAATTCGAAGGACCAATTCCTTTGCGAATCTGTAAATGTTATTTTCATTTCTAATAGAATTAACATCACATCCAGCACAGTCAAGCATCAAATGATAACCCCAATACATAATATATCCTTTTAAAAACTGGCGACGAGTAGGGGAATCGAACCCCTGGCTACGGATAGACAATCCGCGATATTACCATTATATGAACTCGCCTAAATTTGGTGCGGGAGAGGAGACTCGAACTCCTAAGCCTTTCGGCACTGGCTTCTAAGACCAGCGTGTATACCATTCCACCACTCCCGCTAAACTACAAAACTTGGTGCCCCTTGCAAGAATCGAACTCGCACACCCTGCTTACAAAACAGGACCTCTACCATTAAGGATAAAAGGGCTAAAATACTTGGTACTCACAGAAGGTAACGATCCTTCGTCTATGGCTTATCAAGCCAGTGCTCTACCTTTGAGCTATGCGAGTAAAATTGGAGACAGCCTGTACACTGGCGGTCGATATCAGCGATATACCATACTCGCCGAGTCACTTACCTATATACCGTCCACTTTATCCACTTATCTGAGTCAATACGTTGTGCTGAAAAGCACAGGCAGAGGACATAGTTAAGTTTCAGTCTCCGAAAACTTTAAAATTATACTTGGTGCTACCTGTAGGAATCGAACCTACTTCAATGGTTCTTCAGACCACCGCTATGACCACATCAGCTAAAGCAGCTAAAACTGGGGAGAATGATGGGAATCGAACCCACGCGAAGAGAATCACAATCTCTGATGCTACCATTACATCACAAACTCCATATTAAAATATACTACGTATCTTAGAATATTGACCTACAATTACGCCGTCTTTTCTTCCCAAATAGTTAGACCGCGAATCTAACCCAACCTGTAATATACTTTAGTATGGTATCTTCCAATTCAAGCAAGGGCGTGTGACCATTGAACTTAAATAGTTTCACCATATTAAAACACACTACGGAATTAAACCGTCTTCCCCGATACCTGACGCTGCATGGCCAAGACCGAAACTGAGTGTACAACACTTTGACATTTGCGGATCTACCATAGGCTCACCGATCAACGAATGTGTTTTAATATGGCACCCGAGATAAGAATCGAACTTATACTAACAGATTCAAAGTCTGCTGTGCTACCACTACACTACTCGGGAAAAATTTATACATAAATTGTTAAAGATCTTTCAGCTAATCAAGAGATCAAGATAAGCTAGAATATTAATTATACTCTAAAAGCGAATAAAAGTAAAGTCTTTTTTAATAACCTTTCTTTGCAGAGGGTTACTAAGGTCAAGTCAGAAAAACTTTCTCACTCAACCTAAGACACTATTATACACTAAACAAGAATAAAAGTAAAGTCTTTTTTAATAACCCTACAAACTGAAAGGTTACTAAAAAGTTGAATAAGAAAAACTTTCTCACTCAACCTAAGACACTATTATACACGGAAAGTGAATTTAAGTAAAGTCTTTTTTAATAACCCTACAAAATGTAAGGTCTAAAGCAAAAAACCCTCGAGGACTTTCATCTTCGAGGGTTTTGTGAAATAAACTAGTATCAGTCTACTTTACAAAACCCTCAGTATCAATCTCAGTCGCAAACGCATTATACTGTGGGCGCGAGCATGTCCATCCACCATTACTAGGTAGATGTTTTCTTGCTAACGAGGATAATAGTTTCGTGACCATGATCTATATAGGCATTTTATATGTTGAAATTAGGTAAAATCAAAATTTATTTTCATGTAGCAGAAAAACTAGATCCACAACCACAAGTCGCCACGGCATTTGGATTAGTTACTTTGAATGATGCACCCATTAGTTCCTCTACATAATCAATGTCTGCACCTTGGAGATACTGCATACTCATTGCATCAACTAGAACCGTACCAAATTCAAAGTCATCTTCAGATTTATCTCCAAAGTCGAATGCGTATGAGAATCCAGAACAGCCGCCGCCTTTTACGGAGACACGTAGAAACTCTTCCTGATTTTCCAGGATAAGTTCAGTTATCTTATTTTTTGCAGATTCTGTAATGGTAATCATAGGTCAAGTATACTCGTAGTTATCTGATTCTTGGTTATTGGAAATATGCTTGGCACCATTCTTTGTATGGAATTTATATGCCATATCAGTTTTCGGCGACAGAGTTACAAATCGTTTCAAGTTTGGATACTTCTCTCGTAATGTAGGAATTCCTTCAAGAATCAGACTACGTCCAAAACCTTTCTTATAACTCCACACAGTATAAAAGATCGCGCAGGAAGCACCATGGGCATCCCAAGAGTCTGTATCCATATCATCAATTGTAATTGGAACATCTGTTGTATATGCCACACAAACAACAGCGGCAACTTCACCTTCATATATGTAGGAATAGACTTCGCGTCCCTCAGAAGTACGGAATTCCATACTCAAATCTGGGCGAACGGGATCGTTGGCGATATATGGGAAATCTAAAATTCGTTCTTGTCGTATCATTTTACTGTTTGTCCACACTTTTAGCAACCACAAGGTCTTTACCTTTAGCCCAGACGCAGGCATCTAGGATCTCACCGCCAGATACGGTACCTTCGCAAAGGATATGATACAACGACTGCACGGTAATCTCAAACTCTACACCACGCGGATCCATAACCTTAAACAGTTTATTACCTCGATAGCGATTTACGGTATCAATCAACTTAAATCCAGTCAGAGCCACGTTATCCCATACTCGGGGAGCATAATGTTCTTCAATGCGTTCATCATATGACACTGGAGAATTTATACGAGTCACTTGATCCCACATATAATCAATACCCTTTCTCCACCATTCCCCATTCTTCTCGTAGACTTCTCCGCGATAAGCCCATTTCATCTGAGTATCCTTGCGGGATGCATCAGTCTTCTTAGTTGGCTCATGAGGGTGTAGGAACCCAAAGTTGTGGTCGAGCTCAATCCTGCTGGACCAAATCCCTGGAATTGGATACTCATACTCAACTCTATTTTGAGACACTACATATATTTGAGAAGGAATTTTTATCATATTATTTTACTGTATGATCCATAGATACGCCAGTCGAGTAGTAGCCATTAGACTCACCAAACCAACGCACATCAACATAACCTTTGATTGTTGCGAACTTATAGAAAGTCCACTCGCAGGATTCATGGTCGTTCTCATCAAACCCAGCTGGAGATTCGCCCGATACTTCCTCAGCCATCAAAATTGGTGTATCAATCAAGTCAGCTAAGTCGCCGACAACATCATCGATAAAAACCGACTCGCAACAATCCTGTGCGTGATAGAAGTGAAATACTTCCTCAGCATTCTTAAACCACATATCTGCAGCATCATGGGACACAGAAGTGAAAACTTTACCGACCATATTTTTCATCATAAATTCCTTTTCATCCTATACAGTAATTATACAGTAATTATACAGGAAACCTGATTTAATGTAAAGCATAACCCTACACTTTGAGTGGTTATTTTAAAATTCCAATATCAGATCGATATCTATACTGGCCAGTATATTGTGTATTTAGATAATCGTAAATAATTTTACTAGAATCTTCGCGGGAATTAGTTACTGCAGTTAACACACCATGTTTTAAATAATTATTCTGATATTCTGTACTATAAACTATATCCGCAGGAACATCTTTTAATTTTGGTAAATCTGAGGCTTTAACTGTCCAATCATATTCTTTATTAATTAAAGAAACTGTTACTGCTTGTTTACCATTAAATTTAATCGAAGGTATTCTAAATTGGCTACTAGCATTAAAAAATAAATCAGCAAGATCATTATCAATACATTCAATCATAACTTGAAGTTCAGGGTCACCACTTCGTGTATTAATCTCAAGAATAATTGGAGTTCCATCCGTCTTTATACCAATACCCAAAAAAATGAATCCACGATACATTAAGTTATATCTTTTAAAATATGAATATATCTTATCAGTATATTCATGCACTATTGTGTGTACATCTTGTGTTGAATATGCACCACAACTTACAGAATTATATCCAATATCACCATTATCAATCTTTTTATAATCACGAGCTGCTCCAAAAAACTGCCAGTTAGTGTAATTAAATAGTGCATGATAGGAATACTCTGAAGATAGTTCTACATATTCTTCAATTACAATACTAGCTTCTTCTTTTATATTAAATAACCCAGTGCCAAATAAAGACGTATAAACATCTTCGCAATTTTTAGAATCTACTACAACTGTCTGTCTACCATATTGATATGCATAATTGAGTTTAACTACAAATGGTTTTATATAAGTGTAGAACTTTTCTTTTAATTCTTTACCATTAATTAAAAATCCACTGGCAGTTGGTATACCAAGTTCCTTAAACATCTTTTTAGTTACAAACTTATCATTCTCATACTCAGTGCATTTATTATTAACAAAAAAATATGGGATACGAGTAGTCATTAACATGGTATGCAGTTCTTTTGTTCTACATACAGGAATACCTGATGCCATAAAGAATATCGGTTTCTGGTTAAATTTAACTGGATTATCATAATAAAAATCTACATTATTCCCCTGCTCAATAAATTTCTTACTAAGATGATGGTAACTGGATGATTTAGAACACAATGCAATATTCATGTTAAAAAATTTCTATTCATTCTACCGACAAAATATTCATGTTTAAAAGATTTCATTCCATCAGCATTACCATTAGCATCATATACAATATACTCAGGTAATTGTTCTTCAAGATAATCAATACCACGTTTCCACATTTGGAATTCTCGTGTCATATCTTGATTGTTTTTAAACCAAGTATCAAATTCAGTATTAAACCAACTTGTAGATTTATCAACTTGAAACCAATTATTATCCCAGGTACTATACAATAATGGACGTAGTAATTTCTCTTGATGCGTTCTAACTGTAGCAAACGTACTAGATTTCCAATACTGTTGTTGTTTTGGGTTTTGATCTAACCAGCGTTTAACAGTATGTGCTTGCTTGGCCAGCATTGGTAAAGTATCTTTACTCCAATAAAATAATTCAGTCTTTAAATTGGTATAGTCTGAATTGAAATCATTAATAGTTGTAATGTTAACAACAGAATCTGGGAAATAAATCCAAAATGTATTATCTTGACGAATTACGAGTTTCGGTTTATCTAATCCAACTATGATACATATCTTCAGATTTTTATCAAACTGCTTCTTAATAGAATCAAAGTGAAAATAATTATATCGAAATAATTGTCCAATTGATAGATGATCGTTTCTATGTAGAACCCAATCTACATCATCAAATACATTCATTGAATTTAAAACAACTTGACTTACATCTAATACAGTTATCTTAGTTTTGGGTAGCTTCTCGCTAATGTATTTTAATCTAGGTACAGCCTGTAATTGGTGTTCAGCACCAAAGTTCCAGCTATTAGTTACAGATGGATCTAATACTGTAGTAGACTTAGTAGCATCACTAATATGATTAGTTACAATCTCATCAATATGAAGACCCTGTCTAATAAAACTCTCGAGAATATTATTTGTATCAGACCCACCACTATAACTTAAAATAAGATAATCATATTGTTCTCGAAGTTCTCTAGCTCTCTTATCATATAATTGATCTAGAGTTTCTTCTGGTTCGATATCCCATGAATAGTTTTTAAATATATTATTATGAAATATCCATTCAATAGGTTTACCTACTACTTTAGCATATATACACGCATCTACTTTAGATGAGAATTCAATCCCACCACATAAATAATATCCTAAGTCTTTATTTATCATATTCATTACGCAATATTAATCCCCTATAATATAATTTTTACTTGCGAATTTGTGTAAGTCTGAACCAAGACCAGGTCGGCGTTTTCGATATTCTGGTGTTGTCCTCCACATATGCTCTAAACCAATTCTCCAATTATATCTAGCTTTGCTAGTGTTTTCTGATAACATAAAAAACCAAGTATCTCTTGGGTTGAAAATAAGAGTTCCTTTAATTTGAAATGGAACTTTTATCCAACCAGGATAAATTAATGAATGAACTTTATCACTATCTAAAATTCTGGTATTTGGGTTTTTGTATGCATACATTAATCCCAACTCATACAAAGAAACATTCCATGGATTCTCCCACGTATTAGTATCTACATCAAGAGTTATACAAGTTGGAGCAAAAGTATCTCGAACCATATTTGGATCATTCGGTGGAGAAGTTTTCATGTAATTTTTAATAACATGTGCTTGCTTAATAACAATTTTTGGAAGTTCTGGGCTCCAGTAAAATAATTCGTTAAAATCCCAATCCTTATCTACAGTTTGAGTATCTTTCGACTGTCCTTGAATCGCGTCGACGAATGCCCAGATATATTTACCATTAAGGCGCATTACCCTCGGTTTGCATGCTCCGTAAACAAACCCAACTTTTTTCCCAGCTAAAATCATCTCAGCCCATTCTGGTATTTTAAGTTTAATTTCTCGCCGAACAATGTTATTCGGACTAATCAAATCATTCATACCATAAACCCAGTCAATGGATTCACGTTCATTATAATAATCAATATATGGTTGCGCCATATCTAAAAATCTATGATATAATTCTGGCTGTTTTTCTTGTGATGATATAATCTTTGGTGCTGCGACATGAAATATCTCACCATTCATAAAGTTTTCTTTATCGCCAGTTGCAGAATAATTAACCATCGAAACAACTTCATCTAATTTAATATCATTATCAATAAATGTATTTAATACAGTATCACTATCAGCGCCTCCACTGTACCATAAAACAATATAATCATACTTGTCGCGAAGTTGTTGTGCACGCTGGCGATATAGTTCAGCTAGGGATTCATATGGCTCAATTGACCAATTATAACTGCTATAAATCTCATCATTAAAATGCCACTTAACTTTTTCTGGATGATCTTTAGCAAACTCATAAGCTTCTAATTTAGAATAGAATTTGATACCATCAATAGTATAATACCCGAGGACATCTTGTGGCAATAGTTCAATTAGGGGTTCTTGCATACTTGTTCAATTTCAATATTACATTTTTCTAAAAACTCAAGACCAAGTGTATCTCGGTAAGACTCTCGGAAATACACTTTCCGAATTCCAGCACCATAAATTAACTTAGCGCAATTGATACAAGGAGCGTGAGTACAGAATAGATCGGCAGCAGATCCAGATTCACCATCACGGGCAAGTTTAATAATAGCGTTTGCTTCAGCATGAATTACCTCATCTTTTGTTTTTAATCTGGTCTCAACAATTTCGCCAGCATCATCTAGTACACGACCAATTTCGTTCTCGCAGTCATTGGTCCAGCCAGCAGGCATACCATTATATCCAATTGAGATAATGCGGTTGTCTTTAACCACAACAGCACCAACCTGCAATCGTTTTGCACTGGACAAATCAGCGAATCGTGCTGCTGTGTCCATAAATGCATCAATCCATTTTTGTTTCATTTAAATAGTCTTTTCCAAAATGGAAGTTTCACTTTTTTGACTAGGATGGTGTCCCAGTCGTCTCGGCTTTTTTTGCTGGCTTTTCTTTCTTAACTGCAGGAGCTACTTTAATAAAACCAGATTCATATACAAGTTTATGTGTAATCTTTGGATACATTTTAGTCAACTCTTGATCTTTAACGGCTAACATTAGTTTAGCTTCAGAAGGATGGATGTTTTCCAGAAGCTGAAGGAATAGTGTTTCGCGACGAAGTTTAGTAAGATCAGTTCGACAGAAGATATAGAGTTTGCGAAGTTCCATATGTAGGTTTCCTGGACTCATTCCGATTGGAGCAGCATCTTGTTTGTAAGGAGGTGCTCCTTCAGGAAGAACGAACTTCTTGTCAGGTTCAAATGCATATTCAAACAATAGACGTAGTGCTCCATTTTGATTATGTTTAGAGATAGAAGTGATATCTGCGTTGATATCTTCCAAGAGTTCAGTGATAAGTTTAGATGCCATATTAAAAGTCTTCCAATTCGTCCAAAAGTAGTCGGCATTTATTTGCAATTAGATAATTCATAATTGTCATTTTAGTGCCAGTAGGTTTGCTATTTACATATGTATCTATGATATCTGTAGATACGTTCTCTGGAATATATTCAAAATCAATCAATTGAACATTTCGATGCCAGTTACGGCGCTCTTCATCATTCTTACACGCATCAAATCCAAGTTCCATAAACTCAGCTAGGCGTTTTGCAGTTACAGTCTTTTGACGTTCACCGATAACAAACACATCATCATTACTCAGAATATTTGGGATACCATCATCACTCGCCTTAACAATGTGTGTAATATATTTCTCTTTCACTTCTTGCTTATTGGCTTTGATCTGCTTCTTCTGCATAGGTGAATACTGATTGATATTATCAAACTTTTGTAGTTGGATAAAGTCGCCATCTGACGAGAGAATCAAAACCTTCTGCGCTTCTTCCATCAAACCTTGCTGGATCAAATCATTGGTCTGAGTCCACTTAGCCATAACAGCGATGATATCATCAGCTTCGGAATGATCTAGATGTAGAACACGGTATGGAAAATGAGCTGCGATATCATTACGCACTTCAGACATAGTATCAAAAATCAGAGTCCAATTCAGATCAGAGGCTTCGCGCGATTTCTTACGATTGGCTTTGTAGTGTGGAAAAATCTCACGACGCCAGTACTTACGCCCATCGCAACAAATAACCATCTCACCATACTCTTTGCCATACTTTTTCTTGTATGACTTAAGAGTGGACAAGATAACATGCCGAATCAAATTCTTAACTTCAGATTCAGTACCTTTTAGCTCGCGCTGGAAGGATAGAATATTACTGAGAGCAACTTGGGAATAATCAACTAGAATCACAGTTCGCCTCCAAAGGCTTTAATAATAAGATCACATGCAGCTATATGTGTCATATTCGATACAACATCTTCTGGGTGCATCCAGTAACCATCAAGATTCATTTCATTTCGCGGATTGGCTGTCCAGCTATCTAGTTCCTCCTGTAGATAACCACGCCAGTCGATTAAAGTTGCCAAAGTAATTCTATCTGCCACTTCAGTAGGAATAGTCATGCCTGTCATTAAAATGCTCCGATCAAAATTGTATCTTCATTAAACCTACCATTCGGGGTAGCCGATTTAGTCGTTAAGGTTTTCAATGCATTACCAAGGGCGCGTTTACCCAAAGCCAATCCCTTAAAGAATTCATCTGGTTTACGCAGTGTTAGCTGTTTAGATTCTTTGATGTCAAATCCAAGAATAGTAGTTCCTTTGACAGAAAGATTATTGCCAGCTTCACCTTTATACACACCAAATTTACGGAGACGTGTATTATAGAACCAGACTTCAGTGGAACCAATAATTTGAGTCAAAGGTACTGACTTCAAATTCAGTTCAGGGAAAGACTGGAGGAATTTCATCTTAGACACCTGCTTACCAACTGGAACAGGTTTATGTGCACGTGGCTTTTGATTAACTTTAGCAGATACAACTTGTTGTTGGCAGTCTTCTACAATTTGTCCAACAAAATCAGCAAACTTTTTCAGTTCACGCTTGGACAGATGCGAGTAGGCTTCTACAAGTTGTTTATCTTCACCAGCAATTGTTTCGCGAAGTTCAGCCAAAGTTTTAACATACATCGCACCAATACGTTTCGTCACAGGAGCAGCAACTTGCTGACCTTTCAAATATGCCTTGGCAGAAAATGCAGTTTTATTCAGAATAAAATCATCAATTGCGCCGTCAATTTCAGCTGCATGTTTATGTGCAGCATCGTCCATACGTGTCTGGATAGAAACGACGGGAACTGCTGGTGCGTCCTTAACTTTCTCTTTAACTTTGGAAAATTGAGCAGTGAGATCTTTGATCTTATTGTTAGCCCAATCGATATCTTTCTGTTCCAGGTAACGCTCAAGTGTTTGCATCCGGCAGATAACAGCGACCTGACGAATCTCATAGTCAGGAACTTTGTTGAACGTAGCAATCAAAGGTTTCTGATTAGTCTTCGTAAGGAAAGTTTCGAGCCACTTGCGTTTAGTTCGATCATCCTCATTGTTATTGTACCAGACCATGGCTTTAACCAGATCCATTTTATAGTCCTCAATTGAGAGAACTGGTTCTGATCCACCCTTCATGACAGCCATGATCTGGCGGGTTTTCTCGTTGCGCTTTTCAATATTCGTAGCCATAGTTTTTCAACTCCATTTTATAATCTAATTATACCCTAGATTTGATTTAATGTAAAGCAGTATTTCATCATCTGCCTACGAGTGTTTGCAGCCTCTTTTTCCCACATTGAGAAGTGGGTTGCTCCAGGGAGGACAATTTCAGTGGAATTTGGGAACAAGGCTCGGAAAAGCTCCAATCCGCCTGTAGACGCTTCAAAATCAAATTCACCTACCAAGGTCAGGATTGGAGGGATTCTAGCGATTTTGAAGCCGTTGTTACCATGAATAACCCAATAATTACCAATATCATATACAATTTGGGCAGGACATTCCCATTCAGTTTTACCAATAATATTAAGAATAGATTCTTCCCAGTTATCGAATCTATTTGGTATTTTAATTAAGGTATCGCTAATCTTTGCTAACCGTTCTCTCTTTAACTTTTCAATTCCAGTCTTAAAGATGTTATTATGTTTCACAAAGTAATTTCGATGATTCCTAATAGACGGGCTGTGAATTATAACCTTATCGAAGAATCCGCGTTCAGCAGCACATAATGCAGGTGCAGTTGAAGTTGAGAATCCAAAAATAGTTTTAGAGATATATGACTTGGTTATCTTATCAGTTACTTCTGTAATTTGATCGGCATAACCAATTCTATCATACGAATAGAATTCTGTATTAGTTCCATACCCAGCGGGATCAAATAAGATAACATCAATACCAGCTTCATAGAAGTATTGTGCATGAGTTTTATTATCTGGTAATTTAAAATCCCAGAATACTCTAGATGATAAACTCTGCCCTGGAAGAATAAAGAGTAGATGTTTATTATTGGGATTTAAATATTCTGTTGTAGCCATTTAATAGTATCATTCTCTTTGAATACTACATCTTCGAATTTAGTAACATTAATCACAGCACCAGCTGTACTGGTTAAAAACATGGCTGAAGCTGTAAACCAAATAGAGATTAAATCTACATTAGTATATGCAAAATTAATAGAATTATCTTCGCATAACTGCCGAACGGATTCCATTACAGTTCCGCGTAAACATGATTCTTTTGGAGCATATACATTATCACCGATGATAAACCCAACATTAAATCCTGGACCTTCAGTAACGTATCCATTACCATCAGTTAAAATAGCAGTATCATATCCACGATCAATAGCTTCCCATTGTGCCAGCGTCAGATCATTCCATGAAAAGTTCTTCATAGTTTGATCAATAGAAGTATTTCTAATTTGAGATGCTAGGCAGACAGTTGCACTATTGGATGAATTGAACGCAAAGTATGGTTTTGCATATGCCATAAAGTTAGCTACGCATTTTTTTAGATCACGGGGATTGCCATTCGTTGGAATTCCACGAGTGACACATAACCATAGCAATAGATCTTTAGTTGGGGCTTCATCTACTAGATCTTCAAGAACCATTTGGATAGCATATAGATCGGGGCATGGAAGACGGAAGCCAGCGCAGCTGTTGCTGAACCGCATTAGATGATTATCCAAGTTTTGAATTTCACCATTCTTAACAGAGATAACATCATACGTTGCGTCACAATGAATGAATCCAAGATCTAGAATTGAAACATTTAGATCTTTAAGTTTACAGTACGTTCCATTACGGAAAGCTGGATAGTTATGCATTCATTACTTTCAATATATGATTTATCAGTGTATATCTAGCTGGCTCGATCATGATTAAATGAGAAGACTGTGGAATAACTTCTATATGTTTGTTTCTAAAGAATTTATACTGTAAACCTTTAGTCGACAGTTTGTTATCTTCTGATAAGAAAATATTCACTTTAGAACGAATCGTATCAATGGGAATGCTTGGAGGTTTAGTTGTAGATAAATTTTCATTTTTCCACATAATATCCATATGCATTTGTGGTGTAAATGCATCAATATCAACAACACGCGTTGTATCGAAAGTGCTATCAACACATGGATCTAATAAAATCAGTTTAGCAGTGCCAACGCAATGCGCTGCAGGAAAAGATCCATAACAATACCCCATAACGAAATCTGGTTTATACTCTAGAACTAATTCTGTAGCTTTAGAATATACAGTAGAATGATCATCATAAAAATCATAATCAACTGAAATAACTTCAATTCCAGCATCATATAAAATATCACTAATGCTATCTTCTTTCATATCAAGGTCAAACATGGTTTTATATTTCCATGTTTGACCCATAAAATATAAAAGTTTATGGCGCTGGGTCTGCGGCGTTTTGTGATTTATTTGCACTGGTCACATCTTCATACATTTCAACAAATTCTTCATGCTGATCAATCTCTTGGGTTAGAGTTTGTTTATGATAAACCTTGGCCATCTTATTAATAATTTTCTTAGAGATCAGAAAATTATCAGCAACATCTTTTGCGATATCCTTCATAAGATCACGCTCAGCTTCAATACGAACCATGGAATTGCTAATCTCTCGAATAGCTCCGAAGACTTTCTTACGATCTTCAATAGATGAAATTGCCATATTATATCCTTAAATTAATCACTACTCGAAGAGCAGCTACTATCACTTGACGAACTGCTATCACTACTCGAACTATAAGAGTAGCTATCGCAACTTGGGGAAGAGTAATCATATGTAGTTGAGCGCATAAGATTATCTGAACTTGAATTAACAATAAGCATGGTCGTTAACATATTAATGCTATCATCATTGCTAGTCGAACTATCTACAGTTCGAGATCTAGTCTCTACAACTGGCGTTGTAGGTTTAGTCTCTGTAACTCGTGTAGAAGGTTGTGCAATCATCGATGCTCTATACTGTGCCCGACGCGCAATATTTTTCATAGATTCTTCGCGTAGAGTTTGTTTATACAGATTATAATCTTCAGCTGCACGAAGTTTCTTTTTGCTTTTATAGACAGCAACTCCAACTATACTAAGAACGACGCTCGCCGATACAGCTAGGTATAGAAGGAATTCGATCATTTTGAGCTACGGAAAAATGCACCAACCAGAATAGTAGCTGCCCAAGTTTCCAACGTATATGGAATCAACAGAGCTGGAAACAGCACGTTAAATGCCCAGATAGACAGGAATGGTAGTAGAACTATTGCAACAAGAATTGCTACAACAAGACCAACTAGACCAAAAGAAGACAAGATCGCTTTAAACATAATTATACTCCATCAATTGAAATTACTGAGTCATAGCGGAAAGATCTCCACTCTGATTTTTCGACATCGAAAACGCGAACTGTGGATCCAATAGTGCTGCTAGCTGCCTGTTCGGTCTTTGGTAGTTTGTCTGTGGGAATCTTTGACTCAACGAGAGTACAGAGCATTGTTCGCTCCGACCCGTCTGCCTTGGTGAATCTGACTGAGACATTGTTAGCGCGCAAGTTTTGGAGGACATTTGCTTTGAAGTCATCGAATTCCTTATCGTTGTTGAAAATTTTCGTCATTATCAAATCTTTCTTTCAATTCATTTATCATTGGTTCAAAGAACTCTCTGAACTCTGGTATAGTATAATAAAGCGTATATGAACTATTGAGCACATCACCCATCTGACGGTTAAACTTAACCTCAATAAGACCGCGAGGGATCGAACGGATAGTCAAGCTAGTGTGTAAATCGTCAGCTAGTTGTTCAGTTTTAAAATCCAAGTCACTCATAATCACCTTTTTTATGTTTAGCTTTACGTGAATATGTACACTTAGATTCAACAACACGCATTCGATACTTTGGTGTTCTCAAATCTTTGGCGACATAATCTCGAGGCTTAAGATAATTATACTCGGTTTTCATTTTAATGTCAATTCTTTTCTTTTTCTTTGCCTCTTGCAAGCTTCGCTTGAGTTTCGCATAATTGGGCATCGATCATTGCACGTTTGAATGCATTGCGATCTTCTGCACTCTTGAATTTCGTCAGAGCCAAAATTACTTTGGTCGTCGGATTAAGTCTAAAATTTTTATCAGCTTTCATATTTCACTTTCATTTTTCGTTGAGTAGATATTTATTCGAAATTGCTTTGAAGCTCATTCCACCATTGCATTCTTTAAACACAATGCCTTCGCGTTCTTGTGTAGGATTAAGAACAGATTTACCTTCAGCGAGAGCCAGAAGATCAATCACTGGTACCATAAACGTAGTCAGCACAGGAACATGAGTTAGACCCATACGTTCAATCAAAGCACGCCGACGCTCTGGGTCGAGGTAGCAACCATTCATGATATCATAAACATCAAACACATGGAATTCTGGCTTAGATAGTTTGTAGATATTTTCTTGAATGCCTGGACCAATCAGTTCACCCTGAATAGCAAAGTCCCAGTCATTATCAATTGCGCGCATCTTGGCTTCAATATCATTGGCACGAGCAGTGGACCAGAATGAATTGCCTTCAGTTTCCTTGAGATCAAGGTTGCGTGAACATACACCAAATACGCCATGATCCAGATAGACTGTCATTGAAGAACCTTCTAGCTTCTCAGTGACTTCAAAACGCATACGCATTTCTCGGGCATTTGCAATTTCTTTAACAATGTTCTGAACACGTTCTTGATCAGTCTTAGGAATAAACGATGGAAAGTTTCCCTTTGCCATGCCAGCAAGCTGAGCATTCATTGGTCGTTCCCATTTGATGATACCAAGAAACTCCGATACATCATCACCTTCAACGAAGGAATTCGTTTCTGGAATCACTTGATCGAGATTCAGCAGCAAACCTTGGGAGATCTGACCACGAAGTTTGATAGTACGAAGACGTTCGCCTTTGATACCTTCAAACTCACGCGGCTCTTTACCCTTAGAAAGGAAAGGAGCAAGTTTAGCTGGAACCCAAGAATCAATTTCCAGGTACACAACTCGATCACCAACAGAGTATTCACCCTTGCGAGTTACAACTGACCATCCGCCAATCAGTGCTCGCTCAATAGAGTCAGCACCTTCAATTGGAAACAGACCATCAATCTTACGAATAGTAGCTAATTTTCTCATCAATAATACCTCATATGTTCTTAATCAAACCCAACACAGTAATTATACACCAAACCTTATTTAATGTAAAGCTGCAATTGAAAAACCCTACAAAACGTAGGGTCTTCGTTGTAAATTAACAACTATTATCTTAGCGGAACCCGAATTGGCTTCTCTGAATGTAAGACTACCTGGATCGTGTCTGTAGCCTCGACTAGATCGTCGGCACCTTGGATGTGGGCAGCTGGAAACTCCTCTAAAGGCTCCTCTGGAGGCGTCAAAATAGATGTTTCACCACGTCTAGAAGAGGATATTCCAGTTATATGGTCTCGGGAAACCCCTCCAACTAGTAGGGGGTTTTCCTGTTTCAGATTCCAATTTGCTGCAACTAGCATTAGTACGGCTAATGGATCGAAGACTGCCACGATCATTATAATAACCCATCGGACTGCCTTTTCAAGTACATCCGTCTCAGGGTTATCGCCATAAATTAAAGCTGCAATATATTTTATCGGTCCAACTTCGGCTTCGACTTTACGGACTTCGGCGGATATAGGCGCTTTTTCACTGGTGTAATTGGAGATTTTGGTTTGGGTTTCACCAATGTCTTTGAGGATGCGGGCACGGTCTTTTTGCTGGCTCTTGCGGATCGCAATGGAACGCTCGGCTCCGCTAGCTTCGGTTGTTCTGGAGAGGGTGCTGTCAACTTGTGAATCCAGTTGAGAAAGTTCTTTACGAATTGCATTTAGATTTTCCTTTTCAGTTTTAATTTTCTCATCAATAATTGAGAGCTTTGATATAGCATCACCCGACGGAAC
>Ga0136642_1000686_pt1 | contig 16309 bp, 16 predicted proteins | sample LowCatLa1302831Y_FD_115313 | JGI IMG/M metagenome (GOLD analysis project Ga0136642, IMG submission 115313) | Freshwater microbial communities from Lower Cathedral Lake, Yosemite National Park, California, USA - 13028-31Y | ecosystem: Environmental > Aquatic > Freshwater > Lake ... | reverse complement strand
CAATAAAAGTTATGTTTAATATAATGCTTAAGCGCACGTCTTGACGGCGCGCGTTGGGGTAATGACGTAATACCAATGCCCACTCTCTCCTTCAAAGTCTCGCCCGAAGAAGCGCGCGCGATTCGCAGCAAAGCCCGCGCCGAGCGTGCCACCGTCTCCGCCTTCCTGCGCATCCGGGCGCTCGGCGCGCCACCGGCCCCCCGGAAAATCATCATCAAAAAACATCCGGTCTCCGGGCTGCTGTATGATGCCGGCGGCCCGCTGGTGACACGCGAACAAATCAAAGCGGCGCTCGCCGATTTCGCATGAAATTCCTCCTCGATGTGAATGCGCTGCTCGCATGGCGGCATCCTGGTTCCACGGACCACGCGGAATGTCACTAATGATTGCTTAATTATAAATTTCGTATCTAAGTGATCAAATGTTATCACTTAAAAACGAGACCGACATTATCCGTGAGGTCCCCGACCTGATCCGCGCCCATCGCATGGCGCTGTCGTGGCGGCAGGCCGATCTCGCCAAACGCAGCGGCGTCGGGATCGCGACGCTGCGCCGTTTCGAGAGCACTGGGCGCATTGGATTTGTGGGACTGGCGAGGCTGTTGGCCACGCTCGGGCTCGCCGATCGATTCCTCGGCGCGCTGAAACCACCCGCGCCCGCCCCTAAAGACATCAACGAATTTCTCGCGGGGGCGCCTGCGCCGACCCGTCAACGCGCGCCTCGTCGGGCCATAGGGAACTAAGCCATGGCCGAGCCGAATCTCCTTCGTCTGCGCTTCCTCGGTGCCCCCATGGGTACGCTGGCTTATCGCGCCGACGGTCCGTTTCACGCGCTGGAATTGGAGCGCGAGTTCATCGCTACCGGCCACGACATTTCGCCGCTGAATCTACCGCTCGACAGTTTCTCCCGCGGACCGCGGGTGTTTCGACCCGGCGATTCGCCGTTCGACGGCGGACTCCCCGGGCTCATCGCCGACTCTCTGCCGGATTCGTGGGGCGCGAGAATGCTGAAGCTCGAAGTTCCAGGGCTGCAAACCATCTTGGGCAAGCTCGCCGCCATCGGCGAACGCGGTCCGGGCGGAATCACCTTTGAACCGGTGCTGGGCAAAGGCGCCGACGACGAGTCGGTTTCCACTTCCCTCGCCGGCTTGGCTCGCGACGCCGCGCAACTGGCAAAAACTCCCGCCGTCCTCACGCCTGAAGACGTCAGCGCCGCACTCGCCCGGGGCGGCGGCAGCCTCGGCGGCGCCCAGCCCAAAGTGGCGGCGCACCTCCCTACTTCCGGTGACTTCCAGCAGCTGCAGCACATCCTCATCGGCGGCGTGACGCCGCTCGGCCAGGTGCCGAGCGTCGTGAAACTGTCACCGCAGGACGACGAGGGCGGCGGCGCCGTCGAATTCGCATTCTGGAAAATGGCGAAGAACGCCGGCATCCGCGTCCCGCATGCGTGCCTCGTGCATGATGGCGAACGCCGCCATTTCGCCAGCGCGCGTTTTGATCGCACCCAGCGACTCGATGGCACCTGGGGCCGGCGTCACGTCCACACGCTGAGCGGGTTCCTGCACCGGCGCGCCTCCGACGGCCAAATCGACTACGAAGAATTCATCCGATCCGCCCGGACTCTCGGCGGAGCGGAAGAGGCGCGAGAATGCTTCAGGCGCGCCGTCTTCAATCTGCTCACTACCAATCGGGACGACCACGGCCGCAATCACGCGTTTCTCTACAATGAAACCGAACGAACATGGACCCTATCGCCGGCCTACGACCTTAATCCGAATGTCGCCAATGTCCTGATTGCGCTGACATGGCTGGGAAGCCCCGAAATTCCCACCCGTTTCGAGCAACTGACCCAACTCGCGGAGATCGGCGGCATTCCGGCTCGGGCCGCGCGAACTATCTATGAAGAAGTTGAGGCGGCAACGCTCGGCGGCTGGAACGCCGCAGCAGCTTACGCCGGTGTGCCGAAAAAAATCACCGCCATTTGGGAGAAAGAAATGATGCAACAAACCAAGCCGCTGCGGGAGGATGCACGACTCATGATAGCAACCACCAAGAGGCGTTCGGCTTCGTCGAAGCGAAGCCAGAAAAGATAGAGCGTCCGTTTGATCGAGATATGCGCAGCCTTATTCTGAGCGATCTTCACAGGTAAAGCCACTCGTCGCCGCCTGACAAATTAACGGCGGCGTGCCTCTCTCGAAAATCGCGAGAGATGATTGCTAGGAGCTTTAAGGCCGAACTTGGGGTTTAATCGGCTTGGGATCGAGGTTCGCGGCGAGATCACTTTCCGTGATTCGCGATTCGACCCCGTTCTCTGGTACCTCAACGTGAGCGGTCCAGAGGATTGCATTGAGGACTAGTTTGCGTTGCTCGTCATTAGCCCAGTTGCGGTGGAAATGCCCGCCGGTGAATCCAAAGCCGCGCCCGCCCTTCGGTCGTTCATAAGCCCATGCGGTCGCCTGGGGTTCATGGGCTGCCACTGCAGCGCGAACGGCGGGGTTTCCTTCATGGGGTCCGTCTTTGCGGATCAACGTGCTAGCCGGGGGAACCTCGCTGAGCAGGGAGGTCAGCGTGCCGCCCTCGACGCTAAATTGCATATGAAAATACCATTCATCAAGAGTGCTGAAGGGGCGGACGCCCTGGGTAACGGGATGCTTGGGTAGGCTCGAGTAGTTTGCGGTCCATGTTGGATTGACCGACCAGTTTGCCTCAAAAAAACCGCCCATCCACCGCAAAGCCTGCGGCCCGCCGCGATCGGCGGGGAATTCCACGGCGTAGTGCAACGCGACGAAACCAGCGCCTCGGTCCATCTGTTTCTCCAGCGCCGCCAAGCGTTGTTCTTCCAAGAGTAAATGCCCTTTACCTCCGTCACAGTAAAAAAGAATGGTGTCTGCGGCATCGAGTTCAGCAGCGCCCGGCCATTCGGCATTTAGGTAAGTTTTCAAGACCGCATTCGGAGCACCCTGCTTTAGCGCGTTGGCCAGAAGGAGTACCCCCGCATTATGTTCGTGCTGGCCTGGGCCATGCGACGGCTTCCCTGCTAGGAGTAGAACGAGTGCTTTTCCATCTGCGGTCCGTGCGGCGGCCGTACTCAGGCCAAAGATAAGCGCTACCAGAATTGGGATAATAAGCTGCATGGTAAGTTGGGGATGTAGCGGTTTCATGATGATTTCAGGGTGAGTTTATTATGTATTTGTTTATTTGGCAGCGTGCAAGTCGGCTGCGGTCGCGGCAAAACGAGAGGGCGAAGCGTACGGCACGGGGATGGGGCCTAGGTTTCGCTGAAAAGCTGGATGTAGGATTTGAAGCGCTGGCTCTACTGCGATGTGTAGACTCTTGCGTCGAAACTCACTCCAAAGACTACATTCGAAGCGAATATCACTCCAACGCGCACTGCTATTGCCGCCGTTCAATCCCCGAGTAGCGCGGCCAGCTTACCAAACACTTCGTTAAGAACTGAATCGTCGGCCTGCCCTACTAGTTCTGCTCGGCGCGCACGCCAATAAATACTACGAACGTGATCGGAAAGCACAACGCCGGTAACTGGCTGTTCCGGCGGAAGAACAACTTCGAACGGGTATCCATTTGCCTGATTCGTAATCGGAAAGCGGGATGCTGGGAGCGTTTACCAGCACCGCTCACTACAAGCCTTCGACGTGATAGCCCGTCTGAGGGGTGACTTTAGGTTAATCGTCAGCGCTTTTCACCGATAGCCTAATTCTACTCGAACGGTTTGGTCGCCGTAATCACGCTGCGATCCGCGGCAGTCTCGGCAAAAAGCACCCCGCGAAATCCTGCTTCGGTAAGGAGTGTCTGCATCTCGCCCAAGGAATAGCATTTGCCCTCCGTGACGCTCATTAGCAGCGCCGAATATTTCGCCACGGGCAGCGGACCGCTTTTATCCGCATTCAAGTGAGCGTCATGAATCACAATCAGTCCGCCCGGTCTCAGTGCTGCGGCCGAAGCTCGCAGCAAAGTGCGGACCTTATCAACACCCCAGTCGTGCAGGACATTGGAGAACAAGTGCACATCAAAATCTGTCGGCAGCGGGTCTTGGAACATATCACCCGTGGCGACGGCGACACGGTCGGAAAAACCGCGCCGTCGAATCATAGTTCGCGCCACCTCATCGACGGGAGAGCGTTCCAGTACGGTCGCCTTTAGTTCAGGATGATGCGCTACTAGCGTGCAGGCAAAAATTCCGGAGCCACCAGCGATATCGAGCAGGTGGCGACGCCCCTGAAGATCGACCTGACGGGCCAGGGCGGGACCCAACAGCGCGCCGCGACAATCCATCGCCGCCGTGAAATTAGTTGCAAACTCCTCCGTCCGCATGGCTTCCGTCCAGGTTTTTTCGTGACCGTAACTGCCCCAGTTTGCGGGCTGGTCGGTCCGCAGGATCGAGACAAAGTCCTTCACCACCGGCCGCTCTTTTAGGGAGGCATAATAAGGCCCGAGAAAAAATGGCGATGAGCGGACCAGATGTTCGCGCGCTAGATCCGTGAGGTAAAAGATCCCTGCTTCGGCCCGCACCAGCCGCTCCGCGGTGAATAGTGTGAGCATCACATCGAGAGGCCGCTCGGCCAGTCCCAGCGCGACTCGGATGCCACTGGCATCCATGGGATGCATGGCGAGCCAGGTGAAGAAATCGAACTCGCAGAGCGCGGCGGTCAGAAGATCCACGGCGTAGAGTCCGTCTCGGTAACGATAGATCTCAAGGGGATCGGTGCGAGGCAGCTGAGTGAGGTCGACTGGCATGTAAGGTAGAACGATCGCAAAAGGCGAAAAGTGAGTTGCAAAGTATTTTTTACGTATAAGCAAAGGGTAACGGCCGTAATCTAGTCTTACGTTGTGAACGAAATAATTCCGTGCGTGATACCGCGTTGATATTTAATATGGGTGAGTAATAGTATACATAATAAAGTTACAACGATACAAGGTATAATGGCAATTTCGCAGACCAAAATATTACGCCAATAGCTAGTTCGTGAAAGACAGAAGACGGCCATGTGCTAGACCAAGGGAAAGATGTCGCCTCTCTAATCTAATCCTGAAAATCAGCTATATCCTCATTTCAATTCTTTGATGGTTCGCGCGGAATCTTAGCAGGGTGTAATTATCGGCTTACCGCCGGCTTCCCGTCCTCACCTGATCCGTAACTCTACCTCCACCCCTATTTCCACAACGCACCCCTCCATGAAGTTCATCCTGAATCTTTTGGCCCTTTTTGCATTAAGTTTCGCCGCCTCCGCGGCCGAGCCCAAGCCCCTCAACATTCTTGTTCTCTATGCGGACGACTGGCGCTTCGACAGCTTGAGGTGCGCCGGAAACCCAATAGTCCAAACTCCGAACCTCGACCAACTCGCCCGAGAGGGAGTGCGTTTCACGCACAACTGCGTCACGACCGCCATCTGCGGGGTCAGCCGCGCCTCGCTCTTCACCGGCCAGTGGATGTCACGCCACGGCAACCTAGCCTTCGCCATGTTTAAGACCCCTTGGTCAGAAACCTATCCCGGCATCCTACGCGAGCACGGCTACTTTGTCGGTCACATCGGCAAGTGGCACAACGGCAAGTTTCCCCAGGAGAAATTTGATTTCGGCCGCTCCTATCAGACGACGCACTGGCAGAAACAGCCCGACGGCACGCTCATCCACGTCACCCAGAAAAACGAAAACGACGCCCTCGAATTCCTCCGTACCCGCCCTGCCGACAAACCGTTCGTTCTCACCCTAGCCTTCTTCGCCACCCACGCCGAAGACGCCAACCCCCTGCAATACCTGCCCCAGCCTGGAAGCATGGAACTCTACAAAAACGTTACTATTCCAGTCCCGCCCACCGCTGCCGACACCTACTTCCGCCGCCTCCCGCCCTTCATCGCCAACGAGCAGAACGAAGGCCGAGTCCGCTGGCACTGGCGCTTCGATACGCCCGAAAAATACCAGTCGATGATGAAAAACTACTACCGACTTGCGACCGAAGTGGACACCACTTGCGGCCGCGTCCTCGCCGAACTCCGCAAACAAGAAGTCTTGGAAAACACGCTGATCATCTTCACCGGCGACAATGGCTACTTCCACGCCGAGCACGGCCTTGCCGACAAATGGTATCCTTACGAGGAGAGTATCCGTACGCCCCTCATTATTCGCGATCCCCGTATGCCCACCGCCAAGCACGGCACCACCAACGATGATTTCACGCTCAACGTCGACCTCGCTCCCACCTTCCTGGCCGCCGCCGGCCTCGCTCCCGCTCCGGGCATGCAGGGTCACGACCTTGCTCCGCTCTACCTCGCTGCGAACCCGCCTGCTTGGCGAACCGAATTTTTCTACGAACACGCCACGATCAATAATATCCATTTCATCCCCTCTTCCCAGGCCCTCGTACGCAAAGACCAAAAATACCTCCTCTGGCCCGACTTCGCTACCGAGGAACTCTTCGACCTAAAAGCCGATCCCGGTGAGACCCATAACCTAATCGCAGACCCTTCGCACGCCGCGATTCTTGCGGCGATGCGCACCCGCTTTGCCGAACTCAAGGCCGCAGCTCACTAGTATCGTCGGTCTACCTTGGTTTTGCCCAATTCATTAGCGCCGCCCTCGTACTCGAGATTCATCTACACGCTCATCCGTAAGAGGGCTCCTACAACCTGCAATCCTTCAAACTCGTGAAACAAATTCCTCACGCTGCTTTGCTTGGCCCAGGATGGAGCACTTGATCACCGAGCAGACAGTGGGTTGCTCCATGCAATTGCCTTAAACCGATTAATCGATGTCGTCGGTGTGAATTTCTACGCCATATTCCAACGCCAGAGCAGCAATTTGGGTATCACTGACGAGGTTAGCCCCCGATGCCTGCAGATTTCAGTAAGTCGCAAACTGTGCTCAAAGACGAAAAGTCTAACACCCATTCAAAGGTCAAAAGAAGGCCACAACGAGAACAAGTGTGCGTGATGCGAATTTCACTTCAACTTCTAGCCTGAACGTAAACTGCGGCCAAAGACGAATGCACAGGCATCGCGGTGTGTCACTTCCAGCCGATCCGCTCTTTTTCGATGACCAATGGGCGCTTCGTGACTTTGGTATGAATAGAGCCGAGGTATTCGCCCAAAATCCCGATAAAAAATAACTGCACCGAAGCAAAGAAGAACAAGCCAATTACTACCGGTGCGATCCCAAGTGCAAAGCGCTCCCAAAATATGAGCTTGTACAAAAGGTAGGCAAAACCGACCAGGAAGGATAAAGCCGACGCCCCAAAGCCGACCATGGTCGCTAGTCGCAACGGCACCTTGGAGTGACTCGTGATCCCTAGCATCGCGACGTCGTAGAGGGTGTAAAAATTATTTTTGGTGATCCCGCGCTTACGCAGTGGTTGCTCGTAAGGCACACGCGCGACCGGATAACCCAGTTCGCACACCAACCCACGCACGTAGGGGTAAGGATCTTCCATCGCGCGCAAATCCTCAATCACCCTGCGATCGTAAAGCCCGAAGCCGGTGGCGTTCTCGATCAATTCCACGTCAGCCAGCCGCTTGACCACTTTATAATAAACACGGCGCAAAGTAAAAAATAACCATGATTCCTCGCTCTGGATCTTCTGCCCCATCACCACGGCATATCCCCCGCGCCATTTTTTTATAAGCTCCGGAACTAACTCAGGAGGATCCTGCAAATCTGAAGCCATCACGACAACCGCATCACCGCTCACCTCCAACAGTCCGTGATAGGGTGAACGTACGTGCCCAAAATTGCGCTGATTTAAAATGACCTTTACCGGTAAGCCTCCCGCGGATAGGCCCTCGGTTTGAGCGACGAGTTTCCTCAACTCCTCTTGGGTTCCGTCGGTGGAAGCGTTGTCGATAAACACCAATTCGAACGCCAAGTCGGGGAATGCGGGGACAAGCGCCGCCAACCGTTGGTGCAGCAACGCTACGTTTTCCCGCTCATTAAAGCAGGGCGCCAAGAGGGTAAGAGAGCGAGTTATTGAAGTCATGCCGATGCAGCCTGAGGTAACAGATCCCCAGAGACTACCGCAAGCTTAGGCCATGTCTACTAGGCTAACTAGCTCAAATCGAAACAGCTCTTTTTGCGGAGTCCGGATCTTCGGCTTCATGAAAGAGTCATGCCCTAAGAATAAATTCCGATACCTTGGACCTAACCGGCGCGCCGCCGTCATCCAAAATGTAATGCCCGCAATCCGGGAAATAATGGACCGTAGTACCGGGAAAAATCGTCAACCACCGATCGCGAAAATGATCGTTGAAGCAAAAGTCACGACCTCCCCAAACGATCAATTTGGGATTAGGTTTAAACCCAGAAAGGTTCTGCTCAATAGAAGCTAAGGTAGCTCGGCTAGGATGATGAGGTTCTAAAGGGATATCCTGAACAAAAGCATTCACCGCGACTCGGTCATCCCAACTGGAATAAGGCAGCAAATAGGCCCGCCGCTCATCCGTGGACAGTTTGCGTCGATTCATCGACATCCAGACTGCAGGTGCGGCGAATCCGTTGAGAGCTCGCACAAGCAACTTACCTAATATGGGCAAACGGCAGAGAGAAATTCGCCATGGGATTCGATCCGAAACAAAGGCCGCGGTGTTAAGAATGGTAATTTTTCCGATTAATTCCGGTTGGTGGGCGGCGAAGCCAAAACCAATGGCACCACCCCAATCGTGCACAACCAGATGAACGAGTTTAAGATCGAGAGTTTTTATCAGGGCCTCGATGTCAGCGATTCGATTAGCTAAGCTATAATCGTAATGTTGGGGTTTATCGGATAGACCCATGCCGATGTGGTCAGGAGCAATACAGCGTATGTTTGGCGACAAATCCCGGATCAGATCACGATAAAAAAAGGACCAAGTCGGATTACCGTGCAACATAAGCACCGCTACATTTTGGCGTGGGCCTTCATCGACAAAACTCATCCGGGCACCGGATGAGGTGACAAAAGACTTAGGCGTGAAAGGATATAACTTCGCTAACCTTTCTGCAATTTTTGGAAGCAGGTTTACCATTCGAGTGCGAGCATCAGGCAATTTAGGCCACTACCGATTCCAAGTAAGCCCACGCGGTCGCCCGGTTTGACCGCACCTTCTTGAGCAGCGAGAGCCAAGGTGGCAGGCAAGGATACCGAACCCATGTTGCCCAAAGTCTCAAACGTGGAAAAATCCTTACGCAGATCAAGACCTAGCGTCTCGTAAAGTTTGCGTCGATGCACCGAGCCGACTTGGTGGCAGATAAAACGATCTATTGTGTCCGCGCTCAGACCCGTGGTGGTTGTAAAATCCTCCCAAGTAGCTCGAGCGAGCTCGACGCCGGCGAGTAGTAATTGCTCCGAATCGGTCTGCATTGCGAGCGACTCCGCGCCGTGCGTATCGCCCTGACACAAATCGCTGTGATGTGTAGCCGCACGAGCTACACCGCCGAGCAATTTGTGTCCGTTTGGGGCGAGGTCTTGGTGGCAAATCATAGCACCCACCGCGCCCGAGCCGATCGTTAGATTGGCAAAAAACGGCTTAATCTCATTTCGCGTGAGATTTTTTTCGCGCAACGTGCGCAAAGTTTGTTCGACCAAAGGTCTTCCATGTTCACCCGCCACGACTAAGGCACAACGAATCTGACCGCTTTCAATCATTGAAGCCGCGACGGTCAAGGAATTCAAAAAACCTAGGCAAGCGTTGGAGACATCAAAAATTTGAGCCGTTGCGGGTAGGCCAATTTTTCGGTGAGCAAAAGAAGCCGTCGCTGGCTCCAGCATATCACGCGAAACAGCAGCATGAATAAATAGCTCCACGTCCTGGGGCTTGAGCTTTGAAGCAGCGAGTACTGCTTTACCGGCTGCGGCGCTCGCATCGGAGGGCCGCGTGGAATTAGTCCAGACCCGTCGCTCGCGAATCCCCGTCATCAGTTCCAGCCGACCGAAAGGCAGCTTGAGACGCTCGTAAAGGGGCCGCAGCTGTTCCTCGATCTGGGCCGAGGAAAGAATTTCCTCCGGTAGCGCGACTGCGAGGGCTTCGATGCGGACTTTGGAAAATCTCATGACGCGGTTGAATCCATGCGCATCGCAAGGCGAATGATTTCCTTATCGAAGAAATTGTTTCCGAGTCCGGCATCCACCACAAGGGTAGCGCCATTAATACCGCTGCTGCGTTCACTGAGTAAAAAAATGGCAGTATTCGCAATTTCTGCAGTAGAAAGGTTTCGTTTTCGAAAGGTTAATTTCTCAGCGTAAAGATAGCTTTCCAAATAGCCGGGAATCCCCGCAGATGCGCTCGTTTTGAGCGGGCCAGCGCCGACGACGTTGAACCGTACTTCGGTGTCTGCACTGAATGACTTAGCCAGAAAGCGCGTACAGGAATCGAGCGCAGCCTTGATCGGGCCCATGTAACCGTAGTTATCGGGCGTCACTAGCAGGGACGATATTCCTATGGTTACCACTGAGGCATTCTTCGTCAGCAATGGCTTGAAGGCGTTGGCAATTTCCACGAGGGAAAATGCCGAGATCGCCGTTGCTTGCAGGAAATCAGCCCGTTTCGTTTCATGGAACGCCTTGAAGCCATCGCTATAGTTAGCGAATGCAATCGAGTGGACGATCCCATGCAGCACGTTGTAGCCCGCAGCGGCGATCTCGCCGGCGAGTCGCTTGGCTGCGCCTTCTTGTTCCACATCGCAGATAAAAACCGATTTATCTCCAAGTAACGATGCGAGCGATTGCCGGCGAATTTCTGAACGCACGCTATAAAGGACTTTGGCCCCCTGCTCCTCCAGTGACTTGGCGATAAACCAAGCGACGCTCTTGCGATTGGCGACGCCGAAAACCAAAAACGTTTTCCCGGTGACTTGAAGGAAATCATTCATCGTTGAAGCGCACCAGCGGGAGTTGTCCAAGCGACCGTGAATTCGACGGTGAGTACGCGCTTCTCCGAGCTCTTCACACTGCCACTCATCATGGTGAAACCACCGAGTGATTCTTTTTTTCTTACCTCGATGGTGATCGTTTCACCAGGATAGACAGGATTGCGGAAACGAACATCGCTGATTTTGGCCATGAGCGGCACGCCCGCAGGCGTCCCCTGCCCTAGGGCTTGCCGCGCCAGATACAATGCACCCGTCTGAAATACCGCTTCACACAGCAATACCCCTGGTGTGATTGGCGCACCGGGATAGTGACCTTTGTAAAAATCTTCATCGGGGCGAAGGGTGCGCTTAGCGATCAAACCATCGGCCGTTTCTGAGACGATTTCATCGACGAAGAGAAAGGGTGGACGGTGCGGAATGAGATCGGTGACTTGGCTCATAGGATCAGACCGCTACCGATGTCGGCGCGGCTTGTTTTAAGGCGAAAAGATATTTGTCCACTTTGTTGGCCGTGATAATCCCGTAGTTAATTGTACCAAGCCAACCGGACATGATGATGCCCACGCTACCGGCGTGGAACAACCCTGGGAGTTTCTCTGAGAGATGCATCGAGACGGGCAGACCTTCAAATTTGGTACCAAAAGATGTACCATTCAGATGCGTAGTATAACGCTCGATCGTCCGCGGCGTGGCAGCCTCCTTCCAGTCGATCTTAGAGCGCACGTCGGGAATAAATTTCTCAAGAGCAACCAGTGATTCTTCGATCATGCGCAGTTTATGCGCTTCGTAGTCATCCTCCGAGAGTGATTTCCAGTCGGGATAAAGACCATTCAGCGAAGCTACAACTGTGTAGCGATCGGAACCTGGACGCGTATCGGGATAATAAACTGAAAAAGTACGACTCGTGGTGTGGAAATGAGTGAGTTCCTCGTTACTGTAATTTAGCGCAGCGGAAGTGAAAACAAGATCTCCGATATGAGGAATGCTTTCGCCTTTGCGGATGCCAAAATAAACCTGACAGGAACTGGAATTAATTCGGACGGCACGGGCTTGTGCGACGAAATCGGCGGGGAAGTTTTCTTCGCCCGCGAGCCGAAATATCGTGTTTTTAATATTGGCGTTAGAAAGGACGGCTTTGGCCCTGATGACGCGGCCATTCCCAGCGACAATACCGCAGGCGACTTTTTGGCCGTTCTGTTCTTCAACCAGAATTTTTTCGACGAGGACCTTTTTGCGCAGCTCGACGCCATTCTTCCTTAATTCGACGACCATTTTTTCAATTAGCTCATCGGAGCCTCCACGGAACGTATAAACACCCGCCCCCATGAAGTTGGAGAACACTATGCCAAAGGTAATCGCCGGATCGTCGAAATTCGAGCCGTTCGCGTACGAGATCGGCTCCATGAGTAGTCGGTGTACATCGGGGCGATTAGGGAAAAAACGGTTCAACATCTGCCCAGTTGTCTCGGGGTTGTTGTCGTAATAATTCATCGATCGCAGATAGTCGTAGAACGCTTCAACCTCGGCGCGATCTAGTTTGAATTGGTCGACGAGAACACGCGTGTAATCCTCGCGCGTGAAGGTTGTCCAAACGTCCATCTGCGGATTGACGAATCGAATATCCTTTAATTGGACGATGGCGTCGGAGATTTCTTTCGTCCAATAGCGGCGGCAGGATTTGATCATGCCGTTCGGGAAGCCGTGAAGCGAGATGTCGAAAATGTGCCCACCTTTGCGGGTAAACCACGTCGCGAGACCGCCAAATTGATAGTGATGTTCGACTAAGAGCACGCGGTGGCCAGCCTTCGCGAGTGCATTCGCACCCGTGAGGCCACCTAAGCCGCTGCCGATCACAATTACATCATACTCGTCGGCGACACCTTTGAGCCAATCGTAAGCCATGGAATGACCATGGTGAGCCACCGTCTGGGCAAAGCGCAACTCAGAGTTTGAGCGCGCGTAAATATTTGAACGATTCCGGAATAGATCGAAGGGGAAACATCGTCTCGTCCTCGAGAAAATAGTATTTTACGCCGATTTTTTGGGCAGCTCCGAGGACTTCTCTCCAGTTAATTTGACCCTCTCCTACGGCAACTTTGGCCATGGCTGGAGAACCGCCGGTGTGGGTGCCGCGTTCAAAATCCTTCAGCATGTCTTTAATGTGCAGCATCGAAAAACGGTTAGGATATTTTGCCAAAAGCGCGGCGGGATCGATGCCGGTAATGAAAACCCAGTACACATCCATTTGGAAAGTAACTAAGTCGGGTTGCGTTTCACGCACTAAAATATCAAACATCGTCTCACCATTGGCAGCCGCGGTAGTGCGAAACTCAAGGCCGTGTGGGTGGTAGCCAAAGCTCAAGCCGGCTTTTTTGCACGCCGCGCCCCATTCGTTAAATTTGGAGGCCATGGTGTGAGCCATTTCTTCACTGAAAGGCTTGGTCTTACTTACTGGTGGGTATGGTACGACCACATATTTAATCCCTAGAACCTTCGCTTCAGCGATGACCGCATTAACGTCCTTTTCAAAAAGTCCGTAGCCAAAATGACCGCTTATTGGGGTTAGTCCACGTTTCTTCAGCTCAGCCACATATTGTTCTGAATTGAGCGAACCGGTGCCGGCAACTTCGACTTCTTTCACCCCGTAGGATTGAGCAAGGTCGAGTGCGCCGGTAGTGTTTTCTTTGGTCTGGGCGCGAAGGCTGTAAAGTTGAAGACCGAGTCGATCGTGAAAGTCCGAAGCAAACAGGCTGTTTAAGAGAAGCGCTGCTGTGAGAACAATTCGAGGGCCATTAGACATGGGATTAAGAGTGGTATACCCATCGAGTACAGCTACTGATTCTTTTGCAAGATATGAAAGTTCGCCATCGAAATTCCGCTAAGCATGGCGCCAATGATACCGAGAAAGCCTTGATCGGTGCCGCAAAGATAAACGTTTTCTAAGGGTGTACGACCTTGCCGGTGCTTAATCGGGGCGCCGTAAATTGCGCCGCCGATGTGGCCCGTGAATTTGGTGATAGTACGCGGCGTAAACATATCCGTCGTGATTACCGCTTCCGCAAGAGCGGCATCGCGGACAGACGGCAGGAAGCGGCGGGCGCTGTTTTGCACTTCACTAAAACAACGGATTTTCTGGGCCTGATAGACTTCTTCCTGCAATGGAGCCCAATGATCGTAGCGCGCAAGGCAAGTAACCCGAAAGATACCTTCGGGAAGGAATTGATCTGCCCCGTAGGCAAAATTGTTGGGTAAGCAAATCACGCCACTACGCGTGTCCAAGGCTTCCTGGGGGCAGGCGTAATCAAAACGAGCCGAGTCATTAAAAAAAACAATCGTATCGCTCCCCCACCCGAGTGCCGCGGGCTGGCATTTGAGAATTGAAATCGTTTCAACAAACGAAAGGCGACCGGCCTCGAGGGGCGCAACTTCAGGAGTCAGCCCGACCAAACGTTCCGTCTCCGGTGCGCCGATGGATGATATGATGTGCGTGGCCGTGATCTCCTCGCCGGAGTCGAGCACCACTGCCGTCGCGCGACCTTCTTGGGCCAAGATTTTGCGCACGCCGCATTTCATCCGGCGTTCGCCGCCGGCTTGACGGTATTTCTCCAAAAGTACGCGCAGAATCACCCGTACCCCGTCAAACGGCCGCGCAAAGCCCTCGAGAAAAAGCGCCTTAAACATGATCACGAATTGCCCAAACTCCATGTCGTGCTCTTGTGCACTACCATAGTACATCACTGGGCAAAACAGCATGTCTTCCAGTAACGCGTCTGTGATGTGCGTGCGCACGACCGCTCGCGCAGATACAGGTACGACATCCAGAGAAACATCGTCGTAATTTTTGATGGCAGCGACAAGTGCGCGGAAACCATCGATTTCTTTAGGAAACTGCGTCGCGACCTCGTTTTCCAAGAAGGCAAAATCATTAGTAAAACGAAGCGAGGTCTCGCCGTTGGGTCCAAAAGTGACGCGCGATTGTTTTTGCTCACACAGTGCAAACTCAGAGCGATCGATACGCAATTGCCGCAACAGTTTGGTGAGAGGCGTGCCTTTGACACCTGGTCGAACGAAGTTCGTCAACGCGTGTAGGCCCACGTCGAATTTGCGTCCGCCGATGCTATAAAAACTATTGAGTCCACCGGTAGCGTTGTGGCGTTCGAAGATGCAGACTTTTTTCCCGAAATGAGCTAAGCGGATCCCCGCGGCCAGACCCGACATGCCCGCGCCGATGATCGCGACATCGTAGTGGTTACGGGTGTTCATCTTGGTGGCTGGGCAGAGAAAAGGCCGGGAATTCGATTCCCGGCCTGAAATTGAATTCGATCGGAGATCAGCCCTTGGCGGCGAGTGCGATGAACTTGGGCGTCAGGTATTCGGCGCAGCTATCAAGCGAAGCGAGATGTTGGTAATCAGCTTCAGGTACTTCGATGCTGTGGCGCTTGCGGAGTTCCATGACAATATCGAGGAAATCCATGCTATCGAGCTGAAGTTGATCGCGCAGGCGTACTTCAGGTTTCACATTCGAAAGATCTTCGTCGGGCGCGATATCGGCGATGATGTCGAGTACGACTTGTTTGCATTCGTCTTTAGTCATGGTGCGGTAGAGTTCGGGATTAGGCGGCAAAGCGTTTAACAATCAACGCGGAATTTATGCCCAGCATACCGAACGAATTGTTAAGAATCGTGTCTACTTTAGCAACCGTGAGCGGCTGATTGAGAACAAGACCGGGCAAAGCGCAGGCCGGATCGAGGTCATCGACATTAATCGAAGGATGCACGGTGAGGTCGTTAAACGAAGGAAGATTGCCCGCGAGTTCGAGTGCTCCAGCCGCACCCATGCAATGCCCAATATAGCCCTTGGTGTTGTTGACGTAGGTATCGGGGCAACCCTCACCAAATACCGCGCGGATCGCTTCGCATTCCTGGATGTCGCCCAAGGGTGTGGCCGTAGCGTGCGTGTTTACGATATGGATATCACTTGGCTTGAGGCTCGCGCGCGTGATGGCCGCGCGAATGCACTCTGCCTGGCGAACGGGATTGGGCAACACGTAGTCCGATGCATCGGAGTTAACGTGGTAACCAGCGATCTCGGCGTAAATTTTAGCGCCGCGCGCTTGGGCGTCTTCGAGGCGTTCGAGTGTATACAAACAACCGCCCTCTGAAATGACTATGCCGTTACGGGCTTTGTCGAATGGGCGTGACGCTTTGTGCGGGTCGTCATGTTGAGCCAGGGCGTTCTGAGATTTGAAACCAGCGAAAATACCAAAGGTATGAATACTTTCGCTAATACCGCCGCAGAGCGCAAAATCCACTTCGCCGAGCCGCAACATTTGCGCGGCGTGAATCAGGCCCATGTTGCCCGCCGCGCAGGCGGCCCCGATGGTGTAAGCAGGACCGGTGATACCGAGGTTGAGCGAGGTTTCACCCGCGGGGTTATTGGCGACGGTGCGCGGATT
>Ga0136642_1000685_pt1 | contig 16317 bp, 12 predicted proteins | sample LowCatLa1302831Y_FD_115313 | JGI IMG/M metagenome (GOLD analysis project Ga0136642, IMG submission 115313) | Freshwater microbial communities from Lower Cathedral Lake, Yosemite National Park, California, USA - 13028-31Y | ecosystem: Environmental > Aquatic > Freshwater > Lake ... | reverse complement strand
CCCCAGTCTTTTTCATTCATTACAACATATCATCAATCATGGAGACGTGCGCGGTGTGTGAAACATCTAAGATCCAAGATATTGTATTTCACTGCTCTCAATGCCAAGAGAACATGTGTGAAGACTGTAACCACAAATATCCAGAATCGTATGATTGTGGAGATTCGGAACAGTGGCGCTGCCGGAAATGTGAATTGAAGAGTCGTGAAGCTATTTGCGACGTGTGTGGAGACGCGACAATGGACCCCATGCGCGTCACCGACGAGAACTGGGAGTACTGTTTCGGACTTCAGAAGCAGTTCTGCGGAGTCTGTCGCGAGAACCGGGAAGAGGAACCCTGTGACAATCCCGACTGCGAAGCGGATGTATGCTATAACGCGCGCGAAGAATCAGAGTAAAACGGATGTATTCTACCCCAGTCTTTTTCAGTCTCAATCAACCAATCAACTCATGCTGTCCAGACTCTTTCGCCTCCTGTTTCCACCCAAACATCAAAAGGTCATGCTTGGACGATGGGGATATCACTGGGAAATAAACCGGCATATCCAGAAATACTACGAGTAACAGTTCTTGTACGGACGACACGATGCCTTTTCTGTGAACCCCATCTTTTTACATGTTTTCCGCAGACAGTGTCTTTTACTAAATTTTCGTGGCATCTTGAAGCGATTTTTCCGGGTCTTCATTATGTTTATGAAACAAAAACTGCTCGAATAAGTCAAAATGAATACATAATGTCCCAGTCTTTTTCCATGCGCGGACACGAGTTGTTCAGGCCGGTGCTATGAGCATGTGTATATTCCACCAATTCTAGCACCGATCGCAGATGATCCTGCCACCAGTTTCGTTCCGTCGGAACTTGATGCGATAGAACCCCAGCACAAAGATGTTGGTGCCGACGTTAAAGTCCAATCCCCTGCTCCAGAATTGGCATTCGTGTATATTCCACGTTCTCCCAACACTACCGCCAATTTCGTTCCGTCTGAACTTGATGTGATAGGACCCCAGTTCGAAGATGTTAACGTCCATTCCCCTGCTCCAGAATTAGCATTCGTGTATATCCCGATATCTGCGGCGCTCGCCGCCAGTTTCGTTCCGTCGGAACTCGATGCGATAGACAACCAATTTAAAGATTTTGGTGCAGACGTTAAAGTCCATTCCCCTGCTCCAGAATTAGCATTCGTGTATATCCCATTTCTAAGTGTCACTGCCACCAGTTTAGTTCCGTCGGAACTTGATGCGATAGAATTCCAATTGACAGATTTTGGTGCAGACGTTAAAGTCCATTCCCCTGCTCCAGAATTAGCATTCGTGTATATCCCAGCTCGAGATGCGCCCGCTACCAGTTTCGTTCCGTCTGAACTTGATGCGATACTACCCCAGTACATAGATGTTGGCGCGGACGTTAAAGTCCATTCCCCTGCTCCAGAATTAGCATTCGTGTATATCCCACCAACTTTTCCATGTATCACCGCCGCCAATTTCGTTCCGTCTGAACTTGATGCGATAGAAACCCAGTTCGAAGATGTTGGTGCGGATGTTAACGTCCATTCCCCTGCTCCAGAATTAGCATTCGTGTATATCCCGCCCACCATGTTTATCCCGCCCACCATGTTTATCCATCCAGCTGCCACTGCTGCCAATTTCGTTCCGTCGGAACTCGATGCGATAGACAACCAATATGAAGATGTTGGTGCAGACGTTAAAGTCCATTCCGCTGTTCCGAAGATTTCTGCAGTTGCCATACTTGTTATATAACTTCCTCAACGCGTAACCATTAATACCTCCGACTCTGCTTCCGCGTCTTCCTCTTCTTTGTTCCTTTTGTTCCTCCGATTACCTTCAATTGTTTTTCCAGAGACTCAATTTCTTTCCGAAGTTCTTGGATCATCTTGAATAACTTCAATATCTCGCTGTAAAAAAATCACAGATCGTAGTGATGTGTCTTTCAATGTTTTCGCTGGTGTAGCACTGCCTTTCATTATAACCGGCAGGGTTCTTACTTCGGGCCACTCTCGTAGGACAGGAGAAAAACGAATCCGCGCGCACCCACTCTTTTTCAGTAGTATACAAACATCATGAGTGGCCAAACAGCATTCGGATACTACGACGTAGACGCCAAGCTCGTGTCCTACTGGTTTATGGGCGCGATGTCTCTGGATGAAATTGAAGAGTACAGCGATAATCCTCTCAACGTTATTGTGGACTCTGCAAAACCCATGCTTGCAGGCAACTGTCTATTGGACGAATTCAAGAGCGTTGAGTTTCGGCACGATAATAATGTGAAATGGGCAGTCATGTATCTTTCCGATTCTACGGTCTGTTATAGCTTCAAGAGCATCGTTATTATGAAGAAGCGAATGCTCTAAAATATAGACAATACAATAGCATGGGACAGGAAATGTTAGAATCGTGGATCAATACTGAATTGGATACCAAGTATATGGATCAACCGGATATCGTAAAGAGCGTTCGAGCATGTATAAAAAATAAACATATTAAATGTCTCGGGTGTCTGGATACCCACAAGGCCTTGTTCACGTCAGAATCTTTTTTTGGTGGAACGTATGAGGAATTTTCGTGTCCGACGTGCACGGGAAGTAGAAATCGGCTGGACAGCCACCACCAACTTCATCATGCCAAAGTGAATGGGCGTCAGGTTCCCTATAATGGTGGAAACCAAAGCGTCAGATATTCACGGCTAATGGAGGTATACAATATTTACAAGAGGGAATACGAGAAGATTGATCTCGCAAATGAATTAGTTCTGGAGAAGAACAAACCTGAATGGGAGTTCATGGATAGTAAGGAACTCACGCGCGAAATGGGATCGGGCGACATTAAGGTAGATATTAAGGGGCTTGTTGGAGATATTACACAGCTGTTAACGTTTACTGCCGGTAATATTACCGCCCTTCCTGGTTTTTTGACTGCTCTAGACGTGAATTTAAGATATTACTGGTCAAACGAGACTGCAATTAACAGTTCATTTCACAAGACGCTTGATGATAAAAAGGAGGAGGTTTTTGTGAAATTTGAATACAGGAAAATAGCCAAGGAAAAGAGTGGAGTATTGGGATTATTTCGGATGAACGGTTCATCGAAGAAGGAAAAGTTAAGTGTCGTGTATTTCATTGCCAAGCCCACGAACGACTCTGCCAAGAAGGTGTGTACAGATCTCATGAACCACACTATTCAGAGTATGGTGGACAAGCTCAAAAAATAAAAACGTATAAAATGGTACACTTACTTATTCCGGGAAACACAAACGCTATGGGTGCCTGTTATAGCCAAACAACCTATGAAAGCGCGGAGATTCGTCTGCGCAAGTCATCGCGATATTGGGAACAAGCATCAGATGCAACAGTTGCAAATGCTCTTCTGTCAATGGGGTATAAGCCACCGCCAAGTACGAGTAGTAAGGTCAGCTTCATATATCAATATTCTTCGTAACATACATTCATTTTTAGCGATAACACGTCTGTGCTATCTAAAAAATGCTAAACTGGGTTTAGATGTTTAGTGCTTGCGGCGGCGACCGGCGGACTTGAGCGCCTGGCCCGCGCGCTTGGTGCGCTTGCCCGCCTCCATGGCCTCCTGACCAGCCTTCTTGGCCATCTGGCCGGCCTTCATGGCCTCCTGGCCCGCCTTCGTGACCTGACCAGCCTTGGCCACGACCTCCGCGGGCGCAGCGAGCTGGCCACCGCGACGACGACCGGCAGTGGTTGAGGCCTCCTGACCCGCACGACGGGAGTGACGGCGGCGGCGACCGGCAGTGGCCGAGGCCTCCTGACCCGCGCGGCGGGAACGACGGTGGCGGCGACCGGCAACAGACGCGAGCGCACCCGACACCTCGGCGGGCGTCAGCTGACCACCGGCCTGCGCGGCACCAACGGGAAAAGCATTACTAGCATACCAAGATCCGGACATTGTTTATACTAGAATACATAGAATTTTTTACGCCGAGCAGGTGAGGCAATCGGGGGGTCGGGCGACAGGGTCAACTGTGAATTTTTGCGCGGAGGCCACTGCCTTGGTGCGAAGGTAGTAACACCCTGTCTTGAGCCCCTTCTTCCAGGCGTACACATGCATCGAGGAAATACGCGCATACGTCGGATCGGCTACAAACAGGTTCAGAGATTGGGATTGGCAGATGAACGGCGCTCGGTCGGCTGCGAGATTAATGATCGTCTTCATGGGAATCTCCCACACCGTGCGATATCGCTCCTGGATATTGGCAGGAATACCCACAATACCCTGTACACTGCCATTGTTTGCAATGATGGCTGTCCGTAGGTCGGGGGTCCAGAGATCCAGCTCAATCAGATCCTGGACCAGGTACTTGTTGAGAACCATAAAGTCGCCCGCCAAGACATGGCGGACATACAGGTTGCTAGTAAAGGGCTCAAAGCATTCGTTGTTGCCGAGGATCTGTGAAGTGGATGCAGTGGGCATTAGGGCAACAGATAGGGAGTTCCGCAGTCCTCCGCGGACCTTTGTCTTTAGCCCCTCCCAGTCCAGCGTCGAGTCTGGAGTTACGTCCCACATATCGAACTGTAGCTTACCCTGAGATGCAGGGGAACCCGCGAACGACGCATACGATCCCTTCTCACCCGCAAGATCTGCCGATGTCGACAACGCAGCATAATAGATGTGCTCGAAGATGTGGCGGTTCATGTACGTGGCCATCTCGGAGGTCCACGCGATCTTCATCTTGGCAAGGACATCTGCAAGACCCTGGACACCGATCCCAATCGGACGATGGCGCATATTTGACGTCTTGGTCTCCGTCGTAGGATAGAAGTTGCGATCAATGACGTTATCCAGATTGCGTGCGAGAATGGCAGTATAGGCGCGCAGGCCCTCCCAATCGAACGTCAAATCATTCTTCACAAACTTGGTGAGGGAAATACTGCCCAGATTGCATACCGCCGTCTCCTCCGGATCCGTGTACTCCATAATCTCGGCACAGAGATTGCTGGACTTGATGGTACCCAGATTCTTCTGATTGGACGTGCGATTGGCAGCGTCCTTGTAGCACAGGTAGGGCGTTCCCGTCTGGATCTGTGCATCGAGAACCATCTGCCAGAGCTTCTGTGCAGGGACAGACTTGCGTCCCTTGCCTGCAGACTCGTACTTGCAGTACAGCGCCTCGAACTCTGCACCGTAGACATCGGCAAGGCCCGGACACTCGTTCGGACACATGAGCGTCCAGTTTTCATTCTTCTCCATACGTTGCATGAAGAGATCGGGGATCCAGAGGGCATAGAAGAGATCGCGTGCACGATCCTCCTCTGCTCCCGTATTGAGCTTGAGCTTCAGGAAATCCTCAATGTCTGCATGCCAGGGCTCCAGATACATTGCGAAACTGCCATTGCGCTTGCCACCCTGGTTGACGTAGCGCGCAGTGTCGTTGTAGACTTTCAACATTGGGACGATTCCGGTCGACTTGCCATTCGTGCCCTTGATATTCGAGTTGCGAGCACGGATCGTATGGATGGCAAGACCGATACCCCCCGCCCACTTGGAGATCTGTGCACAATTTGACAGCGTCTCGTAAATGCCCTTGATGGAATCTTCCTTCATGTCCAAGAGAAAGCAACTGGAGAGTTGAGGATGTAGAGTGCCCGCATTGAAGAGCGTGGGTGTGGCGTGAATAAAGTACCCCAGAGATAGAGCATCGTACGTCTCTGCGATACGAGTAATGTTCGGAACGGAGAACTCGTCCGTGTGGATTTCAATGGCCACCCGCATCCACATATGCTGGGGGCGCTCCACGACCTTGCCACCCACCTTCTGGAGATAACTCTTCTCCAGCGTCTTGAACCCAAAGTAATCAAACAGATCAAAGTCACGGTCGTAATTGATCATGGCCTGGATTGCCGGATTTGCAGAGACCTCACATACCTTCTGCGACAGCACACCCTCGGCACAGAGAGCATCGACGCACTCTGTGAACGTGGCCGGGGTGTTCTTATGATGGTTATCAATCGCGATGCGCGCAGCCAGCTTACCGTAGTTGGGATGCCCACGACCAACCATCATCGCCGCCGTCTCCGCCGCGAAATCGTCGAGCTCTGCAGTATGAATACCATCTTGGATCTGCATGCAGACCTTCTGCGCAACGAGGGCGGGGTTCACATGATCCAGGCCATTTGCAAGGGTCTGGATACGGTGAAGAACCTTGTCAAACGACACGTCCTGATGGGAACCGTCGCGCTTAATTACGAACATTCTTATACGATATACTCACCTTCTTTTTAAGGTGATTCGTTTTTGATACTCACGGAAATGTGCATTGACTCCATTTCCTTGACGAATAGGGACATTGCGTATGGCATGCGCAGGTTCTCTACGGGTCCGTTACCCGTTGAATCAAGGAGACCGGTTTCCGGCTGGTAAATGACCTCGTGCTCATCCGACCGCTTCATGAAGGACTCTTCGATAAAGGAAGATACGCCATGTGCCACCAGTGCGTCGCGCTCCATCTCGCCGATGCGCATGCCTCCGCCTGCGGAACGACCCTGTAGAGGCTGGTGCGTCAGCAGGGTGCGCGATCCCGTATCGCGGTAATTGATCTTGTCCTCTACCATCAACTTGGAGCAGATGTAGTAGACCGGGCCAATAAAGATCTCCATTTCCATCATTTCTCCCGTCATGCCATTGTACATCCATTCAGAGGCATTCGGTTCGAATCCGAGTTTCAGAAGTGTTGATCGGTACTCATCTGCGGGATTTTGTGTGCAGAAGGGCGTTGCATCAATCAGCGTTCCCAGATTGGTTCCAATGCGTGCAGACATTGTTTCTAGCATCTGCCCGGTGGTCATGCGCGAAGGAATCGCATGCGGATTCAAGATAAGATCTGGGCGCAGTCCCTTCGATGTAAAGGGCATGTCACTCTCGCCCATGATCATTCCTACGGTACCCTTCTGCCCTGCGCGAGAACTGAACTTGTCGCCCAGTGTGGGTCCACGCGCCTCGGCCACGCGGATCTTGACACCGGTGAGTGTGATTGTCACATCGCCTTCCCGGATCGTGTTTGCAGTAAACATTTGGATACCGTCGACAACCCCCCGCTGACCGCGCTTTGGTGTTTCCGAGACATCGGATGTCTTCGTCACCACACCTACGAGAATAGTGTTCTCGTCAACTTCGGAGCCTACGCGAATAATTCCATTGGCATCCAATTTAGAATAATCCTTGCCCTCTTTGGGTTTCATTCCGCGCTGTAGAGGATTCGCTATTTCCGTGTGCGTCTTCTGAACATAGTCTGTCATGGTCTCGGCAATTGTGTAGGAGTGAAAGTAGGTGGTGCCAAACAGGCCACGATGAAGTGCGCCCGCATTCAAGATGACCGAATCTTCCTGGTTGTATCCCGAATATGAAGAAATGGCAACAATTGCATTGTCTCCGTAGGGCATGCATCCACCGCGTCCAAGGACGTGGGGGTACATCCACGTCTCACAGATGGGGCGCTGGGGGGTGTTGATAATCAGTGTAATCGTATCGAACCGTTTGTTGAAATTGGAGTGGTACCACGATGCACCTTGACGGCTCTGTGCGCATGAAAATGCAACGCGAGGCCCCGGATTGTGATTGCTGAAGGGAATGACTGCTGACAGAGGTGAGAGCATAAACACACCATGGATTTCAGACGGCAGAGTGGGGGACAGCGGTTCCATCGACACACGAATCGTGTCGCTCTCATCGGCATCCACAAAATCAAAGAACTGTGCGAGATCCTTCCACGTCGTCTTTGATAGAATGTCGGCTGGCTTGACTCCCGCGCGGTACAATGGGCGCACCGGACGACCCTGATCAGACCAGACAGTCAGGACATTGTCAGTGCGATTCCAGGCTACCGAAATCATACCCGCTTGCTCCCGACGGTAATCTATGAGTTGATTATACAGACCGGGTGTATCCCTTGCCACCGCACCATATATATCACCATTCAACATGATCCGCGTCCACGCCGAATCCCATGCAGATGGGTGGATGCTAGCAGTGGGGTAGAAGGTGGGAAAATCGCGAATGAGTTTCTTGATGGGTGCAGAATCTGACTGAGTCGATACAGATGTCAAGAGTGAGAGATGCTTTGTGAATCCGACAGACCGACCATCGGGAACATCGGCTGGACACGTGAATCCGAACGAGCTTCCGTGCAACCTGCGCGCACCCAGGGCCTTAACGGAATCGTCCATCTGCAGTGCCGAACGACGAAGTTGCGACACAGTGCCCAGCATGGACAGACGACTCAGGATCTGGGATACACCGTCACGACCACCCCACTTTCCCTTGAATGACTTTGAGAACTCGGAGAGGAGCATGTATGACTTCCAATAGTGCCCGATATTCTCACGCTGAATGAGTGTTGTCAGACCACGCCCGCGGTAGATTTTCTCCTCAAAGTGAATGCGCGTATCCATCTTCAACTTCATCTCCTTGCCAACCTCCTTATAGATGCGCTTGAACTCCTGGAAGCAGAGATCCCCAGACACATCGAAGCGCTTGAACTGGAAATGATCCCGGTCCGTATTTTTGCGGATGCCCAGGACATTCTCCACTGCTAGACGCAGGAGGTAGCCGAGCGTGTACGCCTTACTGCGGTAGAGTTCTGCCACATTGGCACCTTCGACATGGGGCAAAAGCATGACTTGAAGATTGTAAAATACTTCCTCATTACTGCGCGACTTCGTGGCTACGCGCAGTGTATCGAGATCGGAATCCACCTTGTGTCCCAGAATGAGCTGAAGGAAGAGATCGTCGTAGACCGTGCGTTCGTCAAAGGGAACGCCAACAAATATCGTGTCGTACAGATCCTTGTCGCTATTAATCCCTAGCAGGTGTAGAACCGAGAGAACGGGGACGGGAATCTTGAAGCCGGGGAGTGTGATAATGGGCATGCCACGAATGCGCGACGCGCCGTAGTTGGTTGCCTTACGCTTATCCATCTCTTCGAGCGACATTTCGCGCTTACCAGCCGGGATGATAAGGTAGTGAGAGTACGGTCCCCGCGTGCCGTCTTCAGACACACTGCGAATACCTGCATAGAATTCCATAGTTTCTTCTGATTCGGTCGTCTTGCCTCCCACCTGCTCCTCCTCCTGCGTCGACGTGACCTTGCGAGATCCGGCATAGTACAAGTTATTACCGAGCCGTTCCTGAGTCAGGAGGACGCGCTCACTCCCTCCAATCACAAAGTATCCGCCCAGTTCGTGATAGTCCTCCCCTTGCTCACCCAGTTCCGTGAGATTCATAGATGTCAGGTGGCAGAACTTGGATCGGAGCATGAGCGGGATTTGGCCGATGAGAACCTTTTCGAACTTCGCCGTCTCCACCGTCTTGTCGTCCAGCTGGTACTCAATATCCACGTCAACAATGCAGTCGAGGGCGTACGTGCGGTTCTCGCATCGACAGATATTCGGGACAACGGCATTCTCGACCTCGTCAAGTGGAGGTCGGTACCCAATCTTGGTTCCGTCCTTGCCACCCAGGTAGACACGGACCGCCCTGCCCTCGCCGAGTACAAGGTTCACGGCCGGGTTTGAAGCCTGTATGAAGAGCGGGATACGTCGCTCTACCAGGTCATCGTAGGAATCAATGTGGTGCTGAACAATGGGGTTCAGGGTGGTCGTATAATAGGTGTCACAAATATGGCGTGCCAAGGCAACACTGCTCATTATACTCTTGTAATTAAATAGAAGAGAATGTCTGAACCCACACCTTTTTTGAAAGACGCGATTGTTGTTATCGTCACGATTGCTGTCTTCGCCCTCGTCACGTATGTCTACCTCAAGCTAAAGCCTACGATTGTCCTGCCTCGCACGTGGCTGGGGCCGGTCTCACCGTGTCCCGATCGGTGGGTAGATGAAGACGGGGAGTGTCGGCCCATGTATGAGACACAGTGCAATGCGTTCAAGCCCGATCTCTACCGGGGCAAGGAGTGTGAGATTGCGCGTGCATGCGGAACTTCGTGGAAAGGACTTTGTAACTAAAGAACTAGTAGTATAATGCTCTCGGAGGCGCACAGACCCCAATCATTCGATGAGATCGTAGGGCACGCAGAGGCCAAGGACACTCTCAAGAACTATCTCCAACGAAATCCACCTGGAAAGTGCGTCCTCATCTGCGGAACTCCGGGCATTGGCAAGACGACACTCGTACTCACGGCTGCGCGCACATTCGAGTACGAGCCACTGGAAATCAATGCATCTCGTTCCTTGCGATCCCATGAAGATGTCACCAAACTATGCGATTCATGCAAGGCTCCCGTTAGTTTCACATCCATTCTCAAGTACGCTAGCAAACCGCGGAAAACGTGTGTCATCTTGGATGAAGTCGATGGCAGTGACCCACATGCCCAGCGAAAATTATTGGAATGGATAAAGGATCCAAAACGCGTAGTGCCGATCCTGTGCACTGCCAACGAAATGCCCATTATTTTTAAGCGCGTGCCCGAACATGTCATCCTGCACAGGTGCATACCTCTGAACGCAAGAACGCTCTACGAAAATCTTCCAACGCACAGGGATATGCAGTTTGAAGAGTTCCAAAAAATAGTCAAAGATTGTCAACACGATGTTCGACGCATAATGAATCGATTTCAGTACGGACAATCGGATGTTCTCCACCAGACCCCGTTAACTGGAGATGTCATTGCGGATCTCTTTAAACATCAAGAAATGTTTTACGGAAAATCGCCCACATACTGGGATCTTTAATCCACTGGAACCGTACAACGTTCTTTGCATTGTCTGTGTTCCCAATGCGTCCTCCGAACTTGCGCGGATCCTCAAAAATCTCGCTCTTGTTCACAGTGTTGTGCGCGTGTCCAATCACGAGCATCACGTCGGATGACGGCAACATGATCATTTCAAGCGTCCAATCTCGAGTGAAGGTTCCCTCCTCGGCCTTGGTTGCAGTCTCCAGAAAGTAACGTGTCTTGGCACACTCTGCGCGGAACACATACGTGGCTGCGGTGGCATGATTCTTACCGTACGGCCCCACATCCATAATCACATTCTCTCGGGTTAGGAAGACGCTCATCACTTCGCATCCCACGATATCATACTGCCGATTCTGCTCGAGTGCCTCCACTGAGCTTGCAATTCGCCCCGGGACATAGAAGTCGTCATCATCCCAGAATGCAATGTAGTCCGGATCGTACTTGAGAGCCTCCTGCAAGCAGATGTTGCGCAGGCGCCCAATTGTCTGCTTCCCGCCTACCCGAAAGTATGTAACTGAAATCCCCAGTTTGGTCTGGATATCCTTCCAGGACTTGTCGTCATCGGACGAATTGTCTACGATGATCCAGTGGAGGTTCGGGTATGTTTGGCGCTTAAAGCATTCGACGGAAAAATCAAGGCAGAAACGACGATTATACGTCGGCGTGCATACCACTACCTTCGGCCCCTGCATTTGTAGTAGCTTCGTTCAGAGTTCGTAAATCTCCGCGACATACCGGGCATCGCGTGCTCATTGTGAACCAAGTATTCGCACACACGCGGTGCATGTGATGATCGCACGTTGTGATGCGCATACAGGGTGCGGTCGCAATTCCCTCTTGGCAGATACAGCACAGTTCAGTTGCATCTGCGACGGGTGTGTACTCTGCGGTAGACGATGCGATCTGTTCGGGAGTCAGATGTACGTTCACTGCGTCCCAGAATGGGTTGGCTGGCGTATCTGGAAACAGCGCTCCGAGCAGGCCCAGTGAGATATCTAAGCGTTGCGTACGTTGAGGAGGTGGAGCCTGTGCGGGAAAACGAGACAGCATATTCAGAAGAGTCGCCTCATTTGCCAGGAATTGGGCGGATCCCCAACCACTCGTCCTACGAAAAAAGTTTGCACGCGCGTAGGCCACATCTGCGAGAGCATTCAGAAGTTCTTGGTTCATCATACTTGCTTGTGTATCTCACTTCTTTTTAAACCAGTTGTCCAGCGGGCCCGTTCGGGACTTCCGCAGTGTGTTTTGAATATAATCGGCTCCCAAGAAGAGGAGGCGGTCCAGCTGTTTCTCCTTGTGCTTCAGAACGCCCAGTGTCGCCTCTTCTTGGTTCTCGGGATTCTCCGGATCCTCGAATGCTCCCAGGATTGTTTCGTACAGCTTCTTATAGGATGGCGTTGGTTCGCGATACCCATCGACCTCCGAGATACATAGTGCGAACAGCTGGGCAACAGGGTTTTGGATCTGATTCGTAATGTAGAACTCTGAGTCTAGTTTGAGACCCTTGTCCTTGACATAGTCTACGTGCTCAATCCGATCTCCCTGGAGCTTCTTATCACTCGCAATGTGAACATACTTGAGTCGCTCACCCACAGAGGGAGCATTCCCCGGATCGCGCTCCGTCATGCGATCTGCAAGAATACGATGGGCGGGAATTGTTGCGTGCCCCGCATACCCCGGCTTCATAGCGGCGTAGTCGTCGCGCAACTGCTTAGTGATGACAAACTTATCCAGAGGTAGCTTGCTCTGGATCACCGAGAGCAACATCTCCTTGACGAACTTAACCGCCTTCTTAGCATCCTTCTCCAGCAGGAGGATGTCGAGCGCACCACCATACACATCCTTGACGATAGGGGCATTGTCCCGGCGCTTCAGGACAATACCCATAGATGCGCGCTTGCACTTGGTCGGGTCCTCCTCATACTTCATACCGACGTATCGCTTGCGACAGAAGAGAATGAACGGATAGAATGTCTTCTCGTAACCGATGACAAATGCCTTGTGCGGGCATCGAGATGTAATGAGTGTCGCAGCATCCTGACCCTGCTTGATAGCTGTAGCCAGATCATTCGTCGGAAACTTTACAAAGATAGAATCGGTATCTCCGTATACAACATCGGCTCCGAATTCCGTTTCTACGGTAGACTTGGCGAATAGAAGAGACCGGCGTCCCACTGCAGTCGTCGAGGCTGCGATGCAGATCTTGCGGATGGGCGATGTTCGCGAACCCAGTTGGCCATAGATGGAGTTGGCAACAACCTTGTACGCCAGCTGGAGACCGTTGTATACCGACTTCTGGGCATCATCCACCGCCGGGTCTTCCATCTTCTTGCGCGCCTCCTTTCGCTTCTTCAGCATGATCTCGAGAGCTGTGGGAATGAGACCCTTTGAGAGCGGGTTCGTCTCAACGGGCTGGACGTACACGCACACCTGCTTGCCAATGACATTGCCGTTGGCATCCTTGTTGTCGTATGTAATTTCGTGGCAGTTTGGAATCGTCTTCACTACATCGAGTGGCAGGCCCTCGGATTCGATCAGCTTGCCCGTTCGGCTGTACGTCTTGGTCACTGCCAAGCTGTCCGGGGACAGGTTCTCACCAATCATAGAGGATGGATACAGACTGTTGAAATCTAGAACCGCGATGGGCGTGTCGAGGTACATGCCAATACGGGGAGGAAGCACAATTGCACCCTCATACTTGGTGTCTCCCATTTCAGACTCTTGGTCAATAAGAATCTGATTACGCTTCGAGGCCTCATATGCTACGCGCGAATAGATCTTGATGCCCTGGCCACGCAGGAACAGGAACTGCATGGGGACAAAGCATACGTCCGCCATACCGCGCGCGTTTGTCAGGGTATCCAGCTTGGCCATCAATGTCAGAACTAGATCGCAGTCCTGGATACAGTACTTGGCAATCACTGCACGGTCCTCGGCGGTTCCATCGTGCATACGAAACAGTTCGAGGTGGTGAAGATCGTCCTTTGTGAAGGACCACTCCAATGATTCGTCTGGAGGCAGGTCTTTGAAGAGACCGTCGTCTCCCTTGAGTGTGAAACTCTTGGGTGTCATCTCGACGACCAAGAACTTCTGTCCTTCGCGGTAGGGATTGAGCGTGTTTCCGACAATGTCGAATCGCACATAGTTGCCCACATACAGACCACGTGTCGTCTTGGTAAAGATCTTGTTTCCCTCGTAGCTCACCACCTTGTCGCGGAGGAAGGTGGATGCGACATTATCGAGAGTGTACGAATCGAGATTATGCTCACGACGCATATTCAGAAGCAGGTCGATCGTGAGACGACCGGGGGTCTTCATGTACTGCACATCGTACTTGCCCGATGCCAGTTCAAATGTCTTCTTTTGTAGAGTATCTCCCCAGATTGAACTGCGTGCGAGATTGAGTTTGATGTTGTTGATGGCCGCGCGCTCCACCATGAACCGGTCATCAAATCCGTACGTATTGTATCCGCAGATGACATCGGGATTCTCCGACTGTACGTAGTCCTGAAACGCCTCGATCATATCCGCTTCCGTAGGATATCCCCGAAACTCTACTGTCGGATCGTCCGATGGCTTGACCGTTCCGAGAACAAACACCTTCCGGAGATGAGACTTCATCATATTGTTGCTCCAGCGCATGGTGATACCGATCTGAATGACAGGGTCTCCAATGTCGGATCCTACCAACTGAGCGAGCTTATTCTCTAGAATCTCCCACTTTTCATCCTCGATGTACTTGGAATTGGCTTTCAAGAACGGAGTGAGCTGAATCGGACGATGAAGACCCTCGATCGCCAGACGCTTCTCAAAGATGGTCTTGAGCGTCTCGTCTTCTGGTGCTGTATCGAGATCCTTGCGAATCTTGTCCACTACGTAGCTCCACGATTTCTTGGCCACCGGAAACTGACCACTCCGCGAGGTACACTCAATGTCGTACGCTGCGATGAGTAGGGGTGTGTCCTTTGTCGGTGCGCTCTTGATATTGCGCGCCTCTGCATACCAGCTCTTGATATCTTCACCACCCTCCGACTTGATCTTGCCACTGGAGATGAATGAGATTGGGGACGCGGGTGCAATCTCGTGATCGTGGTAGAAACGCAGGAGCGGGGGCAGGTTCGACTCGTACACCTTGAAGTTCGCCTTGGCGATCTTGGCCATCTCCGTATACTGCTTCTTCGATGCAACTTCGACCTTGATGACTTTCTTGGAGTTGTAAAAGTTAAAACCTTCAAACACATCGTACTTGTCCATACGTGTGAGTGTTGCGCCGACGAGAAGCTTTCCGGCTTCTGGAGTTTCGTCGATATAGAAATAGGGCTTGTATCCGCGAATTTGAATCATCGCCGCCTCATCTGTATCCGTTCGCCCATAGACATCAATTACATATTTTCCGTATGCATCATGATCGATCCAATCGCATGGGCATAGAGAAGAGGACATTCTGTTGATAAAGTATTGTATATCCTGTAAATGTTTATCCGTTTTAAGTAATAATGACTGATCAAGAGCCACAGACAAACAACCCCCTCTCGTGGTTTTATGCGCCTACGCGCCCAAAGAGCGACGTCACCCAGATGGGCTATGATGCGCGCGACAATAAGACACAGCAGGACTATTACTTGAGTTCGGCTCGCCCGGCCCCGACACCCTGCCAGGATTTCGATAGCAAGGCGCTATGGGCATCTCAGTTTGTGGCCATGAATTACACTGGCAACTTCGGCAACACGGCGGCCGGTGGGTGCGATGTGGATCTGTATTCTCGCCTGGCACTCGGCGATCCGGGGACGCAGCGCGCAAAGGGACATCAGCAGGTGTTTGCACGCCCGTGGGCTACGACGCCCTGGATGGCCGGCGGTCCCTCCGAGTCTGAGAAAGATATTGAGAGCCAGCTCATCCAGAGTGTTCCCGTTCGCACCCGCAAGGAGTGCTCAACAGTCTCCGATAAGTTCTTTGCGAATCAGTTTGATCCCCTACTTGCCAGTGTAAAAAACGATATCAAGGATTCGTCCACCTTCACCCAGACATGGTCGCGCGGGGGTGATCCCACGCGTCTCCTACGGCAGAATGCTGTGTCTCAATAAACTAATACGATGAAAGTTGTCTTTTTTGCACAGGTCATGCCAGATCCATGTGGTGCCTTCTTTCACGATGTCGGCATCGCGAAAGAATTGCAGCGGCGCGGGCATACTGTAACATTCGTCACGACCACGCGGTCGAATAAGCCGATTCGCGATGTGTATCGTGGTATCCCATGGGTGTACTTCAGCAATGCTGAGAATGAACTCCGCGGTGCCCATGTGTGGTCCAGTCCCCATTTCCCATTTCTGCACACCGTGCGTCGCCTTAACCGGACATTCCAAAAGCCCCTGGTCATCACCATGCATTTCGGGGAGAATATCGAGACGGTTCGTGACAATCAGACCAAAGAATGGGCCGAGTTTCTGTGGATTGTCAGTGACCACAATTCCAAGAGTGTTCGTGACCGTCTGGATGCATCGGGCGTGCCCATTCTGTACAAGAGCATCGAGACGATTCGCCCAGTGATGATAGAGAACGAGGTCAGGTTTCAAACGCGCGGAACGCTT
>Ga0136642_1000684_pt1 | contig 16337 bp, 8 predicted proteins | sample LowCatLa1302831Y_FD_115313 | JGI IMG/M metagenome (GOLD analysis project Ga0136642, IMG submission 115313) | Freshwater microbial communities from Lower Cathedral Lake, Yosemite National Park, California, USA - 13028-31Y | ecosystem: Environmental > Aquatic > Freshwater > Lake ... | reverse complement strand
CACCCTGGGAATCCGAATTGTCCAATTCTCCCGCAAAAGTTTCGGACAATTTGTCGTCGGTTACGCTAGATTCCGTGAGCGAGAATGCCATTGATTTCATTCTATCTTCTAATAATACTTTATTTACATTCATCGTGTAAGACTGTAGACTTATTACAATATTTTTTAATTCCAATATTTCGGCTGCTAAAATTTCATATCTCTCATTAAATTCGCTTAAGAATTCAAACGTAATAGTCTCCACTAAAGGCTTAATATCACTCTCTTCCAAATCGGAAGATGTGTTGACATTGTTAACGTCTCGCGGTTCTGATTTTATTTCGATTATATTTTTTTCCAGATTCGTTATTCTAGAGTCAACTAACGATATTACCTGCTGTAATGTTAACATTTTCTGTTCAGGATTAGGATTAATTTGCGCGTTCGATTGTTGCGGTTGCACTTGAGGTCTTGCTTGTTCAGCGGCAAAATTAGGCTGAAATGTAGGCGATGACAAAAACGGCGCGGCTCTTCTTCTTTTCGCGGAAGACGTAGCGGAATTGCTCATTGCTATTATAATATAATTATGGATATCTCTAAATAATTATAAACGAATAGATTTTCTTTTCCCTTTTTTTCCTCGTTTCTTTGTCTGTCCTTTTTTTCTAACTCCACCGCGCTGTTTTAATCCAATAGCGGTACCATTAACCATCACGGAAATGGATTCTGGATTCAATGCCGTCATCGAAAAGCATAATCCCATTATTTTTTTCCAATTGGGGTGAGCAATAGAGGCGTTTCTAAACATATGTTCAATTGCGAAATCGAATCCTCTTGTAAATAAATCTTCGACGTTTGTTACACGCGACCCCACTAATGCTCTCAATCCGGAAAAAAAGGTTTTGGTTAGTGAAATGCCTTGCGTCGCTGACCCCGAAACTAGTCCCAGTTCTTCATATTTTTTTTTATCATATACAGTTGCCGTGGAAACCAATCTCGCATCATAACTCGGTCCATCAATTGGTATAGTTTTGGGGGTGATTTTATTTATATTTGACATGCCTGATATATAAAGGATGATATAATTTTCTAACGAAACGTATATACTAAAGATGGACATTTTACAAGAAGCAAAAGACGTTCACAGAAAATCTTTTTTCTCGCACGTATTTTCCACGAACGAAGAGGGCAAAGCCGAGGTTTTTAATGTTGTTCAATACGCTTGTTTAGGCGTTATTCCAATCGTGGTTTTGAATAAATTGATACAGCGGTTTATTCCCGAGGCTGATACGGAAAAATCTACACTTGAACTTTTAGTCGAAATTTTCATACAACTCATCGTAATGTTTTGCGGAATCATCGTTATTCATCGAATTATTAGTTACATTCCCACGTATAGCGGCTTTAAATACGAGAACTTGACACTAACTAATGTAATTTTGGCATTTTTGATCATTGTGTTAAGCATACAAACTAAACTTGGTATTAAGGTCAATATTCTTGTAGATCGGTTGTCTGAATTATGGAATGGTCCGCAGGAAAAAGCAAACCAAAAACAATCCAGAACGGGATCTACTCATAACGCGAGCCAAGCTGATTTCTTGGACCATTCATTGACACAATCCGATATGTTCCCCCCCGCGCCAGTGGCTACCACAAAATCGTCTACCGGAACGTATGATCAAATGATGCGCGGCAATCAATCCGGAGGAGGTGACATGGGTTCCATGATGGGTCCTATGGCGGCAAATAGTGTTCTCGGTGGATCGTTTGGATCATTCTTTTAAATCACTGAATGCGTAAATTCATTTGCGTTTTTAGTTAACATGCAACGGCAACAGTGCATGTTAACTATTGAATATTTTTAATATTTAATAGATGTATAGTTATATAAAAATGAATACATTAAAAATAAGACCTCGACTAAATAATAATAGTATCAACCCGGTCCTAAATGGAATGCATACCACGTTTCAAAATTTTTCTTTGACGCGCGAAATTCTTACGTTTTCAGGAAAGCCACATTCAGCAACATATATATTAACAAACCCACCTCCTAGTAAAGAAGACGATTTTACGGAAGAAGATCAACATTGCGATAACGAATGTATAACCTGCATCGATCATTTTTTGTTTGTAGAAGAATTCAATGTAGAGGGAGATTCTGATTTCTTCCAAAAATCTAGACAGTTGAAACGGTTAGACCAAGATAAATTGTTTCGCGGCTATTCCGATACAATAGAATATGAAGATAGTGACGATGAAGAAGCGGCAGAACCAACATACCAAATGCCCTATAATATGATGAGCGGGTTTGACGTTGTCTCTAAGATGGGTATGACAAAAACATTATCGGGAAATTTCAATATTAGAAACGCAATGGATATCTATGGTGGAATTTACGCAATATTGTCACCTAAAAAATATAGAGAAAAATCTTACGCTTTGAAATTTCCAAGGGTTGGAGATCTTACCACTGAAGCGATTTCTTTCACCGATACATTAGAAATGTTGAAAATGGTAAATAATCGCGGATCATATGGCAGTATTCCGTTGCCTTCGGAAATAGAATCGGTCGGACTCTTTGATAACTTATCGAGAGAATTGCAATTTGCTTACAAAAAGTTACCTAACAATTTTCTTGATTACAAGAATGCGCAATTTTCGATAATGCCACGATTTGCCGCAGATCACGTCTCTCCACCTCATCTAATGGTTTCATGTGATATAATCGACGCGGTCAAATCAACCAGTTACGCTGTAATGTCGTTTGCGAATATAAGCAAAAAAACCGCGGGTTATCCTACTATATTATCTGTTAAAAAAAATAGTTTTCAAACCAATTGCGATGGAGATTTCGCACCGGTCGATTTATTGAAGAAAGGGAACAGAAACACCAAACGCCACGTTTTTCAAAACCTTGCACAAACCAATTTCGCACCGAATTTCGCGTCGGTCGATTTATTGAAGAAAGGGAACAGAAACACCAAACGCCACGTTTTTCAAAACCATATCAGCAATAATGAATTGAACTTGGATAAAAGCACTTTGTTTATTAAAAATAATGGCACACCGCGGTTTCCTAACCGAGCGTTCGATTTTACAAATTCTAATTGCTTAGAAAAAATAAATAATAATAGTTCAGATCTAGCTCAGGTTGGTTTATTGAATAATGCTATTCTTAAATATAACAATTACAAGTCCTTTTTGCAAAAAACTGAATCTGGGAAAGATTTTTATGAAGAAATCGGAAATCAACAAAATTTAAAGAATTTCCGAAATTCTATGAAAAGACGCTCTTATGTCAGCTCTATGTTAACAGGATTCGACGTTTCAAATCACGTTGAAAATTACACTGGGCTTTCTCACCCTTTCTCGAAAATACTATCATCCCAGTTAAATCTCCTTTGCCGAATGTTCCACGACAATAACCAAATGAAATCAACAATAAATCCAGTGATTAACAAAAAACCACCTATCGATTCAAATGATCCAAATATTACTATTACGCGCGATTCAAACGTTTTATATAATTCTTCAAATGCCGACGTAAAAGTTTTCAAATTTAAGGACATTAATTTAGATGAATCAAAGAAATACGAAAAGGGTCAACATTTAGCAGTAGATAGTTACATTAGTCAATATTTGGAGAATTATAATAGAACAAGACAATCGGTAGAAACTATCAAAAAAAAAGATCAATTTAAATCAGTCTCGCACATGAATATTTTTGAACTACATAATATTCTAGAAACAAACGCCCCCTCCATATTGCCGCCTGATATTAAGTCAGAAAATATTCCATTAAAAGTATATACATGTTGGCACACAAAGTCTCTCCCACCGAAAATGGAGGAGAACTATTATTCACTCGTGCGAAACAATCCAGAGTTGGAATTTTCTTTATTTGACGAAACTGAATGCCGCAATTTCATTAAGAGATATTTCGATAAATCGGTGTTAAATGCGTACGATTCTTTGATCCCTTCTTCTTATAAATCAGATCTTTGGCGATATTGCGTTCTCCATAAGAATGGAGGAATTTACATTGATATAAAATACAATTGCGTAAACGGATTCAAATTAATGGAATTATGCAAAAAAGAACATTTTGTTCTAGAACGCAAAAATATAGAATGGGAACGAAACGCGGTTGGGTTATATACAGCTTTAATTGTAACAAAACCTTACAATGATATCATGTCAAAATGCATCAAACAAATAGTTGAAAACGTATCAACTAGATATTGTGGATTTAACGCGCTATACCCAACCGGTCCGGGCTTACTCGGGTCGATTTATTTCAAAAATAAAACCAAGGACGATGTCCTCCAAGATGTAGACGCATTTTTTAGTGAAAATCAAATGCAGATCAATTATAACAATAAACCCGCGTTGGAGATTTATCTCGATTATCGCAAAGAACAACTGGCTTATCAGAATGCTATGCACTATAGCTTGATTTGGGAGACCTCAAATATTTATAAACTTTCTATTGAACATGAATTAAAACGAGATTTTTCAGCCACAATTGATTCCGATAAAAAGAGTTTGTTAGTAATATGTCATATTGGTAACTTTGATGTATTCGAAAAAATGCGGCACTATATTTCATTTGTTCAAAGTGTAAGAAATAATTATAACGTCGACGTAGTGTTTAATTTAGTCAAAGGAATAACGTCTGATAATCTTATGAGGTTAAACGTATATTTTCCCGAAGCAAATATTATTGTTTCTGAAAATTACGGGTTTGATATAGGTAGTTTCTACCATATTTTGAACATAATAAAAGATAAAAATATTGAATATGACTACGTTCTGAAAATCCACACAAAGACTGATGACGTAAAACGGTTTAACGTATTAGACAGTATAATGTCTTCCAGAGACAAAATTATAGAAATATTGAAAACGCTCGATCGGGATCCCGAAATAGGATGTGTATCTTCAATTCGATCATTTCAAACCGATGATTTTACTGAGTTTACGAGGAACAAAAATCATTTGAACACACTGTTGGATGAATTTGGTCTATCGGGAAAAGATTCAAATATTCCGTTTCCTGCAGGGTCTATGTTCTGGATAAGATTTGATATAATAAAACGTGTTTATATGCAAAAAGATTTGTTGAAGATTTGTCAGACATTGAATACAGAATATACCTTCGATTATAATTGGTTCTATTTTGCGTATTACGCAAATGTTAACAATATCAAAAATCCGTCGGCGTTGTGTAATTATTATTTGAAAAATCGCGAGAATTTAGCCAGAAACCTGTTTGACGCAATTCGCATAAATAGCCCGGTTCAGAAATTGCGCGACGGCATGATCGAGCATGCACACGAAAGAATGATCGCTTATGCGGTTAACTTTTGTGGTAATAAAATTATGTTGGCTTAGATAATGTTATTTGTTATTTACACTCTTGAAGTAGGACAAACCTCATTAGGAGGTTTGCCTTTTAATTGATTTATCGGTGTGTATTCAGTATATCGTGTTTATTCATCATCTCCATTTGCAATATTGATTTTTCCAAGGTTTTTTGTTTTTCTAGACCTCGAAATAAATACTCGGTTTTGGGAGCCTCTTCGTTTTTTTTTATCTGTTTGTAAATTTCGTTTATTTTTTCAATGACATTCTGCAAAATCGTTTTATCCCCTATTATTTCCACGTTTGAAGAAACTGTTTCAGTGAGCAATCCCGCCGCGTAATACAACAAATATCGGCGTTTCTTACAGGAAGCTGTTGTATATTTAATACAAAATAATCGCAATAACGCGCCCATGGTCTTCTCGACGAGTTGATTTTTTCGTTCCGCGCAATAATGTAAAAGGGTTTCCCACACCAGCCATATAATATCCCGCGTAAATTTTGTTTCCACATGATACTGCGTGCGCTTTTCGCAATAACAAGGAGTTTTACGTTTTTTGCATATATTATCGAATTCCATTACCCACTCTATCCAATAACACGCTGCCATCATATTTGGCGCGGACGACGATACGCAGTGTGCAAGTTCATTAATGGCAATGAATAACTCCTTCGGGTCACCTTTTTGAAATATCGGCTCGGCGAATGAAATACTGGGCGCTTTCAATCGATCCGTCATTTGCGTCATGTCGAATTCTTCTTCTTTATTTATTTTTACTGCTTCGAAGCTGGGCTTCTTTGGAGATGTCGCCAAAACGCATATTATTTCAGCGAATAGTTTGCGTATTTTATCGTTATTGCGGAGTTCTATTTCATTTATAAAATGACCTTGCGAAACTATGTTCCTGAATATCTCATAGCGCATCTCCAAATAGATTGCCATCTTTGGATTTCCTAAATGGATATACTTTGCCATGTAGTACAATACATTTTCCCAAACTTCCATAAAGTGACCCGCGCATATAAGTTGTGCTGACCAATAACACGCCGGCTCGATTTTTCCTTTGAGCATTGCTTCCACCATTTGTGTTCTAACGTCGGTTTTTTTGTATTTAGAAAATGAGATTCCTTTGAATTGCGCGGGAGTTCTTATATCGTTTATTTCGACGGTTTCTTGTATTGACATTATGTAGACGTTATGACTAAAAAATTTGTATATCTGATATAAATATAAAAATATCTCCCGGATAATTTATTAACCGACATGAAAACCTTTTTTGCAATATTACAAAAACACATGAATTCCAAGGTTGTCATATATCCCTCGCGCGATAAAATCGGTAGGTTTGACTTTTGGCACCATGTCATAAACGAAGAACGAGAAATTATTCAGAATTACACGCAGGCGATATACTTGTTTTATTTTTTCATAGATGAAGCTTATTGCGGTGTTTCTAACGACGATGATCTCGAAGATTGGATTTGTGAAAAATATCTGCACTTTTCCAAGATTCTCGGTAATATGTTCTTATTGGATAATTATAAAGCTAACGCCTTGGAACTATTCTGTAAATCACAGCGCACTTATTGGGCATTTTCCCACCTCGCAAGAATTTTTAAGATTCGGCGCGCGAAATTGCAGGTATATTCTGATATGTATATGAGACCAATCGATCAGGCAAAGACGCGCTCAATTATGATTCATCAAAATGGAGCCAAGTATTTATTTAAATTATCCGATCTTATTAATATCGTGCATAGTTCTCTAACTAATTCGTGTTATCACTTTGCTGATCCTATTTTCCCGAAAAATCCATATACGAATATGAAGTTTTCCGTCGGCACCATGTACGAAATCTACTATCAAATTCGACACTCGGATTATAAAATGCCGGTCTTACTAAATGCCTTTTTCCAAGAATCGTTTGATCTGAGGCGGTTTGTTTATAATCACGAGGCGCTTATTCGCGATATTTATATTGAAGATTATGTGAAAAAATCTCCCGCCGAAACTCTTTATGAAGAAACAAAATTTATGATCAAAGTATTGAATCAACCAAGACGTCTGCGCATTCATATTGATTTTCCGAAAGACCGTTTGGTGGATATTATGCGACCCTATTTACGGTTGCATTTGATATACGAATATTCTCTATCAGACACCTCGAAACGAAGTGAATCCTTTGAATTGTTGCGTGAAAAAATAAAGAGGTTTATTGATTATAACCCCCAGTTTGGTCGGAAAATAATGAAGTGTGCGGATGGAGCGACCGGATATCATGTTACGTTTAACGACAAACACGTGGATTTTGAACACTCGTCCGTTCAGTCGGTTTATATTCCTGATTCAGATTCCGAAGAATCTGATAACGACTCTGAAAGCGCTTAGATTTTCGTACATAAAAAATATTTATTTTTTATGTGGTTTATCATTTGTCGGCTAAATTTACTCTGTGATAATTCTCGGCAATACGTTAATTGTCTGAAGTTCCTGAGACATAAGTTTATAGGCATACGGAATCTCGACCTTGGAAAACTCGGTCGTATTATTACATGTCTTACACAAATGTATGGTGAAATCCTCCTTCGAAAACATCCGACGCTGCGATCCGTCATTATACGATGCAGTCATGCCACAACGCTTACACACATGAACGCTGTATTTATCCGATGCATCATACAGACGCTCGCGACAGAATCTCGACATTCCGTGTGCGATCATCACGTCGCGCTCCATCTCACCAACGCGGAAGCCGCCGTCACGTGACCTTCCCTCCGCAGGCTGGCGCGTGAGATTCACCATCGGACCAATCGATCGACTATGTTGCTTATCGTTCACCATGTGCTTGAGTCTTTGGTAAAACACCGGACCGAAGAATATATTGGCTTCTAGTTGTTCGCCCGTGAGACCATTATACATGACCTCATTTCCGTAGGATTCATATCCGAGTTTTTGTAGCTCTTCGGCGATGGTCTTGACCTCGAGATTTCCGAAACTCGTCCCGTCTCCGAACAGACCTAACTCCAAAAGAACCTTACCTAGTAGCGTCTCCTTGAGCTGCCCGATTGTCATGCGCGACGGAATAGCATGTGGGTTGATAATGATATCAGGTCGGATGCCCTCTTTCGTGAAAGGCATATCGCACTCGGGAATTATATTTCCCATCGTACCTTTTTGACCGTGACGCGAGCTACACTTATCGCCCAGGACCGGCTTTCTCAGAATGCGCGTCCTAACCTTGGCGAAATTATAGCCATCGCCATTTCTCCCAGTATAGTTCTTATCAATATAACTTTCCTCGGTGGTGCGGAAAGTCTTGCTTTGATCCTCGTATTTTACGGTCTTGGTCGGATCATTACGGTTCTCTTTGATCGGCACGATTTTCGCAATAATTACGTCGCGATTCTCGATAAGCGTATTTTCCGGAATGAAGCCCTGAGAATTGAGTTTCGAATAATTGCCAAACTTGATACCCTTGGTCTTTGTTGGATCAGGCTTGCATCGAATAATCTCGTCGCGGATGATGTTTTTATCTTCGTCCTTTTCCGTATGATAAATCGTCGTCATGAACAGCCCGCGATCGATGGACCCCTTATTAATCAAGACACTATCCTCCTGGTTATATCCCGTATGCGACATGATCGCTACGTGGATTTGTGTCCCCGAAGGGATCTTGTTGAGATGGATAAAGTTCATCAATCGCGTATCGACCAATGGTCTAGAAGGATAGGTAAGGACATATGCGGTTTTATCCATACGCTGATCGTAGTTGGTTGCATAAACGCCCATGGCTTGCTTACCCATCGCGCAATTACTGCTCAAGAATCCAGACGCTGCGATAAACGAATGGTTCTCACTCTCTACCTCAATGTCTGAAATCAAACCATCAGGCTGTCTAGTTATCGATTCGATCCCTTCGAAAATGCAAGATTTAGTTTGCTCATCATATATTCCCATCTTCGCCGAATCCATCAAATTAATCAATGAATAAACCTGCATCCAGCCGCGATTGGTCATGAACTCATGGTCTTCGGTGGCGGTGATTTCTCTCCCGCTTTGTGTTTTTACAGTATATACAGGGAATTCGTTGGGTCGAACGAATTGATTTACAACCTTGGTCTCGGTGAGTTCAAGACTCTCAGGGTGAAATGTCATAACCGTTTCTCCGATTTTAACATCGCCGATCGCCTTTCTTGATCCATCTGCCATCCAAACCTGCTCTTTCGGGTCTAGACATTGGTAAGTGTTTCTCGGTGCCTGATTATGATCAGGATAGGGCACGCACGACGCCAAGACCCCGAAGATCGTGCTGGGATGAATTTCGCAATGAGTATAGGTAATCTTGGTTCCCGGTTTCTGTAGATAGCTATCCTTGGCTTTCATCGCAATCATCGCTAAATTCTGTTCCTCCGGATCAATATACTCAATCACGGAGTCATCTAAGCGACAACTTGTTACCAAATCATTCCACGCCAGTTCGTTGGATACGAGTTTGTCAATAATATCCTTAGATAGCAAGACCTTTCCATCGCGCACCTTGAGCACAGGGCGTGTGAGACGACCACCGTCGTTGCAAATGCGGATTTCCATCATCTTGATATCAAACACAATCGACGTATAAATATTAATGATACCCGCGTACTTTTTCTCTTTCATGCTCTTGTAGAGCTCCGTCGGGTTTTCCGTGATCCCAACCCATGATCCATTGATAAATACTTTGACCTTTCCATGAAGGGCTTTCGCAGACGCTTCGTCGACGCGTGTTACGTTAGGCAGAACATATTCGTAGAGTGACGAACTATTTGTCGGAATTGTCAGATGCGCCATATAACTAATATTTTTCACAATACCAATTGATTGTCCCTCAGGAGTCTCCGCTGGGCAATTGTGAGTTACGAACGATGATGCTACAAAGGAATGATTATCACTTCTGGTGGTAAAGTCGTAAACCATCTCTGGTTCAATTTCGCGAATTGACATAATCGGCACACTTACGCAACCATTGTTAAGGATATTTTCCTTTAAGTAAGTTTCATATATCACGTCAGTTGTAAACCGCGTTGTTTGACGAATTCCATTTTTATTTTTCGAGATAACCTTTTGTACCTGGTTTTTTGTAAAATTCGTTTTAGAAACCATCTCCGTGACAGATACTGTTTTGTGATTATCAATTATGTATTGATAACTTTCATCGCGTCTCATCTTATTAAACTCCTTTATTTTAAGATGTTCAACAATGGGCGCTGACGCTCTCCTCTTTTCCTCACAATAAACATAATTGATGACATCCGAGTATATTGCCAGATTGTCCGAACTGTTTTCGAATACGATACATACCTTTGTTTTATCATCCTCAATTGGACTGTTCTTAATATTAGAATGAATTCCAAATTCGCGAAACATATCAACAATTTGCGACATATATTTCACAGTGTCGTCCAAGTATTTATTATGTGTTGTTTGAAAGCTAATTCCAATATGAGGCTTCCACGTTTTATCGTTCTTTTGATAAGACAAACGTGAACCATCTCCCCCTTGAAATGCAGATAGAAACTCTCGTTTTATAGATAATTCTGAATCCATCAACCATTTTGGAATTGAGCGAGCCGAGTTCGTTTTCTTTCCAACAAATCCACCCATAAGCGAAAGCAAATATGCAAAAGCTCCGCTCTTTCTGACTTCCCAAGTTGTTGTATTGATTGTTCTAGAAGACTTTTTATCTTCGAAAATTGTCATTCTGCGATGAATAGACGAATTTCCAAATCCTAATGCGCGAATATCATCCGCGACTTGATATGCATCCTGATCTTCTCCTACGTAAAACGACGCCGCGTAATATTGTTTGTCACCATCAATTGTTTCATGCAAATGACCATCAGTGTTCAACGATCCGATTAAACGAGCAATTATTTTTAATTTATATGTTGGGATATTTTTATTAAGTATGTTTGTCTCTAGCAACTCCATTTTATAGTGCTCAGCCACATCATAGTCATTTATATTTACAAAAGTGGTGTTATTATCTACAATATTTTTCGCAGAATGACGAATCACTACCTTGTCATTCGTTGACAACTCTTCTAGATTTTTCCATTCACAGTTGCCGTTGACATTAACAAGAAACGGATGATTTGATGTAGCCTTAATCTTTCTTCCGCTAATTGTAGTCAATTCAAATAGCTTATCTGGCATCTTTGAAAAGAACGAATGGATATCAGACGGTTCATCAATCAATATGTCCGGGTTAACGGTATTCACACGATTTCCGTCCTTCATATCCTTTATCTTTTTAATGGTAATACGATCGGACATTAACACTTCGCTATCTCCAGATAGACAAAGGAATCCCCACGTCGTGTTGTGTAGCTTTCTGGGAGCAATGAGTTCACCGCTCTTTTCCAAGGGCGTATTGATCCGACGCAAATGACTTAAACTCGCTACGTAAGTGAGGCGATTGAGCACCTGAGCTACACCAACCTTGCTACTATTCGACTGCTTGATACTGAAATCACCGGTGGATAGAGCGCGTGTTATACCGTTCTCAATGGTGGTTGACTTCATGATCTTATAAATATTCGTCATATTGATAATATTCTCGAAATTCTCTGTCGATCTCCAGGACCCGTTGTTGATCTCACGCACGACCTGTTTCTGCATCTCCTTAACGAGCTTATTAAAGTAATTACGAAACAGGTTATTTAGTAGAGTTCCAGTGAGCTCAATGCGCTTGTTCAGATACGAATCGCGGTCGTCCGGAGGGTTCCATCCCAGGCTGGTTTGCAACAATTTTTTTGCCATATAACCCAACAAATAAAGCTTCTGGGGAAGCGTCGAGCAATGGGGGAACAAATCCGTGTTCAAAACTTCTTGTGCGAACTCTTGTTTTTTACGCTGACCGGTTTCTTTATCCATGTTGATCGGAGTAAACGCAACCGCCGAAGTAATATGCCGGAGAGCGTCCTCTTTGGTCATGTATTTATTCGCGTCAATCGTGGATGCCTGAAGACGCTTCAGTAATTCGTCCTGCTTTTCGTCCGAAATATCCAGAAGAATATACTCGCAAATAGCCTTATCGCTAATGACTCCGAGTGCACGAAACAAGACGAAAAGCTCAATTGGCTGTTTAATGCGCGGCACATTAATGTATAGACCATGTCCAAAGCCGTTGTTTTTACTCGAAATCATCATCTCGATCTGCTTCGGGGAAATGCACTTATAATCGGGAACGGACTTGATTTCCGCCATCCAGTCCCATTTCGCCGTGTTTTTTCCGTCGAAACAATATACGCGATTCTCTGCCGCACGTTCCTGTCCAAGAACTGTCTTCTCCGATCCCTTGACGATGAAATATCCACCACAGTCCATGGGACATTCACCCGTAAGCGCCGGCTGAATATGACGATTCTGGTTTAGAACACAGATCGACGACTTGAGCATAATCGGCATCTTACCGATATTGATCTTTGGCAAATTTCGAGTAATAACTGTCGGGCTATCCATCTGTTCCGTATTTCTCACAATATATTGGATTTGTAGATCCACTGTCATTGTAGAAGCGTACGTAAAATTACGTAACTTTGCTTCCTGCGGAAACATTATCTTAGTCGCCCCATTATTCTCGTGAATCTGCGGAGGATACAACTTAAAATTCTCAAACGAAACGTTGAGTTCCAAGAAGTATTTCCCATGTTCCTCCACAAAGTCATTCTCGGAATGAATGACAACTGGATTGAACATTTGAATTGTGCGCTGCGCTTGGTAATTAATGAAATGATTATACGATTCGATTTGATGTCTAACTAGACGCTCCAAATGTTGACCTTGAAAATACGATTCAATAATATGATATGGTTCCTCAATATACGACCCCAGATGCGAAAGAACGTCATCTCCGTCAATAGCCGACTGGTTTCGAAACGTTTCCTTTTCAATAATACTCTTTATTGTGCGAGTGTGATCATCCAATACAGAGTCAAGTGACACATGCTTCTTTGTCTTTTTGATTTTAACAGTTTTAGGAACGAAGGGGTCGATTTCCTTGATAACCGGTTCGCGACAAACGGCGGCGTCACACATTCGCATTTTGATGTCCATTTTGCCTGAAATTACTAATATGTTTACGTGATTCAATTTTTATGTCGTTTACGTGCCACACTATAAAATGCGTAAAATAATATATGCGAAAAACAATATAATCATACAAAATAAGTAGTAATAGGAAATTAATGCCCATAAAACGTAGAGATAAATTCGTCGAATATCTGGATTCACATAAACGCAAACCCGAATTACCGTATTCTAATTTAGTAAACGTAATTAACGCAACTCGAAGCAATTACATTGGTAATAAATTATACGAAAAAGACTATTCAGGAAGCGACATTTTTTGCAAGCCCCCTAATCCATATGAAAATTGGTTATCTCAACACGAAATTAGAATTCCTGAAATAACCGAGAACGAGGTTGCCCAATTGTTGTTGAGTATTTCCAATAAAATAGACCCCGGTTTTCCCAAAAAAGAACCCGTCGTCAACCAAGAAATTGTCATAAAAGAAAAGAAACAAATCGAATCTTCGGTAAACTCGTTCAAGGATATTTTGAAAATAGTGAATGAAAACGAATATGATTCTAAATTCGAATATAACATCGATCTCAAAGCGTTAACTTGCATAAAACCCGAATTATTGGAATTGGATTCGATGATAGGAATGTCTTCTTTTAAAAATTCCGTATTGGATCAACTTTTGTATTTTATTCAAAATTTACACATAGGGAAGGAATCTGATTTTAAAAACACGATTCTCTGTGGACCACCCGGAACCGGGAAGACTGAGGCAGCCAAGATTTTGGGGAAGATGTATTCCAAGATTGGTATTCTCAAAAACGGGATTTTCAAAAAGGTTACGCGAAGTGATCTTGTGGCGGGATATTTAGGTCAAACTGCGATTAAGACGAAAAAAGTTGTTACAGAGTGCTTGGGAGGCTGCCTTTTCATTGACGAAGCGTATTCTTTGGCAAATGGAGCAAATGACGATAGTTATTCCAAAGAATGTTTGGACACGCTGTGTGAAGCCATGAGTGATCACAAAGAAGATTTGATGGTTATTATAGCCGGTTATGAAGAAGAACTATATCGCACCTTTTTCCAAGGCAATCGAGGATTGGAATCGCGATTTATATGGAGATTCAATATCGAAGAATATTCGCCCACTGAACTTATGCAGATATTTCTGAAAAAAGTTGTCGAAAATGAGTGGCGATATGACAACGCGGACGGGTTGGAAAAATGGTTCGAGTCTAAAAAGGGGTCGTTTAAAAATTACGGGCGTGACATCGAACTTCTGTTTACCTATACCAAAATTTCTCACGGAAGGCGTATATATGGAAAATCTGAGGATACACGTAAAAATTTGTGTCTCGATGATTTGAATGCTGGATATAAATATCTTTTAGCAAATTCCAAGAAAAAGGATGAAAGACCTGTTATTTATGGTCTTTATACTTGATACGTTTACACTAGCAGGGAACCTACGATTCTAAGAGAAGCCGCGCTTCTCGAATTGCGACTCCTCCCTTTTTCTCTAGAAGAATATTTATAAAATTCTGTTAGCTTTTTGGAAAGAACAATTTTTAGTTTAATTCTTGAAAACGCCAAGAATTAAAATCGAGCAACCTACCGTTTTGAACTACTCGGTTCTATCTAACATATTATTTTGTGGTATATTTTAGAGCGATGAACAAAACTATTTCTATAAATCCCGATCTTTTTAAATTCAACAAGAGCGGTGGTTCTAGAAAGAAAAAAACGGACGGTCATGACAAATTAGGAATAAAAATTCGCACACCAAAGGATAAAACGAAAACCGTTAGAAAGAACCACGTTTTGCGATTTATTCGAGATCAACAGGACAAAAACTATAAGAAACTATTACAAGGTGACAAAGCCATAAAAGAACCTGACATCTTGGATGAGTCGTTTAATAGCGATTTCGACGAATCGTTGAAATATCTTATGACATTGGCAGAGGAAACCGAGAAAAACGCCCCGCCAAAAAACCAGACTTTGCGAAATTATTCTAGTCAAAACGTTTCTGACTCGCTATTATATCATCCGACTCTTGGAGAAGAAAATGTTAGTTTGATTATGCCGGATGGGTTGCAGAATTGGTCGATCGATTCTTCGCCGGTTATGCAATTGACGAATAGATCTAAATATCCACAACCGTCTTATGGTTGTCTTAAAAACGGGAAACTTCCCACTTATCGCAACTATCGAAACATAACCCAGCGCAATTTAATTCAACAGCCTTCTACTTTACCTTCTCCTGTGAATTTTGAACGCGGAGAGTCGCTTTCAAATCAAACCATAAATAATACCATTGTTAAAAGTGAACTGAGACAAACGATGGATTTGATCAATAGTAAACAAAGTCAGGAACCAAAACGCATGAAATATCCAAAACAACGTAGGATGGTTCGTCGAACATTCAAACTTGGAAAATCCAAAAGATTTCCGACTGTTTCCGTTCTCGTTTCAAATAAAACTCTCAGAAGTCAGATAACGACAAAATCGCATTTATTGAAACAAACACCCATAGACGACGTTAGACGTTTTTTGGTTAAAAGGGGGTTTATAAAAGTTGGATCGAGTGCACCAAACGACGTTCTAAGAAAAATGTATGAAAGCGCAACCATGATGTGTGGCGAAATACAAAATCATAATCCCGATAACCTTTTGTATAATTTTTTGAACGACACGGGAATCAACGTTTAGCTACAAAAGAATACTATATATTCTACGACTATTACCGATATAGTTATAAAATAAACTCCTACCAGAAACCACAATTTTTTATTCGTCTTGTTTTTGTTATGAACGTAATTTGTATCTTTGGAAATTTCATCTGTATCAATATCTTTGAATACAGATGAAGAAATCGATCTTGGAATTTCTCCAACAACAAATACTTTAATGGCGAGGGGTTCT
>Ga0136642_1000683_pt1 | contig 16390 bp, 20 predicted proteins | sample LowCatLa1302831Y_FD_115313 | JGI IMG/M metagenome (GOLD analysis project Ga0136642, IMG submission 115313) | Freshwater microbial communities from Lower Cathedral Lake, Yosemite National Park, California, USA - 13028-31Y | ecosystem: Environmental > Aquatic > Freshwater > Lake ... | reverse complement strand
TCAGTCAAGGAGGGAATCGACTGGCAGATGTTCTCTAAAAAGACCCTGAACGGTACGAGTGAGCCGGCTTCTCAGCGTGGTCTTACATTTGATACTGAAGTTGGAAAGAAGATTTCGGACGGTCTATATGAATGTACAAACACATCTGCGCGCGTGTGGGCTATGGATGCTAAACCCATTGACAAGAAGCTACGGGGTGGAAAGACGGCAATCAATCTTCCTCTTTCAGATAACCAGGTAATGTTTGACTGTCTCCGGACAATTGGCGTCAAGATTGGTGCGGCGACAAATGCCAATGTCGTGTGTCACTATGTTCATGAGTGCTTTGGAAATATTCTCGAATCTTCCGGGGTTTCACTCGAGCCCTAGGATGCGGAACCCGAAGACGGGTTGGTACATGTTGTCACTCCATTTGAAGACGATGATATCCAGCCAGCCTGACATGGTGTCCTACAAGTTGCAGAGCACGAAGTACCTCCCGTAATGATACAAGCTAAAGAGTCTGCCGTGAGTTCCTGTCCTTCGGGACACGAGTATGTAGTCTTTGCAGTTTTACTTACAATATAAATACAACACGAAGATGAACAGATACATGCTACCAATACGCCCATTATCACAAATGCAATCTTCGACCTATCCATATAATATGTACTTAGAGTTTTTATTCGCAATTAAGATAAGTCAAAATGGAGGAATTTATCATAAATTCATGGGGGGCCAATGGAAATTTTCAGAGGTTTCCTGGGCCCCAACCTGTTTCGATCGAGCGGAGACATTTTGCCCTTCTCGATCGACAACCCTACTTTGTATGTGAAAAGACGGACGGAATTCGCCACCTGCTCATAAGTTTTGCAGGTGGTACATTCATTGTAGACCGTTCTTTCACAACAACTCCAGTCAAAATACGCATTCCTAAAGACACGATACTCGACGGAGAGCTCGTGACGACCAAGGACAAAAAGCGACTCTTCATTGTACACGATGCAGTACTCATAAAAGGTACAAACTTGATGAACGAGCCATTGAATGTTCGTCTCGATTCTGCACGTAAACTTGTAAAAGGAATTATCAAAACTGCGGGATCAGAATTTGAGATCCGTGTCAAGACTATGTGGCCTCTCGCCTCAATCAAGGACATGCCTAGTGATTTTGAGTACGAAACGGATGGTCTCGTATTTACCCCTATAAATGAGCCTGTTCGAACAGGGACCCACGAGACTATGTTCAAATGGAAGCCACGTGAAAGAATTACTATAGATTTTGCAATCATGGGAGGAAAGAATTTGTATGTTCAAGAAAGGGGAATTCCGTTTCTTGAAGCTGAGCTTCATCACAAATCCAATGTACCAGATGGGTCTATAGTGGAATGCGGTTACGGGTCAACTGGGTGGTTTGTAGAAAAGATTAGGACGGATAAGACATACGCAAATAACCGACGTACCTATTTCCGGACTATTATAAATATTCGCGAATCTATCGAGTTGAAAGAGTTTTACCGGTACCATGCCATGTAGAAAGCTCCTTTGAGGTCTTTTGGTTCGGGAACTTCCCGAACACTTTCGTCGTCCTTTATGTACCAAGAATCATATCGACGTACGAGAAGTGCATAATGACCGCCTTGCTGTATACCGTTATGTATTATACATGAGAAGAGCCTGAGTCCTTGAAATTCTAATGGAATGTGGATTGCAAATTTATTCATGTACATTGAAAAGGAAATGCCTAGAACTTTTGGCCACCGAGTAACACATGTACGAAGCGCCGCGACGTTGTGTGTCTTTCCAGATTCGTCCGTATAATTTTCAAGGACCCGTGGTTCTTCACGCTTGTTCACAAGATCTTCGAGGCTCGTTTCTGTTTCTACATCTATTAAGAGAACCGTGAATGGATTCACGTGGCTGGTTTTCCCCACTGACCACGCGATTTCTTGTGTCTCTTGTCCATTGAATATTCCTTCAATCAATTCCTTTCCTAGAGATTTCTCAAATACGTCTAGCAAAATTATGACCACCTCTTGTGCATCGTGCTGACCATGAGCAAACTCTGGGAATTTGGAACGAAATGCATCTAGGAGCTTGGTCGGATTCACAGGGTCAGACTGGTGGATCCTGAATAGGTCCATTACGACCTTTCTGTATTCCAATGTAATTTCACAATTTCCATTATACGAATTATCAAAAAAGTATTTTGAGAGGGGCGGGACGTGTGCAAGACATTGCACGGCCGTCGAAAAATAGCATGTATTTCCCAGATTCACGAGTCCTCTCATCTCTTAGAGAGATGGAGCGTTTTCTTTCTATCAGAAAGATGCACCCCCAAAGTCGCAATTTGTTTGCTGAGTGGGATCCTCTCATCCAAAAATACAAGAACCTTCCAAATGTGGAGGTTGAGATTCGACTTGGTAGACGAAATAAGACATCATTCGACACCAATGTAGGAAAGGACACCTTTGATACTGTCTTTCAGGCTCTTATGAATTACTCTGGATGGGAGTCGAGTCGTCATTCAAAGGCTACCGTGTATTACTTTGAAGGATCTCGGCGGCTTACAGTCGATGAAGAGTCTGACGAACAGGACGGTTGTACAAAGTCCCGTGTCTGTACAAACGATTTTAAGATTGACGGCTCCAAGTTTGATGTGCGCCTCGGAATCTCTACAGAGGAACCATGGGAATATGATGGCGAAGAGGTGAGCTCTGAACAAAAGGACAAGGAACGTTGGTCTTTTGTTCGAAAGAATCTTTCGATTGACATGACGATAATTAAGGGCACCCCCGATGATAAAGATTCAGATGACGATACGACCTACCAGATTGAGCTCGAGATTATCAGGCCCGGTGATGTCGCATCAGAGAATGAACTTTTCAATATTTTGTACAAGATTTTTGATATACTTAAATGCACCTAAAAGTTCTTATTATTCACGAATACATTGTTAAATTGACGAGCAAGTGACGACCCGGTAGATGATATGGAAGACGTTGCCGAGCTCGGGCCCTGTGATTTATTGTATATTATTGCGTACTGAGCTACAAGTGACTTTTTAATAAAATTTGAACGGTTACCGGGCTTTATGTACTTGTTTATAATAGCATTGCGCTCGGGAGCTTTCATAGTCGCCCAGCTTCGGGTCGTCGCGGCCTTTCCGGCTTTCACACGGCGGACCCGGGCATTGAGGAGGAACTTGTACTTGGTAGGACCTATCGTAACATTGTAGTTTCCTAGACCAGAAGGTGCCGTCTTGCGCGTGATGTGTGCTATGATATTTGCGGGCTTCATCTTATTATTTACTTCAGCGATATTTACATTGCGTGCAATGGCCACGAGTTCCTTCTTGGTCAGGCGCGTTGCCTGCTTTCCGTTAATCCGCAATATTCCATTCGATCCCCGAGTGAATTCATGTGACTTTCGTGTATTATTTATTTTAACATTACTCTGAATTTTGAAAATATCACGAACTGCTTTTGGAATATTGCGACCCGCCTTTGTATATGCGGCGATGACCGTCTTTCGACCGCTCGCAAGACCCTTTGGAATTGCGTACCAGTAAGGCTGCTGACCTGGTCCAGGTTTGATGTAGTATCCATTGCGGGTCGCGTCCCATTTCTTTGCACGTCGAGCTGCAGGTCCTGTGTATTCCTTAGTATTAATAGATGGCGTATTGAGAGGGTACCCTGCATTTCTGAATACATTCAGCGTCGATTGAGGTATAGGCCTGCCTGCATTCTTAAATGCCTTGCGGACTTTGGGAGCGATTGGACCGAGCTGCACAGTAGCATTTAGAATGTTCGGTCCACTCTCAAGTTTACGATAGTACTCGTATGGATAAAGGCGTGGCTGACCGTTCGGACCGGGACGAATGTACCAGCCTTGTGGTACAGGTTTCATAAGCTTGTTCCATGTTCCCGCGAGTGGGTTCTTGTTTTGAGCACGTGTTGCTCCGACGGATCCAAAAACATCATCGACATGAAAATCGTACTTGGTGAAAAACTGTTTGAAAAGTTCTGGTGGCACATCTATATTTTCAATTTGCTTAATTCCAGAAAACAAAATTGTCCCATTTGAAAAGAACTGAAATGTAACACTTGGTTTGGCAAACTTCACGGTCAGGGCGGGAACCCTGGAATTGACAACAATTTGTTTAGGGGTTTCTTTAATAATGCTACTCGGAATATTGTGTACTATGTAATTGCGAAATACAAGAAGATCTATCGACTTGTTCACTTTAAATTTACAATTAATATTTGTAATAGCTGGTTTCATATGCATAATCATTGGGATGACCCATTTGTTCTTTATACAGAGCCTGTATATTTCTTCATAATAACCCGGTCCATTTATTTGGAGCTGCTGATGTTGAAGTATAACGGTCGTCTTACCGTGCTTCGCTGTAACGTACTTTACGAATTTTGCACCATCACCTAACCACCCTCTACCTTTTATGTAACGAATTCGAGGTTTCGAACGTAGAGTCAGATAGCCCGCGACCTCTGTAAATCCTATAGGGACTGCTTCAAAGATTTTCTCCAAATCAATTGGTATCTTACGCGTCGATATAGTTGATATGATAACTGGTTTTGAAATTTTAAATCCGAGTCCGGTATTTTCCGAAGAATTTCTTTTTCTTCGGAAGATTGCCTGAATTTTCCGAGCCGCTGCCGAACGACTCAACGACATCTACTATTTTTATATATTTTAATCTGTGAATGGAATATCGAGTCCAAATATGAAAGGCTGGGCCGTGTACAAAGTTCCGTTGTACTCTCGAGACTCGGTCCGGACCTCGATCTCACGCGAGCTGAACGGACCCGCGTAAAAGTCCTGGTTGAAACGCACCGTCCCTAGGTTGTTCTCACGGCAATGTGTATTGAAGTGAGTAACAAAAGTGCGCTGAGGAATGAACAAGTCCTTTCCGATTCTGATTTTCTCGGAACACAGAAAGTGCTGGAGCGAGTTGGTGACTGTCGCAATCTGGGTCTGGATCTTTTTGAAATATGAAGGAAGAACGTTCCAAATGTCCTTGTCGGCATACTTGTGAGCATAGTCGAGATAGGCCCGAATACACTTGCACATAATAGAGGGCAACTCCTTCTCGAGTTTGTGCTCTAGGTGCGGGTCTGAGACCTCTGGTGCAATCTGGCGGCCAAAATTAACGGTTGCAAGTCGGCGCAGGATAGATCCCGAATTGTCCTTCCAGTTTGGAACCTCGTTTCCACCAAGAATACCCGGGGTCTTCCACTGAAGACTTACGGCCGACTCGTTCTTGCGCGCAATCGACACGTCTTCGCCAGAAACGAGCGACTGAAACTCCGCCTGTTCGAGCGCAAGATCTCCCTTGACCTCGGGACTGATGAATACGAATCCTTTGTAAATACTCGAGAGACCAAACTTTCGCTCGATGTTATTTGAGAGAGTCGATACGTCCTCACACTCGTAAAACTTGCGGCAGACCTTCGTGATGAGTGTAGACTTTCCAGATTGCGCTATGCCCTTGAGAAACGGAATAATCTGCCAGCCGTCGAGCTCGTTCACGTCAAAGCACAGACGCCCTATGAAGACATAAATCCACCGACAGACGTCCTTCTCGAATCTTTGGTAATCAAGCACAAGCTGCATGTTTGGTGTAGGAATATCGTACCAGTCGGACTTGTCATCGTGAGGATCAAACGGCAAATCAAAGTACTTGCAGCTTACGACCGTTGGATCAAGTTCGTGAAACTCGTGAGAATCGTACGGGTAAAACTTGATACGATACTGACTCCCGTCCCAGTCTTTTCCGACCAAAAGACCGTTTTGAAATGACCATACGTGCCGGTCCTTGTGAATTTCTTGAAACTGAAAGTCGTGACAATTATTTAGGTGGCGCTCAATATCTGCAACAAGATTCCCACGGCTCGTAAGTTGTTTCCAACGCTCGGGCTCATCCTCTTTCTGAGTCACGTCATAGATAAATTTCTTAATCTCTTTGACTGGTCGCCACGCACGAGTGTTTCGGATCTGAACACAACACTGACCCTTGTATCGGCGGTACCCTTCATCATATGCAGTTGATAGCATGTACAGAAGAAGTTTCTGATACGAACTTGTCGTGTCATCATCTTTTAGCGACGTGTCACTATCATCAATTGCAAATGTTGGGTTATTGATCCGGTTGAACCGTTTCTCCCAGCACTGAAATTGGGCAAACATTTCTTTTCGATCAGCAATAAGACGACGAACACGGAACTCGAGAGAAAACTCGGTACCATTCACGTCCTTGCTTGAATTTTTGGCAATTCCCATCGACTCAATTCGAGCCAGGATATTCCTGTTTCTGTTAATGAACAGGTCCTTGCTGTTTCGAATTTCGCGTTCACTGTAATTAATAGGAAAATTGTCAGAATCACGTGTCTGGTTGTCTGGAAAGAGGACATAGGCCCATGAATTTGCAGCTGCAAGGGAATTTCCTCGTGCATGAAACAGGGAATCTCGTTCCATACTACAAATGTACCCATCGCAATCTTGTTCGGTCCACGTGTTAATTTCGTTTGCTTGTTTAGCAGTTCGGATCGCCTCCATGTGTTCCGGCGTTACCTCCTTGTCAATTGTGTGAACCTCCATGTTCTATTAGGTTATGTCTTTTTTAAGCCGACTCCTCCACAGGGGGGGCTACTGGAGTCTTGCTAATTGCGCTTAGAATTTTCACAAGAATCTTATTCTGGAGCTCGAGGCTCGCGGCTATGCGCTCTGTCGCATCCTTGGTCGACACGAGCGCCGTGGCGACCGTGTCACCTTCGTCAGTCGCCAGGAGGCTGCCTAGGGCCTCGAACATGTCAGGGTACTCCTCCATTTCCTCGTCATCATCCTCTAGATCAATCTCTTCCTCTTCGACTGGCTTGGGTGGTGGCTGGGCACGACGAGACATGTAAAATGTCCCGAGAAATTAAGAGTGGAATATTTTCGCAGCTAATACTAAATGCCTGGCGGAGGATTGCTACAACTTGTCGCTTATGGCGCTCAGGATGTCTACCTGACAGGAAGTCCTACAGTTACCTTTTTTCAGTCAACATACAAGCGTCACACGAATTTCGCCATGGAGATCGTCCAGCAGAATGTAGCAGGTGCTGGAGGGAATGGAGGACTCCAGTCGGTCGTCCTTTCTCGTTCTGGAGATCTCGTTGGTGACATGTTTGTCGTCATGTATCCAACGACCACTTCTGCAGCTCAGCTGACATCGAACAATGTGGTTAATGATATGTGCTGGGTCGCCGAGCGTGCTTTCGATTCAGTAAGTCTTTACATTGGGGGCCAGCTTATCGATAAGCATTACCAGACATGGTTCCGTCTGTACGCCGAGGTCTTCCTAGGCGAGTCCAAGAAATGCAACTATGGCCGCCTCACGTCTCTGGCGCTCGCCCAGAACAACCTGACATCTACAAACACGTCAATTGGCAGGGTCTACCTTCCTCTCATGTTCTTTTTCAACAAGTTTCCTGGTCTTTTTCTTCCGCTCATAGCTCTCCAGTATCACGAGGTCCGTATCGATTTTCAGTTTTCTTCAGTGTATTCGAACTATTTCGGGACGAATCCTATTGAGGTCTGGGCCAATTATGTTTACCTAGATACCAAGGAGCGTGATTCGTTCGCCAAGCTCAAGCACGAGTACCTGATTGAACAGGTTCAGTACGTGGCCCCTGACCCAGTCGGTGTCTCGAATGAGAACGCTCCTTCAATTATCCGCATGCAGTTCAACCACCCAGTAAAGGAGATCATTTGGTGCTACATGAATCCAACGTACCCTACGAACAGGAATGCTATGTGGAACTTTACAAGTGGTACAGCAAACGTAAATGTGACTATTGATACAAATAAGATCGCACAGGCAGGTGCGATGTTTCAGGCGAACCTAATTGGTGCTCCGGTCCTTTTTGTCCCACCGACCCTAACGAGCACATCGAATCTGTACGTCTACCAGACAAGTACAGTAACTCTAGGATCTAACCTGGCGGTCCAGTCCAACGTTATGACAGGCAATGTCTACTGGCTTGAGCCAGGTATGCCCAACTACGGAACATCCAACATTGCCTATGGCTACGAGGTCGGTCCTCTTCACCAGTTCAAATTCCTTCTCAACGGAACTGATCGGTTTGTCCCACAGCCGGGCAAATATTTTAACGCGTATCAGCCATACAAGTACCATACAGGAACTCCTTACCCTGGTATATATAGTTATTCATTTGCGATTCTACCAGAAGAACTTCAGCCGAGCGGTACATGTAACTTTTCCCGGATAGACATTGCCCAGGCGGCTGTGTATCTCAAGACGGGCATGCCAACAAACCTGCTTCAGCGCATGTATGCAGTCAACTATAACATTCTGCGAATCCAGTCAGGTCTCGGAGGTCTCGCATTTTCTAACTAGATTTTTTTCTCTGCTAATAGTACAAAATGGGTGGTGGTCTTATGCAGCTCGTAGCCTATGGCGCTCAGGACGTTTATCTTACCGGTCAGCCCAAGGTGACCTTTTTCCAGGCCGTGTACAAGCGCCACACGAACTTTGCGATGGAGAACATTCAGCAGACGGTCAACGGCACGCCAACCAACGGCGGCCGTGTCTCCGTGACGATTGCTCGCAACGGTGACCTGGTCGGTAACATGTATGTCGCCCTAATCCCCAGCGGCACTCTAGCTACCACGTCTACCAACACCCTCGCTCCCGATACGTGCTGGATCGCCGAGCGTGCCATTGCCGATATTGAGCTGACGATTGGTGGTCAGCGCATCGACAAGCACTACCAGACCTGGTTCCGTCTGTACGCCGAGGTCTTCCTAGGCGAGTCCGACAAGATCAACTATGGCAAGCTGACGTCTTCGTCCGTTCCGCCCGATAACGCCACCAATAAGACCTATGTGTACCTGCCCCTGCTGTTCTTCTTCAACCGCAACCCAGGCCTGTACCTGCCCCTGATTGCCCTGCAGTACCACGAGGTCCGCCTCGACTTCGACCTGACCAGCTACTACTCGAGCTACTTCGGTTCCAACGCCCTCGAGGTCTGGGCCAACTACGTGTACCTGGACACGGAGGAGCGCCGCCGCTTCGCCCAGAAGGGTCACGAGTACCTGATCGAGCAGGTCCAGCACACGGGCGGTGATGCCATCTCAGCGGTCAACTCTACCATCCGCCTGTCCTTCAACCACCCAGTGAAGGAGCTCATCTGGTGCTACGCCAACACGACCGCCAGCGCCAACAACAGCCTGTGGAACTTCTCCACGTCTTGCGCGAACGTGCAGGTGTCTGTCTCGTCCAACGCATTCACTTGCATTGGCGCCATGCCCCACGCAATTGGTGCCCCTCGCCTGAGCGCTAACATTGTTGCGCTCAACGGTCAGTCCCTGCTGTCCAACACGGCCGGTGGCGTCTACTGGTTCGAGGAGGGTTCATCCAACTCATGGGCTCCCCTAGCCCAGAGCGGTGGCTTGGAGGTTGGCCCTCTGCAGACATTCAAGGTCATTCTCAACGGCCAGGACCGCTTCAAGGAGCAGATCGGCAAGTATTTCAACCAGTACGTGCCCTTGGTCTACCACACGGGCACGCCATACGTCGGTATCTACGTGTACTCCTTCGCCCTGCAGCCCGAGGAGCACCAGCCAACCGGCACGTGCAACTTCTCGCGCATTGATAACGCACAGGTCGCAGTGAACCTAAAGTCCAACTACACGACCCCTCTGCAGAAGATGTTCGCAGTGAACTACAACATCCTGCGCATCCAGTCTGGCATGGGGGGCCTCGCATTCTCCAATTAAATTAAGTAAAAAAAGGGCAAAGCCCAGGGCGGAACGGAACGTAGTTTCTTTCCGGGGTATTCCGGCCCCAAGATCGTCCTTTCGGTGATCCTGGAGTCGAAACAAAATAATTTAGTGTCCCATCATTTTATATATAACAAGTCCTACGGCAAAAACAATATACAGGAGAGCAAAGTAACTCTGTCCTTTTGTGGCCTGAGAATTTTTGGATTCCACAAAACTGGAAATTCCAAGGGCTGCGTACATTGCCGCGAACATCCAAAAGAATATCGTATTAAGGTCAGTAGCCATCTATAGTATATAAATGGATAATCTTTCAGGTGGTGATCTTGTGAAAGCTGTGCAGGCCGAGAACCCGGACATGAGCATTTCAGAAGTTCTTGACAAAACTCGTGCAATTTTGTTTAATCGAAATGTGAAAATTGCAGGTGAACATAAGAATGTGTTTCAATTTCTCAAGACTCTTATGAATTTAAATATGACACGGGAAGAAATTGGACGTGCTGCCCCTGGAATAAGTCATCTCGATGATGCTATCGAATTTATAACTAGTACCCTGGAGGTGGATACCCCGCAGACGAGGTGTTTCCCTTGGATAACTGCTGGGAAAGGAAAAAAACGAGGTACAGGCCTCCGACCACCAAAATAGTTGCCTTGATCATCTCGGAAGGAACTTTACGACGATCTGGTATGAAAAATATCTGAAGTCCAAATAGTATCAGACCTAGACCCAAAACGAGGAGTAAACTTGCAGGTATCATTACTACTTAAGGACATTTTTATTACTGTATACATGAACTACTCGTTCCTGGAACCTTTGAGTGATTTTGCGTTAAGCTCAATTTCGGCTCCCCACGTATCGCCAATTCCAGCTGAGCTTAGTAAAGATTGGAAAGATTTCGAACGAGAACTGGGCGTGTATAAAACACATTATGCACGGGCCCGCGCAGATGCAACCATGTGCCAGTCTCGTCTTGCGAGCAAATCCACAGATGTAAAATTGCTTGAAATTGTAAAAAAAGTTATCAAATCGGCTGACTTAAAGTCGAACGTTGCACAATTAATAGAGAATTTCGAGCAGTTAGAGGGAGTTGAAGATTTGAAGAAGGAGTATGGTGAGGCACTTGGTCGCGTTGAGGCAATGAAGCAGGTTCTATGTGATACGAACGCTGAAAGGTACGCCCGTTTTACTTGTTTTATATGTATGGAATCTCGTGTTGACTGTCTATTGATACCGTGTAATCATGCAATATGTGAGCGTTGCTGGCTCCGAACGAGGAGCACAAACTGTCCAGGGTGTCGTCAAGATGTTGTTGATGTTCGAAAAATTTTTACGTTGTCCTAGGTCCTGTAACTCAGTTGGTTAGAGTGCGGGTCTTATGTTCGAGTCCTATGGACTCTTTTCAGAGTGAGCCCGAAGTCGCGGGTTCGACCCCCGCCAGGACCAGATCGCAAGATCTGGGGGGAGTGGACCTGAGCAAGTCCCTAAAAGGCTCGCGCGGCGAAAAGCTGAGCGTTTCGCCTGACTTTGGCGCAGTGGTAGCGCATCGGATTGTAGCTCCGCTGGTCGTGTGTTCGAATCACACAAGTCAGACTCGAGGGGGAGCCACCTCGTAAAAAACGGCATGGAAACATCCTTTCGGTGTGCTCCTATAGTTCAGTCGGTAGAACGCCAGACTGTTAGAAAAACTCTGGTTTTTCGCGGGTATCTGGATGTCACAGGTTCAAACCCTGTTGGGAGCGTTTTTTGAAGGGGTCTCTCCCCTCTTGAAAAAACGCAAATTTGTATTTCACTTTTATAGGTCATTGTCTGTTCCATCATAAAATGGCATGAACTGGCTGTACCCTGATGTCGACCGCATATTCCATATGAGAGCTAACACAACAACCCATATAGTTTTCTTCATTTACGTTGTACAAATTTTTAATTTGAGATCCATCTCATTTTGTCCTGGGTCTTTGTCTGAAAGAACATGAATATGAAGACCATTAAGGGTAAAGACCTGAGTTCTCCAAGTTCTGAGTGTATATATCCAGACGCACCGTCAAAAGGGTAAGGAATTGCCTTTATGAACAACCTGGAAGCATAGACTATAGCTCCCACTATTGCGAACTGGATTGCAATCTCTACGAATGTTTTCCACTTGGGTTTTGTTTTGTTTAGACCTGGTGTAATCGCGTTCAATAGACTTGACACTAAATATGCGAATATGAAGCATGCTGCACCGACCCATGCTACACCTCCTACACGCACGAGATGTATCATTGATTCATATCAAGAATATCATTTGCTGACCCATCGATCGAGCGCCGGTCGAAATGTCTGATGATTTAAAAATGCATCAGGTTTTTTTGATTTTATAAACTCAATAATCTGATCAACGGTTAGACCGTGATCCCTGGACATGAGAAATGCAGCAATGACGGCGGCGCTCCGCTGCTGCCCGGCGGCACAGTGAACAACAATTTTACGATCTCTGTGTTTGTGAATCCATGGAACAACTTCGCTGAACGCTTTGAACATACGGTCGTTCTCGGCTGGGTCATCATTGATGGGAATTCTAAACCCAAAACCTTTCATAGGAAGATCATAGGAACAGTTTACAATGAGCCAATTTGAATCCACGCTGAGGTCCCTGAATCCAGACAGGTACAGATTAGGAACTATTTCGTACATACGTTTTCTGGAGAAACTTAATTTCAGTGAATTTACCAATGGTTGACTGGATGCTGTTCGATACTATAGGAGATACCCTTTATATCAAGATACTTACAGGGCGTCTTATAGAACTCATACCGGATTCAATTGAGGAAACTGACGAATTTTGTCAGGAACTGTATCCTGTAATTGATAAAATTCAACAAATGTGCATTGACCAAAATTTAAAACAAGTGGGTACGACGGATCTTAAAGATGTAGTCGTCGCCAATATTAAACCACTCCCTTTGATTCGATTGATATGGAACATATATAACCATACAAAATCTAATATATTACTCACTAAGTTTAATGCTTCAGGTGCAGATCCATTTGTAAAGATCATCGTAGAAGCTGTAAAGGCGTTTTTGCCACCGTTCATGATAAATATTATAACTGTGTAAAAACCAGTATGTTATTTTATAAATATAAACCAATGAAAATTGATCATATATATTGTATAAATTTGAAACGATCAATTGAACGTAGGCATGACATGGAAAAAGAGTTTACCAGGGAAAAAGTAAATGTTGAATTTGTTGATGCATGTGATGGAAAACTTATAGGCCGCGATGGTATTTATGGATGTGCTCGGAGCCATTTAGATGTATGGAAAGACATTGTGGACAAGGGATACACGAATGCATTAATACTCGAGGACGACATGAGGCTTGCTCATAATTTTAAAAGAAAAATTAAGGAATTGAATGAACCAGAAGAAGATTGGGATACTATTCACTTCTATAGTTGGATGACAGTCCCGCTTGAAGACTATAACTCACAACTTATACGTGGTAAAACCCTTGGTACGCCCGCTTATGTGATATCAAATTCATGCGCCAGGAGACTTCACCTGCTCGAGCCAGATGATATGGGTGCACAAATAGACCTATTCATGATTGTTAAATTAAACTTGAACACCTTTTTCGTAAAAGAACATTTGGCGCTCTTAAATTATAAGAACACGCTACATAGCGAGATTGGGTTTAACAACGATACAAGTAGATTATTTGAACAGACAAACTTTTTACACATGTTTAAATGGGCCGACCACCACTTTGGCCACTTTATCCTGTCATTGCTACTTATTGCCTTAATTTTCTATATAAAAAAATAACACGTATCAATTATAAATGACGGATCTACTTGTGTTTTACCCACAGGGGAATTACCTACACATCGAGTTCCTAGGTTCAAAATACATAGAGCGTCAGCCTAAAACTCCTGCACAGACTGAGATGTTCATGCTTTCGGTCAAGCCTGTGGTTCAACAGCTTGACGATTATGTTATGAAACACGGGCTCAAAGAGGTCATCGAGTTGAACCTAAAGGATGTGCCGATTTCAAAACTCAATTCTGAGACGGCAATCCACCTCATTGAACTCGTGTGTGATATTCGACCCGATCAGGACATTCTTCAGAAAATTAAGATTACCAATTCAGGCCCTGTATTTGCAATGATTTATAAGGGTATCCGCAATAAACTTCCCACTCGCATCAGGGATATTATAGAGGTCGAGACCGATTCTAAATTTTTTTAGTGCGTTATTTTAGAGATGTTATGGGACTCGAAGGAGGAGGATTTCCTCAAACTTCTTGAACGTCAATGTAATGCATATCACAAATACTTTATGAAAGATTATGAATATTACAAATGGCTTTCCAATAGATTCAACGTTCCTATACTCGTCATATCATCGATCAATGCCCTTTGTGCCATTGCCCTCAATGATTTCATGGTTCAAAAGTACGTGAGCATATTGAATGCCGTCCTGTCCGCTGGGACCGGTCTCCTTGGCTCCGTCCAGTTGTACCTGAAAATTAACGAAAAAATGACTACATCTATGCGTTCGAGTATTTCTATGAAACGCCTTGCTCTAAATATATCTAAAGAACTAAGTATTACAGCCGAATCAAGGACAACCGACGGTAAGATATTTCTCCAGGAGTGTTTTGCCGAATTTAACGCATGTCTTGAACAATCGAATCCAGTTCACCGGAAGTTTCAAAATTATCTAGCTCTTGAAAAAGATGATCCGAACGAGCCATCCACATTCTCAGATAGTCCATCAACGACTCGGTCCCAGAAGATTCTAAACTACTTTCGCATGGCCAGGCCCGTAGAATATTCTGAACCATGATTATGGAAATTGTGTTTTGGTTTGTAGCAGGAGCATTTTTCATGTACGTGTTCCTATTCTTGTTATCATATAATACAAATTTCGCATGCCCCTCTTAAAAAAATAACTAGCTCCATTAGTAATGGATCCATTGATCGAGCCTAGTCTTAATCGTTTCACGACCTTTCCTATACGGTACCCTGACTTGTGGGCACTCTATAAGAAAGCAGTAGGGTCATTTTGGACAGTCGAGGAAATAGACCTCGCAGCAGACCTCAAAGATTGGGAAAATCTCAAGCTCCCTGAAAGAAATTTCATAAAAATGGTGCTCGCATTCTTTGCGGCGTCCGATGGTATTGTAATGGAGAATATAGACCTCAACTTCGGTTCCGAAGTGCAGATCCCAGAAGCGCGATCTTTTTACGCATATCAGGCATTTAACGAATCTATACATTCAGAGACCTATTCACTTATGATAGATAAGCTTGTTCGTGATCCCGAAGAAGCGAGCATGCTTCTGACCAGTATACAGAATGTACCAGCCATTAAGGAGAAGGCAGATTGGGCTCTCCAGTGGATAGGAAATGACGCACCGTTTGCGCAACGTCTTGTTGCTTTTGCATGTGTTGAGGGAATCTTTTTTAGCGGGTCATTCTGTGCCATATTTTGGCTCAAGAAGCGTGGTCTCATGCCAGGTCTCTCGTTCAGCAATGAGCTGATTAGCAGGGATGAAGGGCTCCACCAGGAATTCGCCGTGACTCTCCACTCGCATCTTCAGGAGAAGTGCGCAAGCAAAGATATTCACAAGATTGTCCAAAGTGCTGTAGAAATCGAGACGCATTTCATAACAAAAGCGCTTCCGTGTAAGCTTATAGGTATGGATGCTCAGGAAATGACGCAGTACATTCAGTATGTAGCTGATCGCCTAATGACGCAATTTGGCGAGAAACCAATTTACTACGCAAAGAACCCTTTCGACTGGATGGAAAACATCTCCCTGGAAGGGAAGACCAACTTCTTTGAGAAGCGGGTAGGTGATTACTCAAAGCATATAATTGCCGAGGGTGATACTATTCGTTTTAACGAAGATTTTTAAGTAGGCATCATGTGACTGTCATCAGATGAAACACCTGGGAGATGATATCCTTCCATTTTAGCTTGATAGTTTGATTTACGATTGCTACCGCCGCCGAGTGTCTTATATATAAGTTTCAATAGAAGGACGAACACAATCGCATGTAGGACGAGACCTGCAAACTTTGGGCACCCCTCATGTGTTGCTATCCACCCCCCACCAATAGAACGCGTAAGTTTGTAAACCTCTGGGCTCGAAACTACCACAAAAAGTGCGGCTTGAATTAGAGAACTCATAGTTATCATTAAAATATATTTTAATTATTAATGTTGTTTGAGACTTCAATAATACTTATAGTAGTAGCATTATTGATATACTCAAATCGTACAGTACCACCTACCCCTCAGCCTGTATGGGATCGTATATCGTTTAATCCATTTAGTAAACCGGCCCAGTGTCCAGCTCAGTGTCGAAAATACAAGTTTCCTGATGATTATCTAACGCCCAGTATCACAATGACAGGGAGTTGTGGGTACAAACAGGACACTTTTGTTTTTCCATGTCCATCTACTTGTTGCGATACACAAGGCTCCACACAAGGTGGGCTGTTAGCGCGTATACTAGAGCGTGTACTGCCACGCCAAACTGAGTAGGGCGCCCTGATGCATCGGCAATGTACTTACCGACGACTGGGAGCTTACCAGTGATCTTGTAC
>Ga0136642_1000681_pt1 | contig 16412 bp, 36 predicted proteins | sample LowCatLa1302831Y_FD_115313 | JGI IMG/M metagenome (GOLD analysis project Ga0136642, IMG submission 115313) | Freshwater microbial communities from Lower Cathedral Lake, Yosemite National Park, California, USA - 13028-31Y | ecosystem: Environmental > Aquatic > Freshwater > Lake ... | reverse complement strand
CTCCATGTACTTGGCAACCATCTCGGCATGGTGCGTAGCCTTGACGAACTCCTTGCTCACCACAAAGAGCAGGGCTGACTTGATCTTCTTGATCTTGGGGTACTTCTTGAAGATGGCTGTCGCCACCAAGTCCAACTGCTTCACGTCGGCGTACCGTGCGCTCTTGCTCGTCTTGTAGTCAACCGACCACGCCAACTCATTCGCCTCGTCTAACACGACCAAGTCGGCAATGCCACGCCACCATGCCTCGGGTGCGTCAAACGCGCATGGCTCAAGGTCTTTGGTCAGGCCAAGTTCTTCCTCGCAAAGTTTGATCCCGGGGATAGCAGCTAGAGCATCCAGCGTATTCTTAAGGTACTCAAAGGCCGGAGGGATTGGTGTCCCGTCTTTAATGTATTCCTCAGCCACAGTATGCGCAGACTTGCCATACAGCGTAGCCGTGGTGTCGGGCTCCTTCACGTCCTTCGCTACCTTGGTGTGGTAGTACTTCTTCGGGCACTGTTGGAACGTCTTCAGGCTACTGAAGGACCATTTAATCGGTTGTGTCATTTAACAATCCCCATAACTCTCTCCATATCCTGATTCACAGTTCAAGGGCAACTCCATGCCCCACTTGGGTCGGATGCGCATACACATTTCAACGTATTCCACAGCAGTCTTAACCTCGTCGGTCGGCACGATACAAGCCACAGCGTCATGCACGGTCATCACAACGTGATACTTCTTGGCAATCATCAGCATCTGGTCGCCAATGATGATTCGCGCTAGGGCTTGACACACGTTCTCGACTACCTTGCCGCCGTAGATGCGGTTGGGGGTAACGGCTCGGCCCTTCTTGGTGTCGTACACAATCTCGGTCTTGCCTGTTTCCTCGTCTACCTTCTGACGCAGGTTGGGGTAGCGGATATACAAGCCGTTGGGCAAGCGGATGCCGCCCTTACCTTCAATCTTCAGGATGCCATCACGCCCTAACATTGTTAGCTGCCCGCGCAATATCGCTTCGAGTGCGGTACCCGCCGCTTTCCATAGTGCAGTGATTCGGGGGTAGGTTTGACGGTAGGTGTCGATGATTCGTTTCGCCTCATCAAGAGATACTTCCACACCAGAGTTTTTCAGGGTCACTTGGAATTTTGCCGCGCCCATGCCGTAGCCTGCGCCAAGTACCGTCGCTTTGCCCACGTGTCGTTCGGTTTTATCCGCTTTAGTTATCTCTCTCCCGTAAATGGCGCTAGCCATAATGCAATACACGTCCTCGCCACGATCAAATGCCTCCACTAAGTCGTCTTGCCCAGCTAGCCATGCCAGCGTACGGGCTTCAATTTGCGATGAGTCGGAGTCGATCATCATGTACCCCGCAGGTGCGAGGATGGCTTTCTTCAACGTGGAGTTACGCGGGAGGTTTTGCAGATTCAGTTTGTCGTCACCACCCCACCGTCCCGTGTGGGCGGCGTAGTAGCGGAGGGGAACTGGCATGGGACCTCGCCGAGCAATCCCAATAAAACGTTCAGTTCTCGATTCCTCAATCGTAGACTTCGTACCCAGCCGTGCGGCGACCAGTGCTTGTACCGCTGTATTCGGATGTTCGAGAAGTTCTTTGAACGCCTCATCTGTCTTTGCGAACGCATAAGTCTCCTTGCCCGTAGCAGGGCTCTTCTTCATCGGTGGCTCAACACCCCACGCACGGAGCAACTCGGCGAACTTGGGGTTGCTCATCAACGTGTCTTTGTCAAAGTTATCCAACAAATCTTTCTTGCGCTGACGCTCGTTCTGCAAGTGCACGTTCAACATCCCCTCGTCCAGTTGTAAGACTGGGTCGGTGAACATACGGATGGTCAGGTCAATCAGACGCAATTCAGTAGCGGGAAAGTTCTGGCTCATGCGCCCAAACAAGTCCCACGTCAGGCGCACGTCGTTCTTACAGTACTCTCCATACTGAACTAGCTGTTGTTGAGGGAAGTCAGTGCGGCGTAAGCCCTTCGCATCGTTGACCTCAGTGCCCTTCTCGCCGATGCCGTAGTACTCGGCCAACACTTTAAGGCTCCCGCCTACGTTCGTACCGTGAAGCGCTCGGCCCATAGACAAAGTGTCCAGCCACCCTTTCGGTTTGATTTGGAAGTGCTCGGACAGAATGAAGCCGTCGAACATAGCGTTGTGGGCTAGGGCGAGGGAGTTCTCCCAATCGTATTTTTTCAAAAACTCCGCAGTCTCGACCATACTCCCCGTGAACCACTCGGGCTCACCATCATTGACCTGCACAGCGACACCCACCACTTCAAAGCGCGGGTCACGTACGTATTCCTCAGTAGTCTGTTTCGCAAACCCAAGGTCCGCCCCATACGCCGTTTCAAAATCCACAACAATAATATCCATCAGTACGTCTCTCCTCTAATAATTAAACTAATCGCCCTTTGGCTCACATCAAATTTGTTCGCTAATTGCTTCTGTGTCAGCCCATGCACTTTGTAAATCCTGCGGATTTCTGCCGCCTGTTTGTTTGTTAGCTTCGCGTTTGCGTGGGCCTCCCCCTTTGGCTGTGATCTACGTCTCTTTGCGTAGGCATCCAGCTGGTTATCTGAATACGAACCGATAAAGAAATGCGTGGGGTTACAGCATTTACGGTTGTCGCACTTGTGCAGAACGTGGGCTTTTTCTTGCGGGTTAGTCGGCCTCGCTGGGTCTTTTACCAACCCGCTTAACCAAGCCGCGACCCTATGTGCGGTGTACGTTTTACCGTGCCACCCAACCGTGCCATACCCTGTGTTGTTACACGCACCTTGCCACTCCCAGCACCCATTGCGTTGACGCCTATCTCCTTGGACTCGCGCCCAAAAAGATTCCGCTGTTTGCTTTTTCATCCTAGACTCCTAAAACGTATTCGTATCCACTATACCACACGTTTCTCTTTGATCGCCCACCAAATATCCACAGCCTTCTTGACGCGCTTTTTATCTACGCCCTGTTGCCATAGGTATTCCATGACGATGGCTAGTTGTTCGTCCGTCATTTAAAAAGTCCTGAAATTGCCGACCCAGCCGAGCCGAACAAGCCTGTGTTACCTGACGAGTTTTGTGCGGCGTTCGTTGCGTTTTGCCAAGGTTGCACAGTGGAGTTCTGCGCGGCGTTGTTATGCAGTGGTGAAATGCTTCCCGCTTTGATTTGTTGCGCGGCCATCTGTGCGTTGATATGCGCACGTTTCTGTGCTTGAAGCCTCTTCACCTCAGCTTCACGTTCTTCCGCGCCGTCGTCAAAGATTTTTAACATGACTTCCTTCTCCATAGCAGTGCGGTGATACTTCTTCCACGCTTCGATCAATGCTTCTTTGTCGGCGTCGGTGAGGAACCAGTAAGCGCCAGCCATCTCTTTGTCCATACCAACCAACCCATAAAGGGCGTTAGCTACGTCAGAAAATTTAGGCCGCCCAAGCTGACCAGCCCCATTAAAGTCTTCGGGGTGTGATTCCATCCGTGCAATCAGCACGGTCACTGCGTTAGATAGTTCGGTCATTTGATTCGTTTTCCTTCAGACTTAGGCACTGCACCGCCCCAAATATGCCCCCGCGCCCCAATGCCCAAACCGCCGGAGCTATCTAGGCGCATAGCTTCTTTGAACTGAATTGTTTCTTCCTCTTCCTGTGGCATCACTGTGGCTATCGCCTTATGCGTAATCTCTAAGCGACGGATGCGCTTCATGCCTTCAAAGATTGCGGCCTTCTCGGGCTCGGTCATTACCTCACGCAAGCTCTCGGCAAAAATCCATCGCCACTTGTGGCCACTCAGTCCTTGATCGCCCATCCCAAAGAACTCCTCGGGGTTGGTCTCCATACGGGCCAAGATGATGCCCACGCCTTCGTTTACTTCACTCATTTCATGTTCTCCAATACTGCTTCCAATGTTCCCAGCTCTAGGATTTTCTCGTTCACAACGAGCGTCCTACCGCCAGCCTTCTCAATGTCCCGCATGTTCTTCTCTTGCAACGCTGTCGGTACGCCCTTGCCAGCCTTCGCTTCAATGGCTAGGAACTCACCGTTCAAGCACACCAAGAAATCAGGGACTCCACTGTTGCCATAGCCCGTGCCCATCGGCATCGCGTACCAAGCACCGTGCTCTTTCAAAATCTTCTTGATCTTGTCTTTGACTTTTGCCTCTGGGGTTGCTGCCATGATACTCCTACATTGTACTTTGTCAAGAGGCCTAACAATGTTAGGCCCCCGTGTTTTTACTTACCGAATTTCGCAATCTCGCGGTTCAGATACCAACGTGCTTTGAGCAGGTCTTCCTCTCGGTTGCCTTTGCTGTCGGCACGTGCGATGTACTTCACCACGTTGCCAAGGTGGTAGCTCAATTGCTTGGCTTCGATAAAGTCGATGGTCTCGATACCGCCTACTTTGTAATGAGCAGGATGGTTGACGTTATCGGAAGGTGGTTCGATCATCTCTATGTGTTGGGCTTCGGCAAATCGGTTGGCGGCTTGGAGGCGTTGACGGCCTTGGGTGTTGTTGAAAATCAAACGCGCTGTTTGTTCTTCCGTCAGTTTGGTGACGTCGTCTTTTGCCATAGTTACACCTAGGTGCTTAACAACTTCCGGCACCTTCACACTCGGCTTGGCCTTCAGTACTGCGTACACGGTTTGGTAGCGTATGCCCATTGAATGAGCAATGTCGGCGATGGTTGCGTTAGGACGCTTTGCCGCATAGTCACGAATCTTCTGCGCTTGGGTTGGTTTTTTAGTTGCCATTGTTAGCTCCTTGCTGTTGGCTGTTTACATACTCGGTAAGAACTTCTCGGATTTTGGCTTGCTTGTTGGGAAAGGTCTCGAAGTACTCGACTACATCTTTCGGCAAGCGCAAGCTCGTATTAACAAAGGTCGGCTTCTTACCGGGACCGCGCCCTTGTCGTTTTTTCTCTGGTTTTAAATATTCAATTCCTGTTGTCATGCTTTCTCCTTCTCCACAATAGGTCGCATCCTTCGTGCGCGGTACTCCTGCGCCACTATGTCCATCGCCTTCTCCATGTCGTGCACAGTTGTGTTCTCTAGCTGCGCGTCATGAATCTCCATGACCAAGTTCATAGCCACTAGCTCAGTTGCTTTGAGAATGAACCGCCCGCTCTCGACACCACGTTTGCCCACGGCATGAAGTGCATCCATCCCCGCCTTGATCTCGTCAGCCCAATCGGACCCAAGCTCAGGGCGTAGGCGCATGTATGCCTCACACATATTGAACGCACCGATCAACACGTCGATGTCCGCCCGTGTTGCATCTCCTCGGCGTAGCGTATCCATAGCGCTGTGGTTCTTGATGCGCAAGTCGGTGCTGATAGGCACACTTACAAAAGGCTTGAGTCCCGCCAACACCCAACTCACTGCATCCATACGCACTCCCTTTGGTCGGTACTTACTTCGTTTTTTCATTTTGCTCCCGCTGCACACGTTCAAACTCCTCGTCCTCCGCTTGCCAATCTTCCTTGGTTTGCCTGAAGATCGCGTCGTAGTTGACGCTGAACTTCTTGTGGTCTGTCGGGCGCTGTGTGTCGCCCTTTCCTGCTTCGTGATTCATAGCGGGCTCTCCTCTTCTTTGCTTCGTTGTTGCTGTGCGTACTCGCGTATCTGTTTAGGGGTCCACGGTTTAAGCGGAGTCTCTTGCGTTGGGAACGGCCATGTCATTTCTTCTTTACCTTTGTTGTGTTGGCAGTACCTGCCTTGCTATACGTATGAAACCCTCGGGGCTTAAGTTCTGCTGCCACTTCTGCCATCGTCATTTTCTTGCCAGCAGCTAGTGACTTCATCGACTCGCGCCTTCGTGTTTTGGGAAACGCTGCGATGTCCTGAAACTTTTGGTTTGGCTCGGTCTCACGTTGCGCTTTTGATATACCCGTCAAGGACCCGTGTGAGGGCTTTGTGCGTCTTTTCTTGGTAACGTACTCAGACAAGGCTTCAGCGGCTTCACGGCGTGCGTCATGCGTTCTGAATGTATCCATAAACGTGGGCATGCAAGTCTTTACGAAGTCGGGATGAAAAGCGTTCATGTTTAATATCCGATCTCTTGTGATGTTTTTGACAATTCCCATAGGGCACGCTCTTGTTGCATACCCTGTAGGCGACCAACTTCAAAACCCATTTCCCATGCGTTTTCCATAGCCGTTACGGTGTTTTCGCTTACTCCTAAGCTGCGTAAGAGGGCTGTCATTTCAGACTTTGTCATGTGTGTTTTTCTTTTTGAGTTTGCGTTCTGCCCACTTTGCGCCACAATGAAACATTGGGTCGCCACCATCTCTTAACTCATCCGTCAGCCCTACAAACTCACGTTTTGCTTTGTAATGGCAAAGACCAGTGCTGCACACAAACTCTTGTGTGGGTGGGGTGGTGTAGAGGGCAACAATGCGCCTTGCCAATTCCCTGCGGCTGCGCTTTCCACCACCATCATCCCATTGAATGATGGTTTCATATACGGTTTCCAACGCCACAGGCTCCTGCTTCTCTGCTTGCTCTATGGCGGTGCGGAGGGCGGCGATGTCTTTCTCATCTGATTCTTCGCCGTGCAGGTCGTAGTAAAGTTCCAACGCCTCCAGCGCCTGCTTCATTGCGGTGATGCTCATGTGTTCTTCTCCTTGAGTGGTTGCATTGACGCCTTCAGCCGTTGATCTTGATACCTCTTTGCCTCTTTCATGTCGGCGAGCATTTCTTCAATCTCTTTAATTGAGTACATACCTTCTGGCACATAAAACCGAGCCATGCCGTATGTTTCGTATGTGTATTGCGTCATGTCTTACTCCTTAATGCCAATCGCATCTTCAATAACATTTTTTTGGCTTCGTGTAATACAGCAATGTAAAGTGTTTGCAATCACTTGCCACTGCTCCTCCGTCAGCGGCTTGCGTTGTTGTGATGTGGCAGCAAAGAAAGGAACCCCATCATCTGAATCACTCTGCTCCCATTTCCCATCACTGTTAGCGTTGAAATATCCCACAGGCTCTTCGGGTTTAGGCTCAACCCAAAACAGTTCGCCAATCTGCTCTGCCGTGTAATCGGTGAAATCGTTGCCACTCCACTTGACCAGTGTTTTGTGAGTAGTGGATGTAGCCCACACAGTACAAAGTTCATCAGTCTCAATGCACCGCAGAATATCCCCTCGGCGCAGTTTTACAGACGGTTGCTTTGCTTGTGGTGGGTGCGTGTAAAGCGGCTTGTATGTCCACCCTTCAAGCAAATGACCCTCGGGGTTTTCGTAGTGGATGTCGTCTTCTTCGCCATAAGCGTTAATAGTCATCCACGCCACAGGCGCAACCTGCTGTTGTTTTAGTGCTTCTTCAAGGGCTTTTATCTCCTCGTTAAACTCACCTGCATACAAGCCATTTGTCCCCTCTTGGAAAGACCTCATGGCTTTGATTGCTTTTTTAATTGATTCGTTCATTTTTTATCCGTTCCGCCAGCCATCACGATCAGCACTGCAACTACAACAATGCCAAGCACGACAAAGCATGTCACGATCAGCGAAATTAAAAGTGTTAAGTCCTCGGTCATTTGAAGTACACCGTAAGTAAAAAACAGATCAGTGCAAAGCACAGCATGTCTTCAGCTATCTCAATCATGCCTGCTCCTTGGTTACATACGCCGTAAGACGCTTAACTCTTTCCGCGTGGTATGAACACATGGACTTGGCGTAGTCCTGCGCCGACTGCATCTGCAACAGCTCACGCTTGGCTTCTTCGAGTTCTTTCACGGCCATCACGTCGGCGTTAGGCAGACGGAATGAGTTGGTCAATCTCGCCATCAATAATTTAAACACTGCAATCCTCCTTGTGCGCGGAAGCCAGTCGGCGATACCGTGCGATGTTGTTCTTAAAAGCCCGCCAGTCTGATTTACAGTCTGACACTATCTGTGGTTCAGGAAACTCGGCGAAGGTTATCAACTTGTGCGACCCCGCTCTGTCTTCTACGTTAATGACGGTAAAGCCTTCACGCTCGTACTCTTTGATCTGCTTACGCAGTCGTTGGTTGATCTTCACCTTGCGCCTCCTCCAACAGCAACACAAAAATTTCATCGTTAGCTCGGCAACCTATGCCAGTTACCATCTGCTCTTTCTCCACTAGCTTGAGCATACCTAGCTTGCCACGCAGCTCTGTGGGTAAAGTCACATCGTCATACAGTTGTACATTGTCACGTATCTTAACAACATATTTGCCATCTGCCAATACTACTAATGCAGTCTTTTGATTCTGGAACGCATCAGTAGTTTCCTTAATAGTCATCATGTCGGCTTTGAACTTACCTAACAATGTTAGGTGCTCTAGCACAGCTTTGTTGTGCGTTTCCTCCAACCACGAGACGTACTGGCTAAAGTTTGCTCGTGCCCACTTCATCAAAGTACCATCAACTACACGCTCATGCTCACGCGCCGCAGTGCGGGTGTTGTACGCTTGGTTCTCCAGTACCCCCTCGGCTACCTTCAACGCTTTCTCAACGCGCTCTCTCAAGTTCATAGGGCCGAATGACTTCTTCACACGCAGATATGCCTTGTCTACTTTGTCGGTGTGATAGGCGTTCTTGCGTGTGCTGCTTTGATTGATACGGTCGTTGCGTACATACAGCTTCATCTGGCTGCCGTACCACTCCATGCCGATCTCACCCAGCACCTCGGTATCACACAGTACACGGTAAGAACGAAACCCCATCACTTCAACAGTCCATAGTGGGTGCTTGGTCGCCACCTCCCATGCCAATGCCCTGCTGTCAAAAGCCAGCTTAGACTCATCCTCGATAGTTAAGTTTTTGCCTATACGTACGTTGGGCAACATCAATAGTTCTTTACTCATCATCTTCTCCTTACCATGTAAATTTTTCAAGGATCGCATCAACCTTGTTGGCTGGCCATACGCTGATATTCAGTTCCACTAGAACCGCGCTTGATGCAATACTCATTTCATTTCTCCACTAAAAGTTTGATAAATCCAATAGCCGCCTGTCGGCTATCCACCTCTGCTAATACCTCTGTCGTGCCTTTTCTGAAGTCGGTAGCCGTTTGCTTCAACACCAACCATGTGTCTGTGCCTTTCAAGATGCCGTACCTCACGGCATCCCACACATCGGGTCGGTCGAACCACTCCGCTGGGTCTCTGTTAATTGCCATCACTCCTCCGGCTTGCCAGCTAGCTTCGCCATGCGATACATATCAGCAGATAACAGCTTCGCGTTGAACGACTCCTCGCTCGGGTACACATGGTGCGTAGTGCCCTCGGATCGCCACTTCTGGGTGTACTTCTCGGCCTTCTCAAGAATCTGCATCAACGCCACCGCGTCCTTGGTGTCCATCACGAACTCACCGTAAGTTAAAGAAACAACCATTGGCATATCAACCCTCCAAGTAAATAGTCTTGCCATGCTCAGACACGGCGCTTGTGTTGCCACCACTGATGACCCACATAGTCGGCGCTGTCCACTCGCTACCCCAATTCGGCACATAGCCGTCAGTCAACACGATCACACACTCGGGCTTGATGTTCTCGTCACGCAAGTACTTAGATACACAGCTCGGGTCAGTGCCGCCACCGCCTCGTGGCTTGGTCGAGCTAACAATGTTAGATACCTCACTGCCTTCATACTTCTCATGTCCTGCCACTGCACCGTCCCAATAGATCAAGTCCACGCACTCGGGGCTCACTTCCTCAGCGATTGACTTGACCTCAGACAAGAACTCGGCAAGCTCAGGCCCACCGATAGAACCCGATGTGTCGATAGCCACAACCAAGTGGCCAACCTTCTCGCCGATCATGCTTGGCATGTACATACCCGTAGATAGGAAACGACGGTTCACACGACGCCATGAACTTGTATCTTTGTTAGAACACGTAGCCTTGACGAACTCACGCAACACTTCACGCCAATCAATCTTGGGTGCGAGTAAGTCTTCGAGCTCTCGGTCGAGCATCCCACCGCCCTTGCCCACGTTCTTCTGGTGTGCGATCAAGCCTTGACGAATCGCTTGGTCAATGTCACGCGCCAACTCCTTCTTCTCCTCGTCGGACAAGCCCTCGGCACCGTCCCAGTCGTGCTCGTCGAACCCGTCACCCGCACCGCTGCCGTTGGGGTTATCTTTCTTCTCCTGCTTGAGAATGTCGAACACCTGCTTGGTGTTCATGCCTCGGAACCGTTCATCGACCAAGCCCATGAAGTCACCCTTTTTAGCTTTGGGATGTCCTGTGTCCTCGGTGTAGCGTGGCATGGCGATGACTGACTCGTTCGGGTCTAAGTCCTTTAGCATCAAGTTGATTACATAGTCCATCGCTTGGCTGGCTAGCTGTGCGTCCTCCTCGTGCAACTTAGTCCACGTTGTCAGGTGTCGGTACATCTTGTGCCCAGCCTCATGCGCGATGACAAATGCCAGTTCCCTGTCGCTCAGCTTCTTAACGAACGCACGCCCGTAGTGCTCGTCCCGTCCGTTGGTGCACGCTGTCGGCACGATGTCGGTGATGTATGTTTTCCCCACCATCATCACGCCTTGTAGTAGTGCGAACTTGGGGTTGCGCATCACTGTGATCTTCGCCTTCTGCAATTTTCTTTCCTCTAACATTGTTAGGTTCCTTCTTCTTCAATTGAATTCATTAACTTACACATACCCTCGGCCTCGTCCTTATTCTTGAACACGCCTATGCCGATCTTGTCGAACTTGCGCCTGTCGCACACCTCCCATGCAATTTGTCGCAAGTACCCGTGGTCCCCCAACTCGGTTACCCATCGCACAAAATACCTAAGTAAGTACCCGTGTTTGTTTGTGTACTCATCGCTCATAGCAAGCCTTTCACTCGTCTGGCATACGCCCCCTTCTCGTGCTCCTCGGCCTCACTGATTAGCATGAGCAACGCTGCCTCCATCTGCTCGGGGTCGGATGTTTCCAATAGGGTCTCTCGCGCCGTATTACCCGCGTTATCCTTGCTCATCCACTTAATCAACACACCACGGAACTCAGGGTGCAATGCGTCGAACAACATTCTTCTCTCTATGAAAAGTTGGTAACTCCAACTCATGCGGTTCAAGTGCTTGTGCATAAGCTCACACTTCTCCCACTTCATAGGCCATTGGCTTTTGTCTTTGACCATTGCATATAACATTGTTAGCCTCTCATTCATAAAGCAACAGCTTGACCATGTTGTTTAGTTCTTCGTTGGAGTTGAACTCATGGATGCGCTCGTACTTGAACCCACCATGCGCGTCACCTGTGCGGTACAACACGTACTTAGGCACACCGTTGTCGATATACCCACCCACGCTGTACCCCTTGGCGTATAGTTTCTTGTAAACGGGTGAGTGCGTATTGACCCAACCGTTGTCCACTTTTATATCTCTGTCGCTCACAGCAGTGGCTTCCCATGTTTGTGCCTCCATCGCAACGTCTCATACGCTACGCCCGTCTCGTCCGCCCACTGGGATAGTGTTTGTGTTTTACCCTTGTGGGTGATAAGAAGATTTGTTCTCATGTTGTTTGCCTGTTCTTTCTTGGTCGCCCACCTAACATTGTTAGGTTCGTAGTTACCATCGTTGTCGATACGGTCGAGGGTATGTAAGCCAGTCGGCCTCACTCCAACGTCATTTAAGAATTGAGTAAAGTCCGACACCCATGCCCTGTGCATAGTGATACCTCGGCCACCGTAATGCGGGTACTCATATGCGAGTTTGTTAAAGCACCTTGTCTTGACGCCCATCCAAATTCGATACTCTGTAGTCCCCCGCGCTCCATGCTTGGTTCGAGTTTTGTTGCGCTCGGTTGTTTTTGTGTCCCGCACACAGCCACAGCTAGTTGATTTGCCAGAACGCAAGTTACCGCCCATTACGTCGCGTGATACCCCGCACTGGCACATACATACCCATGCTGGCTTACCACTAACATTGTTAGGGGCTCGGCGAACTACACGCCAATGACCAAACTGTTGCCCCGTTAAATCAACTAACTTCATACTCTGTCCTTATAAAAGGTCTTGGTTGCGCGAAACCCAATTCGAGAACGCCTTAGCGCCGAACGCAATGGCTTGCTTGCTTGGTGTTTTGGCCAGTTGTATAGCAAAAACCGCCTGCCATTCAGGTGAAAAGCGTTCTAAATATACCATGAATGGCTCGATGTTGGTCTTGTCAATACGTGCGATGGCACCGAACACAACGATGGCACAAGCGCCCGGACTTGTCGGTACCTTCGTATGCTTAGGGTCCTTGATGGTGTCTTCCCATGATGGCAACTGATCTGAGAACTCAATGTACGCCTGCATATCACGAGCAGCAGCTTCACCGATAGCACCACTGAGCGCGGCGATCACCGAGTCAGAGTCATTCTGTTTGCGTGTGCTAACAATGTTAGATGCCGTTGCCAATGAGCGAGGAGACACGAACGCAACCTGTGGTTTCTTCGGGTTGAAGATGTAGGGGTTGTCGCCTTGTCCTGCGTCGGTATAGCTAGCCATAGCGTGAGGGAAACGGTTAACCCATGCCAACACCTCGGGCGCAATGTTGTTGTTCATACCCCAGTCGATCCACTCCTCGCTAGTCGGCTTGGCAATAGTCACGGGCACGATACGGTTAAGACTGTGCGCCTTGATGCTGTCGCCCACACCGTCGGTAGACAAGTTACCTGTCAGGAAACAGATAGTGTCCTTGGGCAAAGGAATATCACCGAGTCGTGGATTCGCCTTCTCAAGCATGGGGTGCAGCATGTTCTTAACTGGGTCGGCACCCTTACTGAACTCGTCGAGCATGATGACCATCGGCTTGCCTGTATGAATACCGAATCGGGCATTGGGGTAGTACCGAGTCGTCTTGGTGTCGTGGTCGATCACGGGCATCGCAATGTCACCTAAGTCCATGTTCGGCACGTCAATGTAGGCGTAGTCATAGCCTAGTGGTGCAGCGATTGCTTCTAGCAGAGAAGACTTACCAATTCCGGGCTCGCCACGTAGCATGAACCGAGTTGTTGGGTTGGTGCGAATCAGGTTCGCGGCTTGCTTCAATGTGATGGTCTTACCAAATTTAACTTCTGACATTTTCATTTCCTTCGTTTACTTCTAACAATGTTAGGTCGGCGGGATTGCCAACTTAACTCTCTCACTCAGCTTATATTGTATCACAATCTCTTTACAATGTCAAGTCCTTTACACTCTCTTCTCCTTGAACGCTTCAAACTCACGCACTACCTTCTCGCGTATCTCTTTGTCCTCGATCATCGCCCGTGCAAAGAACTCGGCAGCTCTGCGTCTCTCGTCTGTCTTGAAGTACAAGCACCAGCTAACAATGTTAGTTATGAGCAACAGCACCTCTGTTATAGAAAACTCAATCATCTCAATCCTCCTCAGTTAAAACGTAGTTGTCGTACTTGCCTGTCGGCACTCTGCCCTCGGGCAGTGCCACCTTTGTGAACACCTTGTCGCTGAACATCTTGAACAGAATCTCATCCAAGATATTGCCGAACGACTCCGCATTTAGAGTCACGGGATAGTCCATGTCGGTGCGCCAGTACAGACTCTGCCCCTGCACCATCAGAATGTTGAACGCAATCCAATAGTTCTGGTGTCGCGTGTTGTCGCACTGGTCGTTCTTGATTAGGTCGAAGAACTCAGCGGTCTTCTCGTGGTAGTTCGCCCACACATCTGCTCTTGTCTCGGGTCGGTAGTGCTTGGGCTTGTCGGTGAGGCGTGACCATTTAGTCGCATCGGGTCGGCTCCCCTTGCTGTCGCTACCTTCCTCTGCACCAAACACCTCGATCAACTCGGCGTAGGTAACCCTGACTGCGCGGAACCCCTCACGCCCCCAAACACCTTCAAACTCCTCAGCCTTCAGCTTGATGACCCCTGCCAAGTAGTCCTTGAACTGGCTCACCTGCTTCCTAACATTGTTAGCCTCCTTGCGATTCACTCGGTAGTCGTAGAGCGTCTGCTTGACTTTGGGCATCCATTGCCCGTTGTTGTTACGAATCAGGGTCAGCTCCTCATGGTCGGCGATCATCGCCTTGGGATCGTCGTGAAAGTGCATCACCACCTGCCCACGCACTCGGTTGGTACTGACCCCAAGCACTCGGCTAATGAACTGACACGTAGACGCACTCGACCATGTGCCGAACCCGACAACAACTTCGCCGTCGGTTTTGAATTTGATTACTGGCGTGCGGTAGAGCACCAGCTCGATGGTGTCGGTCCATACGTTTTTGCGGATGCTGTACGTGTCCACATTCCTACGGTCGCCCAACGGCACGGGGTCGCCGTCCCTCCCGCGTATGGGCTTGGTGTTGTTCCATCGCTTCAGCGCCTCGTTGTAGTTGGTTATCCGTGGCACTCTCATTACTGTGGTATACCCCATATGTTACCTTTCGTTTACGTATTTAAACGTGTGTCCCTTAAAGCTAGGCTTTTGCCCGTTAAGGTGGTTGTATAAAAATCCTGCACTACCACTGAAATGTTCTGCCGCCAAACTTACGGACTCAAACACTTGCCCAGTAGTAACGCATAGGACGGGTTTACTTTTCTTGTTAACCCCGCCGCGTTTGCCGCGTTTACCTCGCATCTTGGCTTTGGTTGCCTCGGACAATGGCCGACCCTTCAATGTCGCGCTAATCTTTGCCCTCACCTCGGGGGTTCTAGCGACTCCCTTCTTACTTGCAATCATTTTTGCCAGTGCTTCTTCTGTGTGTTTCCTTCCCTTAGCTGCGCTACTCATCTTCTCTCTTGCTTCTTTAGTAGGTAAAATACCCTTCTTGACTTGGCTCATTTTTGCCAGCGACTTCTCGCTGTGTTTCCTTCCTCTCATGTTGGAGTTAGCAAACAGTGCGATGTTGAACCACGGCTTCGTGTCTATGTAACTCTGCTCTCGTTCGTCAAGGTTGTCGGCTTCGCACTCCTCAAGTACCATGAACTCAAACTCTGCCTCGCCATACTTGTTCCATGCATTTTGTAGTTTCGGGTTGCAGTGCTTACCTCGTTTCAAATCCACTCGGTGCTGAGTAAACCTTTTCTCGATATTGCTGCTTTGCCCTACGTATTGATTGCCTGTCGCCTTGTGGATGATTGCGTAGATACCTAACATTGTTAGCCCCTTGGTGTTGTGTTGGTTTTATTATATCCTATTTTTTGCCTCCCATGATCTATTACTCCTTAAAAATTAAACCGAAGCCAAGGCAACCGTCGCCCTGTCTCTCAACTGCATCATCAGCCCTTGTGGGTTGCGCCCTAGCTTGTGCGCAAGTTGGTATATCGCGTTGCGCTTGGCGTTGTTTGGGCTTGTGGTCGTGGTGTAGAACGTCAGAATCTCACCTGCGTTGTTGACTGTCACCTTGAATTTGTGTTTGTCTGCTACCGCAGTCTTTCGCCCAACCCCGCAGCGGGGCTGCTTTTGTGTTGCATCTAACATTGTTAGTTCTCCTCTTTCGTTAGTTCTTTGAATCTCATCAGGCTCGGCATCTCGTCACTCTCGGCAACAATCGTTGACTTGTCGAACGGGTCACCCAATCTGCGCATACTCTCCCACTTAGGGCGGTGTAGAACGTATAAACTCCCGCTCCGCTTCATGCGCACCATCACGTACCTCTTGGGTTTATCCATCACTCCTCCTCATGCGTTAGCTCTACCATCTTCTTCGCCACCTTCAACGTCAGCCCTCGCGCCACGACTGGGTAGTTATGCCTCTCTTTAGGGTTGTGCAAGTACCATTTGTCGTAGGCCTCCTCCTCCATGTGGGTAAAGCGCACCCCCCTTGGCGTGTCTCTGCTGTAAACGAGGTATTTGTCCATGTTTATCCCCTTTGTTGCTTCTGGTTAGTGTTGAGCAGGGTCTGCTTGGCGGCGGATTGTGTGACAAATTGGTAGTTGCCTTTGCCGTACTCCATCACTACGCACCATGAAGCACGCTCCGCTGTCGCTCGGTCTTCACCGCAAAAGAGGCAGCACCTGTATCCAAGAGCCCACCGCTCGGCGGGGAACTCATCACCGCAGTCAATGCACTCACGCCAGTCGTTTGTCCCTACCCCAGCTAACGCTGTCGTTACGCCATCCCCGCAGCTATCGCTGCTTGTGTATTCATTTCCTAACATTGTTAGCCTCCAATCATCTCGAAATACATATCAAGCACCATCGTATTGGTGAAGTCCTCGGTCTCGTTCTGCACGTTGATGGCATCCTCGTCTTGGAACCAGAGCGGGTCAACGTCGGAGTTCTTGTTGTCAGCAATGCTGTAAGCCCATCCGTTGCCGTATACCTTGATGAAGTATTTGCCGTCTGCTGTTGTGTATTCGTTGGTAGTCATAACATCCCCTTAAGCAGTCATCCAGACAACGAGCACAGCGATCAGGCCGAGCACGTAAATTATTGAGTCCGTGAGTTGGTCATTGGGTTTGGGGTTGTGTAGCATTGTGTATTCCTTTGTTACGTTATGTGCCTAACATTGTTAGG
>Ga0136642_1000680_pt1 | contig 16450 bp, 10 predicted proteins | sample LowCatLa1302831Y_FD_115313 | JGI IMG/M metagenome (GOLD analysis project Ga0136642, IMG submission 115313) | Freshwater microbial communities from Lower Cathedral Lake, Yosemite National Park, California, USA - 13028-31Y | ecosystem: Environmental > Aquatic > Freshwater > Lake ... | reverse complement strand
CTCGCCAAACCTACCGCTAGCGATGACGAAATAATCAGCGCCCTCGACGCCGTCGACGCCCTCGCGTGGGTGGAGACACTCCCCGACGGACTCGACACCGAGGTAGGGAGCATTGGCCACGCCGTGTCGCCCGCTCAGGCGCAGCAGGTGGCGCTCGCTCGACTGGTACTGGCGAATCCGCATACCCTCATTCTCGACGAGGCCACCGCCTTGCTGGACCCTCGTGCCGCCCGCCACCTCGAGCGTTCGCTCAACGCCGTCGTCACCGGTCGCACCGTCATTGCCATTGCCCACCGACTCCACACCGCCCATGACGCCGACCGTGTCTGCGTTATGCGCGAGGGCCGCATCGCCGAACTGGGCACCCACGATGAGTTGGTAGCGCAGGGTGGTGAGTACGCCGCGCTCTGGCAGAGCTGGCGCAACGACGCGAACTAGGCCTCGGACGTCGCTCGATCGAGGAACCGATTGAGCGCGCTCAGTGTTGCTTTGGCCGAGCTCAGCAGCTCGGTGTCCGCTTGCGCAATACCGAGACGGTCGACGTCGTTAAACGTGGGGCGAAGCGTCACAATGACCGGCCAGCCACGTGACGTGGCGATATTGATTGACGAAACTAAGTAGAACGGCACCTCGAGGTCGAGGTGCCGCAGGGCATCGAGTGTGGCTTCGGCTCCGCCAATGAGTGGACCGTTCTTGGAGTGTCCGATACCAATGCGGCCATTCAGGGTCACGTGCACTTCACAGCTTCCGACGTGCGAATTGAAGTCTGCCCGTACCAAGGTGATGCGGTTCGCCATGACCAGAGTGGTCGCGGTGTTGCTCGGGGCAATGGTCTTCATCTCCTCAATAGAGATGGTGGCTGAAGGAAAATAGAGGCTAACAATCTGCTTGGCCACCACTCGGACCGTAGCGGCATCGGGCCCTTGAACTACCAGTGAGACGGCGTCAACGTCACCCTTGTCGCTGTAACGAACGCCCATGTTCACTACTCCGGGCAGGGCGCGGAGTTCGAGTTCAAAGTCCTCTTCAGTTGGCGACATCATTGGTGAATAATCCCTCTCTTGGCGTACAGGCGGGCGTCGGCAATGCGCGACAACTCGGCCGGATCGGTGGAGTCGCGAGGTGACGTCGCGGTGCCCATGGTGAATTCAATAGTTTCGCCTTCGCTCACGATGTGCTGGCGAAGTCGTTCGATGAACGCGTTGGCCTCGTTGCCCTCAGCGTTGTTCAAAATGACGGCAAATTCGTCGCCACCGATACGGGCCGCCAAGTCACCTTGACGAACACAGACCCGCAGCGCGAAGCCGAATGATCGGAGTAAGCGGTCACCGTACTCGTGGCCCGAACGGTCGTTAATGGCCTTAAGACCACGCAGGTCGATCAAAACCAGGGTGAAGGGCCACCCGTAACGGGCCGCACGCACGGTGGAGTTCGTGAGCGCCACGTCAAAGGTTCGTCGGTTGGCGATAGTTGTGAGGGCGTCGTGCGACGCCGTAAACCGGGCCATCCGCATCGACAGGGCCAGTTGGCAGGCCGTGCGGACGGCGTCGCGCTCGGCCTGGGGCACGACGTCCGGTTCACAGTACACGCCGGGTTCACGTCCAATTCGGTGGGCGTAATCTGCCCCCACCGCTCGCCCCCCCAAACGAAACTCCTGCACCGCGAGGGCGTCGTGATTCAACACCACGATCGCGTCGGTCAAGTCGTACCGCTTGGCCAATAAGTCCAGCACCGTGTAGATAAAGCTCAGTCCGAGTTCCGAGGTGGAGAGTTCTTCAATCATGGCCTGAAACAGCCACGGCTCGGTCGCCGCGGTACTGGCCATTAGGGCGTCGGTGGCGATATCGAGATCGGTCATCGCGGCTGTCCACTTACCGCTATCGAACGGAGGTGCTCAAGTGGCACGCCGTTGGCCTCCAGCATGTCGGAGAAGGTCTCGAATGGCGCGGGGCGAGCAATGAGGTAGCCCTGTCCGCGGGTGCAGCCCAGTGCCACCAAGGCGTCGGCAATTTCTTTCGTTTCAATACCCTCAGCAATGATGCCCAGGTTCAGGGCGCGGCCGAGCAGAATAATTGATTCCACGATTGCTCGGTCGTAGACGTCGTGGGTAATGCCCAGCACGAAGGTTTGGTCCAGCTTCAGAACATTCACCGGCAGGTTCTTGAGTTCCGTCATTGAGGCGAAGCCCGTACCGAAGTCATCGAGGGCCACTTCGACGCCGAGGGCCTGAAAGGCCAGCAGCGTCGACGCGGTCTTCTCGGGTTTGTCGAGCACGGTGTACTCGGTTATTTCAATGCAGAGCCGGTCGCCCGGGACGCCATTGACGACCAGACACTCCTCCACGAAGGTCACGATGTCGTCCATTAAAAATTCGGCGGGTGACATGTTGATGCGAAGGGAGAAGTCCAGCGCCGGGTACTGCTGTACCCACATCGACATACGTCGGCAGGCTTCGGCGAAGACCCAGCGTCCGATATTCACGATGAGACCGGTTTCCTCGGCCACCGTAATAAATTCAACCGCGGGAATCATGCCACGAGTGGGGTGCTCCCAACGGACGAGGGCCTCGAATGCGAGTAGTTTGCCGGTTCGGAGGTCAACCTCGGGTTGAAAGTGGAGGCGCAGCGCATTGTCGTCAATAGCGTCGCGAAGCGAGAGTTCGAGCTGGCTACGTTCACTGGCCAGCACGCGGAGTGCGGCGTCGAAGACCACGGCTTGGTTACGACCACCACTCTTGGCGCTGTAGAGGGCCACGTCAGCCCAGCCGAGCATGTCGAGGGCCTCCGTTGGCTCATCCGACGGCAGTGCAATGCCGATACTCGCGGTGTGGCTAAAGAACTGCCCGTGAATGTCAACTGCCTCGGCGATGACTTCGAGCAGTCGGTAGGCGGTGGCCAATATTTCCATCTCGGAGGTGATGTTGTCCACGAGGAAGACGAATTCGTCACCACCGAGTCGGGCGGCGAAATCATTGGCTCGAATGCTGGTCCGTAATCGGTCGGCAATGGTCACCAGGAGACGGTCGCCACTGGCGTGTCCGAGGAAATCGTTCATGATCTTGAACCGGTCCAGGTCAATAATCATGACGGCCGTGTCGCGCTTTTCGCTGATTCGCGTGACTAGCTCACTGATAAGCGCTCGCCGGTTGGGTAGTCCCGTGAGGTCGTCGTGAGTGGCGTTAAACACCGTTTGGTTCTCGGCGTCAATGCGAGCTTGGAGTTGCACCAGCATCGAGGCAACCGCCTGGAGAGCATTGATTTCGGCCAGGGACCAACGGTGATGGCGGAAGTGAAGAAAGCCCAGAATGCCCCACGTCTCATCGTGCATCAAGAGCGGTACGGCGGCACCACCCACCATTTCGACCCCCGACGCCGCCTCGACGCGGGCCAGGTAGTCCTCCGGCTCTTCGATACCGGGCAGGAAGGGGCCTCGCAAGTCCTTGGTGGCCATAAAAATAGGGTCGGAGTCGAAAGCCACCTCACCGAGCGGATCGGGGTCGGGCTTATCAAGGCGCTCGGGCCATTCCGCTTCGAGAATACTCAACCCTCGTTGGTGATCATTTCGACGAATAAAGGCGACGTCGGCCCCCAGAAACTCCGCCAGCTCCTGAGTGACCCAGTCGAAGGAGGCCTGACGATTGGTGGAGGAGGCTGACATGAGACGTTCGGCCACTCGAGAAACGAGCTCGTCGAGACGTTGCTGGAACACCAGTCGAAACTCTCGCTGGGCCTGAGCGGCCACGTGGCCGAGAAGCCCTCCAAACCCCTTCACCAAGGAACGTTCGCGCGCCGACCACTCAGTCCGGGCCCGAGCCACGATCAGAGCACCACCGACGACGCCGGGGCTCGATTCAATCTGGGCCATGAGCAGGGTCCAGGCCTCCCCACTTACCTCGAAAGAAATCTCGGCCTGTACTTCACCAGTGACCAGGGCTGCACGGACCAGGTCGTGGGCCACGGCGAAGGCTTCGGCACCACCGTCGGCCAGCATGGGTGACATTTCGAGTCCGGCGACTGGTTCGTCACCGGCGGTGACGATAGCGACCACCTGGGTGCCGGAGATGACGTCGAGCAGAGTTTCAACGACGAGGCGGGTCTCTTCTCCTGACTTCATAGAACGCACACCGCCTTGCCGACGAGGGTTAAAAGGGGATTTTCCCACCTCGTTTGTAGTCTCAAAACTAGCAGTGCCCATCGGAAAATAGTAAGAAACACGCCGCCTTAGTGTCATTAAGGACTTCTTTTTAACTTAGAAATCCCTTAGCCGGCGTGGGGTTGTAGCCCTTGTTCTACCGTGCTCGTGTCGAATGAGCGAGTGAGCACCTCGCCGAGCGAACGACGAATGGAGTGGACACTAGGAGCTGGTGCGTGGAAGAGTCGAAAGACCATGGCCATCGATTCTGCATCGTCGAGCTGCCACGAGGCGCGAAACCGGTCGCGGTGCGCACTTAGTTCATTAAGGCGGCGCTCTCCCCCGAGTGTGATGAGGTCTTCGTCGTCGAGGGCGAACAAGTACAGCGGCGACACGGGCTGCATGGCAATACCGAGTCGTTCGCCCAGCAGCCACAGCCGCTCCACGGCGGCACCCGCGCGCACGAACCACTCCGGTTCGTTGCGGCGTACCGTGACCACGCACAGAGCAGAGCTGCTCAAAATCGATCCCTGGGTACGCAAGCCCAGCACTTTGCCGGCCTTGACTGCGTCGAGCTCGTCGAGAACGTCACGACGTTGGAGAATTTGCATGAAACCCAGGGTGGCCGGATCCATTTCGAGTGTCCGCACGTCTAGTCCATCGGTGAGTTCGTGGACTCCAGGCCAGCGCAACTCACCCATCATGTCGTGGTGCACCGCAGGAATGAGGAATCGCAGGCGATCGGCTTCACCGATTTGGGCGGCCAGATCGACCAGTCGTTCACGCGTGGCGGCGACGTGGAGCGAGGCTCCCTCCTGCTCAACGGCGCGAGTGAAGGCTTCGATGACCTGGGGGTCGAGTGGCGTTGGCGTGCCCATCCGCCGATTTGTTGAACGGGTCGCCAGGGCGGGAAACAGTTCCTCGATCGCCGGATCCATCCCGCTTCCTACGTGCAACGTGGCGACGTGGTGTGGGTTGCCCGGCGTGGGGAAAATTGAAACGGGCCCTATTTTGTGCAGGGCCGCCGCCATGACGCGAGCATTGAAGAGCGCGGCGCCAATGGCCAAATAACTCGCCCGGAACTGCACATCCATGATCGACGTGCGCGTCGGATCAAGGAAGAAGTGAATCTTGTCCTCGTCGGCTTCGAAGTACCACGGTTGTGCATTGCCTCCCGAGGGGGCTAGGCGAGCAGCGTCGGCAATCATGTCCACGGGATCGAGACTGCTCGTACGAACCTCGCTCGGCGGGGGCGTCATCAGAGCCATCTCGCGCTCCGCGCTCACCACTACCGGCGCCAAATCGGCGAGAATCTCCTCGACGTCGAATCGCACGCGACCCGAGGGCAGGTTTCCACCAAGTCCGAGGCGGCGAATAGCGGCGGCTACCGTGACCCCTCCGAGGGTTACTTCGCTGGCCAGTTGTGGCCAGCCACTCACCGTGTGACCAAGTTCCAATGCCGAGGCCGCAGCTCGAGCTGACACATCGGCAGCGCCAAGAATCTTCAGGACAAACGGACCTTTTTGCTCCGTCGAGAGCCCCGCGAGGGCGGCTGAGGTCAAATTCCCAAGCAGACCGTGAAAGAGCGGACGGTGCGGTTCGAGGTCAAAGCGCTCAACGTCAAGCACTCCTCGGTCACTGGTCTCCATAATCACGGGGATCTGGCGTTCACGGGCCACTTCACGAACCAACATTTTGACGTCGAGTGAGTCACACTCCTCGACGACCACATCGATACCATCGAAGAATTGGTGAATGTTGTCGGGGGTAATGCCATCGGTAAAGGACGAGACTGTCAAGTAGGGGTCGATTTCGGCGATGCGACGTGAGGCAACGACCGCCTTATTGACACCCAGTTCAAGGACGCCGGCGGGGATGCGATTGAGGTTCGTGAGTTCAATCGTGTCAAAGTCGGCCAGCTTAAGCTCACCGACGATCCCCTCAATGGCCAACGCGTAGGCAATGCTGTGACCCGCACTGGCGCCAACAACGCCGACCCGAAGTGACCGGAGACGAGACTGCTCCTTCTTCGTCACCTTGTTGCGGTTGCGATTGAGGCGCACGTGATCAAAGGCACGGGGTCCGAGCAAACGAACCATCGCGCGACGCCACGGGTAGTAGACCCATCGCTGGCCCTCATCGGCGAAGGCCGCGGGATCGGTGTCGACGAGTGACTGGAGTTGGAGTCGTTGTTCGTCGTACTGATCGAGAATTTGCAGGGAGTCATCCTCGCGAAGGATGCGCACCACTTCGCGGTCGGACCGCTTGGAGACGTCGAGGACCAGGGGGCGACGAGCATGGTACTGCGCTGACGCCAGGCTCTCAGCGCCCACCATTGGCACGGGCCCTCGGCTCAACTGTTCACCTTCCAGTCGCAGTGCCTGCTGGTTCTCCGGTGATGAGAGTTCGTAACTCAGCGTGCGGCGGTAGTTGACGGCAACAGTTCGGTAGCGTTCATCGGGAAAGGCCACGCTGGTTTCACCAATGCGAATTGCCCCAGTGACCGCACCCACGGGCAGCAGGCGATCAGCCACGGCCATGACGGCACATTCTGCCCCTAACCACTGCAGGGCGTGCACCACGCAGCGCGAAAAGACTTCGAGCAAGCGAAAGCCCGTCTCGGCTTCGCCCTTTGACCACGCGCCCTTGACTTCGATGACCCCACGTCGGCTCTCCTGGTCAATCATCGCGCCAATCTCCTCGATATCGGGCGACGCGGCCATTTCGCCAATGATGGCCGACTGGAATCGATTCTCGAGTGGTCCGTGGACGCGGAGTCCCCCGACGCATCGGTCGTGGGAGTCAAACGCGAGGAAGAAGAGTGAGACGCCGTTACCGAGTTCTAGTTCCTGACGATGGAGGGTCTCGGCGAAACCGTAGCTGGTGTATTTTCCCTCGGCCCCATCCAGATAGACCTGCCACAAATCGGGTCGTTGCGCTGGGTGATGACCCTCAAAGCGAATGCCAGAACGCTGGTCGACAAAACTCGCACCGTAGCGGTATCGGCGATGGACGGACTGTGCCACTGGGTGAGCCTCTCAACCACAGCAGAAACGAACTACCGCGGTGTAGTTTTCATTCTACCGAGGAACATATCGGTACGACGCCACCCGAGTAGTCCGATTTCTAAACACCGCAAAGTTAGGCTGACATCATGGCGACTCTGTCAGCACACGCCCTCCTCGCCGTAACGATTCTCTACAGCGGTATCGTCGGCCTCGCTATTGGCTCATTCTTGAACGTGGTGATTTACCGAGTACCACGTTCCTTGTCAGTTATTCGGCCCCGCTCATCGTGTCCAGGGTGTTCGACGCCGATTGCTAGTCGTGACAATATTCCCCTGCTGAGCTGGCTACTACTAGGCGGAAAGTGTCGCACCTGCGCAACGAGCATTTCTGTTCGCTACCCCCTCGTGGAACTCGGCACCGGCGTACTCTTTGGCGCCACGGCGTGGCGCCTCGGTCCCCACTGGTCGCTCGGCGCATTTCTCGTGGCCAACGCGTCGCTCCTCGCACTCGCGGCTATTGATCTCGAGCACCTCCTTCTACCGAAGAACATCATCTACCCGACGCTTGGCGCGGTCCTGCTCTGGCTTACCGCGACCGCTGCATGCACCCACCACTGGCACCGCCTCGCGATCGCCGCCCTTTGTTCATTGCTATGGGGCGTTCTCTTCTTCATGTTGAACTTCGTCGCCCCCAAGGTATTGGGCTTTGGTGATGTGCGGCTCGCCTATCTCCTCGGACTCCTCCTCGGATGGTGCTCGATTGGGAGCGTCTTACTCGGTTTTTTTCTCGCCAATCTCATCGGCGCCATCGTGGGGCTGCTGTTGATCGTCACTGGCAAATTGAATCGAAAGCAACCAGTCCCCTACGGGGTATTTCTCAACAGCGGGTACCTCGTCGTGTTCTTGTTTGGTCGCGAGCTTCTTTCGCTCTTCCCCCACGTCAGCTTCAACTAGACCACAAACTCCATTCGGAGCCCTTCGTCGTCCCACTCCGGTTCAAACGGAATACGGCGCGCAGCGTGGGTCAGCGCTCGTCGAGCGGTCCACACCAACGCCGCGGCGTCCAGGAGGAAGTGTTGTGCCACGCCGGGCAATTCGGCGTCAATCACTCGATCGATGCCGTTGAGTTTGGACAATAGAAGTTCGCGCCGTTCCGCGACACCTTCGTCGCGACTCTTCGCAAATTGCATCGGTTGACCGTGATTCAACTGCAGAAAACTAAGTTCGGCCCGTCCTTCGTAGACGGTGCGCTGACGAAATGGTGACATCTCTTCGGCCACCTGTCGGTAGCGCGGAAGCATGGCTGAGGTCACCGCATCGAGACCATCAACCCATCGGTCCGTAGCGGCAATAACGCTCCGTGAAACGACGGGTAGAACGGTGTTCGCTCGAGGACCGAGGACGGACTGGGCTTCTCGGTCACACGCGCGAAGGCCCCGCAACGGGACGTTGGGGTAACCGATTGGCGCACTAATCACGACCGTATCGAGTTGTGGCGTTTCACTGAGAATACCGAGAAAGGTGTCGTGGAGACGTGGCGTCTCGGGTGCGAAGGTGCCACCGGCGACCTTGGCACTCGCGATAAGCCAGCGACCACGTGCGGGAACGACACCAGCGACCAAACGATAGGGCAACTGCGGCCCTCGACGAGGACTCACCGACTCGGCATGCCCTTGGCCCGGGCTTCGGCGGCGTCAATGGCCCGCTGAAGTTCCTTCGGGTGCGCACTAGCGGCCAGCGCGTCTTCATACGCCACGATGCCGTCGACAATGAGGTTCGCCAACGAGTTCTCCAGCGTTTGCATACCTTCTTTGGCGTTCGTGAACATGATGTTGCTCAACTGGTTCGAGCGTCCTTCGCGGATGAGGTTGCGAACCGCTGAGGTAGCGATCAAGACTTCGAAGGCTGCGACCACGCCGCCGCCAATCTTGGGAATCAGGCGCTGCGCGAAAATGGCCGACAACGATGCGGCAAGTTGGACGCGGGTTTGTTCCTGGCGCCACGCGGGGAAGACGTCAATGATGCGGTCGATAGCTTGTGGCGCGTCGTTGGTGTGCAACGTACCGAAGACGAGGTGACCGGTTTCGGCCATAGTCAGCGCAATCTGAATTGAGTCGATGTCGCGCATCTCACCAATCAACATCACATCGGGGTCTTCACGAAGTGCCGAACGAAGGGCCCGGTCGAATGAGGGGCTGTCGAGGCCAATTTCACGCTGGGTGACGGCCGACATCTTGTGGTTGTGCACGTACTCAACCGGATCCTCGATGGTCAAGATGTGCGCGGGGCGCGTCTCGTTGACGCGGTCAATAATGGCCGCCAGTGTGGTGGACTTACCCGAGCCCGTGGGTCCGGTGACGAGGACAAAACCACGAGGCTGTGCGGCGACCATTTCTGCGGCGAGGGGCAGTCCTAGTTGGTCGAAGCTCGGAATACGACTGGGGATGACGCGCAGTGAGAGCGCCATTTGTCCACGCTGGGTAAAGACGCTGCCTCGAACACGGGCACGGTCATGCCACGAAAAGGCGAAGTCAACGTCCATTTCTTTTTCAAAAATCTCTCGCTGACCTTCGGTGAGGAGGGGCCAGGCAACGTCGCGAATCTGGTCACCCGTGAGCACCGTGACATTTTCGAGCGGACGAAGGCGCCCGTCTTTGCGCACGCGCGGGGCCGAGTTTCCAGCCAGCAGCAAGTCAGTGCCACCCATTGACCACAAAAAATCGAGCCATTCTTCCATGAGGGGACTAATTTGGCTCACTCTGTTCCATTCTTCGCGCAGCGGGCAGCGAATTAACTCCCCCGCTTCCTGCCCACCACGGTACCGCAGATTTATTGGAGTTGCAATGCCGCGTTCGTGCAAGCAGCGGCGCCATTCCACGTTATGCCGGTTTGATTCTGTGGCGTCGAAAGGATAAAGGTGCCGTCATGAGCGGGTGAGAGGGCGAGCGAGTAGTGAGCGGTATTCGTGGGCCACGATCCAATAAATGGTGAACCAGTCTGAGGGTTTGGTGTGAGCAATTCAGAAATGGTAGTGGGGTACGACGCATTTTCGGTGCGGAAGTTTTGGATGGCAACGTTGACGTTCGCGCCGTCGGACTGACAGTCCGACACCCAGGCCGCCTGATTGATGCTCCCAATTCCGAGGAGAACGACCCCGGCCAAAATACCGAGGACGACAATCACGACGATGAGCTCAACGAGGGTAAATCCGTCTTGGTTTTCTGTGGTTTTCACTGTCTGTTCCATTCAACGATCTTCACTGAAAAGAGGGAATTGCCCTAGTGGGCACATAAAAAAGGCGCAACTGCTGCTGGGGAGTCCCCGCAGCAGTTGCGCCTTCGTAGTGTCACTTCGTCAGAACTTTGTCTGACTCTTAGATAACTGTCTGCGCGATGCCAGCAGTGCTGTTGCAGGTGGCCGAACCAGCCCAAGTCTGAGTCGTGCCAGTGGTACCCTTGCCGGCAAGCGTCAACGCGCCGCCTGCCGAAATCGAGAATGCGTAGTGCGTGCTGTTAGGCCACGACTGAAGGAATGGACCACCGGTCAGCGAGCTGTCGAGGAGGTTGTTCTGGGTGATCGTCACGCCGGAGTTCTCGGCGAGGGCAGCCTGGATAGCCGTTGAAATGGTCGTTCCCGAAGCCTGGCAGGCAGCGACAGCCGACGAGGTCGTAACGGAGCCGAGTGAGAAAACGACGACGCCGGCCAGAATGCCGAGGACGACGATAACAATCAACAGTTCAATAAGGGTGAAGCCCTCGTTGTTCTCACGAGCAGCCTTCGCGGCCACAATCTTCTTCAAAGTTGCAATCATTATGATTCCATTCTTTTTTTCCGCAGTGCGGGACTCTGCGGTCGCAAGGTCAAGGTGAAACTTACTGAGTGTTGGCGTTGATAACAACTAAAAATGGCGACGCCCTCATTGCTTTCTAAGCGAATTCTAAGGAATACCATTCCTGCACTGGTGACCGGAAAATTGTTTCCTAAGAAACCTGATCAACTACGTTTAATCTCCGGTGGTTGGTGAAGTGAATACTGATAGTTGCTTCAGTATTTTCCGTGCGAATCTTCGATTGACATGAAGTCCATGGACAGCTTCGCGTCGACACCATCATCGCCGCAGAAGTGATTGACCGCGCAACCACACTGACCTAGGCGCGGGGGAGTTCAATTCGCCATCAGCGCTCCCCCATCGACCAATCGCAGGTATCGAGCGGTATTGTGCAGAGCGCGCTAGTTCGCCAGGAATGCGACTGCAACAGCGGAGTAACTGTCCTGCGAAGCACCGGACGCGAAGCTAAAGCCTGATGCGGTCTTGCCCGGGTCAACGACATAGGCACCGATACCGTTGAACGGAGCCGCCGTGTCAACGCTTTGAGAGACCGGGATCGCACTCGAGGTACCGCTGAGGGTCACCGTCGGCGTCCCCGTCGATAACGCGTTGGTGGCGGTCACGAGGCCCACTACGAGATCGTACGAGGTGCCAGGGGCAGGGGTGAGTGAACCCGTAGTCATTGGCGTGTTAGCCCCAAAGGAGGAGAATGGCGTAGTGCCACTGGTGGCCGCCGTGCCATCAAGAACTGGCGTCGTCGACGACAGACCCGTCCACTGCTGAACGAGGCCATAGGCAAGCGTTGGGTTCGCTGCGAAATTCACGGTAACCGTTTCATTGGAGCAGCTGGCCGGAAGGTTTTGAGCGTACCAAATTTCGGTGTCGGACTTATTGGCTGGGGTATTCGTCGATGCCACCGCCTTCGTCAAGTTGGCCGACGTCGTGCAACCCGCGCCAGTTCCCGCGTAGGAAGCGGAAGAAATACCGGTGTTTGACAAACTACCGAGTTGGAGGATGAGGCTATTGCCTTGGGTCACGGTCGAGATTGTGAATGTGTAGGTCTTGTTCGCATTTGACGAAACACCAGTACCCGACGCGTTGACGAGCGCGGGATAACCACCAGTGATCGTTGCGTACGAGCCGGTTCCGGCGTTACTCGTTGCCGCGACTTCAAACTGGTAAAGAGAGCCAACGGGAAGCCCCGAGACTGTGCAGGACGTCGTTGCCGCCGTTGTTGATCCGCATGTTCCCGATCCAACACCCGAGGAGCCCACCACCGCGAATGCACCAGCCGGGTAAGCCCTCCACTCAACGTCATAACCGGAAATAGTCGCACCATTGGTCGCGGGCGCAGTCCATGAAAGAGTAAATGACGTCGAAGACGTAATCGACTTCTTGAGACCACCCGGCGCGCCCGGTGCCGCAAACGGTGTCACCGCATTTGAGGCACTTGACGCAGCACCCGTGCCCGAAAGGTTCGTCACTTTGACGCTGAAGGTGTAACTGGTGCCCGCTGTCAAACCGGTAAAAGCACAGGTAAGGCCAGTAACGGCGGTGCATCCCACTGGCGGGGTCACGACGGGTACGGAGGTGACTGAGTAGCTCGAAATAACTGCCCCGCCGTTCGAAGCCGGTGCACTCCAGCTAATGACTGCAGAACCAGCACCAGCCTTGGCCGCAACGCCCGTCGGTGCGGCGGACGGCGTGACGCTGGCCGAGGGGGACGAAGCGGCGCCAACTCCTGCACTATTGGTCGCCGTTACCGTAAAGGTGTATGCCGTACCATTCGCCAAGGAGCCCACACTGCACGATGTAGCTGCGGTGGTGCAGGTGAGAGAGCCAGGCGTCGACGTTACGGAATAAGAAGTAATTGGGGCTCCGCCGTTTGTCGAAGGAGCGCTCCAACTGACCGCTGCTGCGCCATTTTGCCCCGATGAGGCACTCACGTTGGTGGGCGGACCGGGCGGGCCGATTGGGGTAATTGACGACGAGGGCGCGGAGTTCGGCCCCGTACCGACACTATTGGTCGCGGCAACGGTGAAGGTGTAGCTGGTGCCGTTGGTGAGGCCTGAAACGATGCAGGGCGAACTTGATTTCGAACACGAAAAGCCGCCAGGTGCGGACGTCACGGAGTAGGTGGTGATGTCAGCACCTCCATTTGAGGTGGGCGTTGTCCAACTGACAACTGAGCTGCCATTTAGCCCCGAGGTGGCCAATACACCGGTTGGTGCACCCGGAGCGCCGATTGGTGTCGCGGTCGACGAGGCCGCGGACGCCGCACCCGTGCCCGCACTATTCGAGGCCGTGACGGTAAACGTGTAATTTGTGCCGTTCGTCAGACCGCTCACGGTGCAGGTTGTTGTTGTTGTCGTACACGTCAGAGCGCCGGGGGAAGAGGTCACGGTGTACTTCGTAATAGTGGCACCACCATTCGAGGCTGGCGCACTCCAGCTAACAATCGACTGACCATTCAGGCCCGACGACGCGGTAACGACAGCGGGTGGCGCGGGTACCGCCGCAGTTACTGTCACCAAGGCCGTTGTCTTCGTGTCAAAGGTGTAGTTCGTATCAACGCCACCGGAACACGAAATGGTGAGCGCCACCCCCACTACTGACGTGGGAACGTAGGGCGATGTGCACACCGGTGCACTGCCGGCAAACGTAGGGGTGACCACTGGGCCAGTCGCCGATCCTGTGTGATAGAGCGCCGAATACGTGGGCGATGGAGAGCCATACGTGACGGAAATCGCGGTCGGCACGACGAACAATGTTTGCGCCGTAACCTTGTAGAGGCCCGAGACGTAATTAAAGGTGTAGTTCGAACTCACTCCGCCAGTGCACGTTGCCAAGTACGAGCTGGCCAGTGACTGGGCGGTCACCGGAGCGGAGCACGTGGGCTGAGTGGTGAGGCTGGACGCAGTGTCTCCCGCAACGAAGGGTCCGTAGACCGGGGTGATCGCGACCGGAGTCGAACCGAAGACCGAGGTACCGGCAGTTGGTGTCACTGTTAGGACAGCAGGGGTGAAGCTCACCGTAGTGTCGGCACTCTGGAGGGCGGGATTCGTACCATCACCGAATTTGAACGCATACACCTCGCAGGTTCCCGCCGTCGTCGATGTCAGCGTGGTTCCATTAAGGGTGCAGTGGCTGTTGGCCCCCAACGCGGTGAACGCGAACGTCAGTGGATTTGTTGTGAGACATGAGGTGATGCAACTGGCCGTCAACTTCAGAGAGGTGCCGTACGTGCTCAAGACGGTGTCCACGCTCAAAGGCGTGTTCGCCGGTGGTGCGACCGTGAACGATTGGGTCACGTTGGCCGCCGGCAGGAAGGCAATGGTCCCAGGATCGCTGAAAACTAAGGTGCAGTCCCCCACTCCGACAAACAGCACGACATTCGAGGTCACCGTGCACGACGACGTGGTGGTCGAAGTCACTTGTACGGTAGACCCGGAATTCGAGCTAACGACTGGCGCGTACAGTCCACCGACCGCGGCATCGGTCGGTGCAGTCGACGTCAGAGTAATCGTGTTGGCAGACTGGGCACCATTGCTGGGATGCCAGTTCCACGTCACAATCGTCATACCCTGCCCACACCATACCGAACAGATGCTCGGAATAGGTGAACTCGTAGTTCCCGGCGGGTAGTCGTCGAACTGCACAACCACCTGAAGAAACGGGGACGCCTCGCAACTTAGGACGCCAATGGTCGAGGGGCACACGTAGATATTTACCGTGCGACTTACTGAACTCAGTGGATTCCACGTCGTGGAGCACCACGCCGAAAAAGTGTACGTCTGGGTATTCGAGGAGCCTCCGCTGGCGAAGTTGTAGGTTTCTGACGAAGGGGCGGAAGTACCCCAGCAGTACGAGGCTGTACTGGCATTTAGCGTCTGGTCACTTCTCAACAACGGGGTGTAACGAATGCTATTAATTGCGACTTCGGCCGTGTTTCGCGCCGAGGCCTCCATCTGCGTTACTGAGGTGAAGTTCGCGGTAGTTCGCAGGTTGTTCGATGCCCAACTTGCTAAAGCGATAACCACCAGACTCACGGCGACGACGTAAATGAGGGCCAGGATGAGAACCGCGCCCCTGTCATCCTCATTGGTTCCGCGAAACCGGTTCGTCATCATCAGTTCGCCAAGAAGGCAGCCGCGACGGCTGAGTATTGGTCGTTACTAGCTCCCGAGGCGAAGGTAAATCCAGCGGCGCTACTACCGGAGTCGATTAGGTAAGCGCCGAGGCCCAGGTAAGGACTGAGACTATCCAAAGTCTGCGTCACCACTGCTCCTAACGATGAACCGCTCACTGATGTCGTGACGGTACTTGCTGACACGCTGCTAGCGGCAGTGGCGACGCCTATGAGGAGGTCATTTGACGCGGTCTGCTGCGGAGACACTGATCCCGTCGACATCGACTGATTATTTTTCGTCGTTGCAGCATTGCTTGCGATGACAGTGCCATCAGTCACCGCTCCCCATGACAATCCAGTCCACTGCTGGACGATACCGAAGTCGAGGGAGGGGTTGGATGGAAAGGTGACAACAATCTTTTCGTTTGTGCAATTCGATGCAAAGTTTGACTGAAACCACAACTCGGTGTCGGTGTTGTTATTTTTCTTCGTATTCTGCGCAGAAATTCCCGAGGCAAAGGTGTACGAACAACTGACTCCGGTACCAGTGGCGGTAACACCGCTAATCGCCACGTTGGAGAGGCTACCTAGTTCCAAAATCACGGCGTTACCCTGCGTGACACTAGGGAGCGTGAAGGTGTACACCGCATTTCCAGATGACGCCGCCCCTGTCACTGGGGAACCAACCGGTGACGGGTAGCCAGCGTGATCAGAAGCGTACGCACCAATACCAGCCGCGTTCTTGCCGGCAATTTCAAATTGGTAAATCGAACCAACTGGAAGGCCGGTAACCGTGCAGGAGGTCGTCAACGAAGTAACGGAAGTGCACGTTCCCGCCGAAACTGACGCATAACTACCATTCGGGTAGGCCAGATACTTGATGTCATAACCAGTCAAAGAGGAGCCGTTAGAGGCAGGTGTTGTCCACGACAACGTGAACGATGTGGGCGAGAGAATCACAGTATTCAGGCCGGTTGGGGCTGCGGGGGCCGTATAGGGCGTAATTAGAGAAGTTGGAGATGAAGCAAGACCAGTACCTGAACCATTGGTAGCGGTCACGATGAAGGTGTAGGTCGTGCCGTTGGTGAGACCAGAAACAAGGCAAGTCGTCGATGTCACGACACAAGTGAAGGAGCCGGGCGAGGACGTTGCCGTGTAGCCAGTGATTGGTGCGCCACCATTTGCAGGTGCCGTCCACGATACTGTCGTGGACGAGTCGGCCCCCGATGTTGCCGACACACCCGTTGGAGCACCCGGGACTGTCGAAGGGGTAATGGCCGTCGATGCGGATGAGGCCGCACCAGTACCTGAACCGTTCGTGGCCTTGACCGTGAAGGTGTAGCTAGTGCCGTTG